>Ga0315286_10001236_pt1 | contig 23067 bp, 20 predicted proteins | sample YL17G10_0_MG_FD_205038 | JGI IMG/M metagenome (GOLD analysis project Ga0315286, IMG submission 205038) | Sediment microbial communities from Yellowstone Lake, YNP, Wyoming, USA - YL17G10_0 | ecosystem: Environmental > Aquatic > Freshwater > Lake > Sediment | place: USA: Wyoming | collected...
AAGTGCCACAGGATTTTGCACGAAACTTTCTATCATCGAACGTCAGAATCAAGAGGTCACGACGCTCGCCGGAGATCTTGATTCTCCACCATGTCTGCGACAGATGGAGTAAGGTTGATCATCGATAATGGCGAGTTGACGCCTCCCTCCCAACCATCGCCGCTGTCGCAGCTTTTTGGGTAGTTCCCCGCTAAGCCCGCACCCGTATATATGGGTTTCGAGCTAGCCGCGCGGCAGAACGAGACGTTCCACCTCCGGAACTACAGCGCATACCTACACTCGCGAGGTATAAGAGGGTTTCTACGCTCAATCAAAACGGCTCGGATTCTTCGTGCGAAGGTACTAGTCCAAAGACACGAAGACGTGTGAGCCGCATTGTCGTGACGACGACCTTCTCGAGAATCCAGTACAGCTATTCATGACCGACAAAAGTTTAAGTCGGCACTGGGCCTTATGCTCGAAGCGTGTGGGGATGGCCCAGCCCGGCAAGGCGCTGGATTGCTATCCCCTTCCTGCGCAGCGGCGGGAAGAGGCAAACATCCAGTGCTCGAAAGAGCTCGGGGGTTCAAATCCCCCTCCCCACGCTCATGTTCTCGGGATTCCAGGCAACCATCAATCACTATTGGAGATACTGTGTGCACGGACAGAGAGGAATGGAGGGCATGGATCGACGGATCGCGGACTTCGCGGGAGCCGACCGCCTTCTGCAATCTCACGGACCTTGTCGGGATGCATATGGTGACGAAGGAGATTGTTTCAGATTGACAACGGCCTGCGGCCGCGCGCTCTCCGAGAACGTCACGTATATTGTACAATGTCATGTACGAGCCGTCCTGCGACGTGATCGTGCAGGGTCAATTCGTCGGCTGAGTCGGTCGCGCTTGCGGTCCAGGATTGTGCGCAAAGAACGGTAGTACGGTCGGAGAAAGAGAGAGTTCCCATCGTTCGAACTGATGATCTGTCCGGGGGCAGGGTCCTCAGAGGATGTCCTTCGACCGGGGTAGAGGCAACTTGTCGTCCTCGGGCGGGGAGATCCTTCCGTTCCTATGTGGATCGATCATCTCGAGCTGCAGCGATGTGTACAGACAATCAAGGTTGCGATCTATGTTCGGAACATAGAGCGAATCGGTCCGCTCGAGCATCTTCGCGAGCAGGTAATCGATCCTGTTCGCAGCTTTGGATCTGTCTCTCATTACGCCCCCGCTGAGAGAGAAGAATCCTGGATTGAGCCCGGGCCTTTTCTTCTTCTTGGGGTTGCTGGCCTCATCGCTCCATCTGTCTACGACTGGCTCATCTATGCTAAGCTCGTCATCCACGTCCCATCCCTCTGTGCATCCCGCATATGAATCTGCTGATTTGTATATAATGCTTCCTGTAAATCACGTCTGGCGCAGAATCCCGTCGACGGAACGCTCCGGATGTCGATGACAATTCGAATTGTCGGAGGCCGAGCGTCACAGTGTGTTCTCGATGTCGAAGTCCTTCTCAGCATTGGTCGTCGGTCAAAGTGGAATCGGTCCAGCTCGCACTGGCCTAGTGCAAGAATCCGATGTCCGTCAGGGTTCTCCGAAGCCTTTCCATGTCCACTAGTTATTCTTATATAGCGTAACGTGATTGCGTTGCTTGGCCTGCGTTTGGCTGAGCCAGCAACGTTGCTAAAGGGCAATGCGAGAGGGGGAGCATACTTGGATTCAGGCGTGCAAGAAGGGGACGAGAGGCGTAGAGGATCCTTGCACCGGACGACTGCCTTCAAAGCGGTCATTTTGGTATCCGTCCTTCTTTTGTCCACGTCGGTGATGTCGATATCGGGCTCTCTTGGCACCCACTCAGGTCGTGATGCGGAAAGAGGCGCCCACACATCTGATTTCTCGTCCTTGACACTCGAGGCGAGTCCTTCGGCCGCTTTTGTCAACGACACGATAACGTTCTATGCGAACGCCTCTTCGACCAACCTGGGCGCCACTCTCATCTTCACGATATTCTACAGCCAATATCTCTATCCAGATTTCTCGATCAACGCAGAGAGTCCAGTAACGGTCAATACCACGGGCAGTCCAGGCCAAGTTGTGCAGACGCACGTTTACAACCAGACTGGCAACTGGACGGATCAACCGGATCCCTACTACTATGTGGAACTGTGGGTTGATGATGGTTTCACGAACGAATCTTATCTTATGACGGTGTCCGTGAGCGTCTACGTGCCGCCCGTCAACACTCCACCCACGTTCAAATCGTACCCAGCGTGTCCACCTGGGACCCGAGCCAACGAGAGCAAGATTATTTCGGCATTCGTTGCGGACGAGGACAGCGATACCATCACCATGTTTTGGGAATTCGGTGACGGCACTAATGCGACGAACGTCACCGTGGCGACTCCCGGGGGCGTCTACTTCAATCAGACACATGCCTGGAATCCACCCAGAATCCCCGGAGAGGGTAACTATACTGTATCATATCAGATGAACGTGAGTCTCTCCGACGGCATCAATCCGCAGGTGAACTACTCTACGCCTGCAAACATCGCTGTTCCCCTCAACCGTCCACCAGACATCGCGGCATCTGCGTCCAAGACGACGATTAGCCAGATGGACCAGGTCAATTTCACGGCCAACGCATCCGATTATGAGGGGGACCCGCTCACGTGGACGTTCAATTTCTCCGACGGGACCGTAGAAGTGTTCCACACGGGATACACTCCTCCTAGACAACTCGTGTGGCAGAATGCGACGCATGCGTTCGCGTCCGTGCGCACGTATGAGGTCAACATCAGCGTGACAGACATCGTGTGGCCCACTCCGATCCCACTATTCCACAACGTGACCCAACCCCTCCTCATCACAGTGGCAACAAACACTCCTCCGGTGGTCGGCCCCATCAACACGCGTCCCGGCGCACCCCTCATAAATGGCACCCTGGGCTATGTGGACGTGACGCTTAGTGTCCAGGCGGGTGACCATGAAGGCGATATAGTCACGGTCACGTGGGACCTAGGGGGCGGTGATATCAGAACCAATGTCACCGGAGGCGGGATAGGCGTCGCTTACAGGCTCTTTCAGACGGTAAGGTTCATTGAAGTTGGTTCCTATACTGTGTCGTTGACGGCGACCGACGGACGGCTTGGGCACGCGGTGACCCGGGTCGTGATGGTGAATGTCTCCTCCAACAACATGCCGCCGGATTTGCTATACTTCGACAAGGGCAAATACAGTGGACGAGACTTCGCTGCACCGAACGAAACCGTGATAATCACGATCATATTGACGGATCTTGAGCACGATTCTCTTCAGATGAGCTTGGACTTCGGTGATGGCAGTCCCATGATGTACTGGTCTAACCTCACCAACTATACCAACGGGAACATCACAATCAAAGTGAACCATGTGTACGTCAAGATAGGCAACTACACCGCTATCCTGCTTCTGACGGACAACAAAATCGGATTGTTCAACCACACCCTAACATACACGCTCCCCATCGACGTCGATGTGCCGCGTGTTGTGGTCCACATGAACTGGGACTGGTGGGACTATACCAGCTTGGGCTTGTTCCTGATGATACCAATCGGCTCCATCGCTTGGGTCGTCATGCTAAGACGCCAGCGCAAGAAGATCGAGGATCAGGGCATGTCGTACGATGAATGGAGACTCAAGAAGGAGATTGATTCAGAGGGGTTGAGCAAGTGAAGCCGTTCGGGGTGAGTCAGTAGATGGCGAGAAGGTCCTTCCGCTGGGTCATTGCCAAGCGCATGATCAACGTCGTCATCACTGTTTTCGGCATCATGACTCTGAACTTCGTCCTGATCCACGCCATGCCTGGAGACCCGATTTCGAACATAATACCAAAGGATCCCAAGTTCCCCGCGTCCCTCAGGTGGGAACTCGTCGACAAGTTCCACCTCAATGACAGCCTTCCAGTACAATACGTAACCTACATGAAGAACACGCTGACCCTTGACTGGGGAACGTCTTACAAGTTAAACCGGCCAGTCATCAGAGTTATTACCACCGACATGGAATGGACCTTGCTCCTGGTTGGCGTGGCGACCGTTATCACAATCGGTCTCGGGATGGCGATTGGAGCCTACTCCGCCTATCGCCGTCGTGGAGCCTTTGACGTCACCGCAACCGGAGTCTCGCTGTTCCTCTATGGTATGCCCACTTTCTGGTTTGCCCTGCTCCTTCAGATCTTGTTCACCACGCATCCGCTTGGGATGCAGTGGACGCCACAGTTGCCGCCTAGTGGATACTGGGATGTGGACAGATACGGCGGGGAGTTCCACATGACCCTGCCAATGCTCCTCAGTGTGATGAGGTATCTCATTCTTCCAGCGACCACCCTCGCCATCGGTAGCCTTGCCGGCGTGTCGCTCATCATGAGGAGCTCCCTGATTGATGTCATGACCGAAGACTTCATACTGACCGCGCGTGCCAAGGGCCTAACGGACTACCAGGTGCTGAGGCACCATGCGCTTCCTGTCGGCATGCCGCCAATGATCGCCTTGATCGCGATGGACATTGCGTTCATCATCGGCGGCGCGTACCAGGTGGAGTACATTTTCAACTATCCAGGCATCGGATATCGCACGATCCAGTCCATAAACAACCTGGATTTCCCAATCCTCCAGTTCATAGTGGTCATCGGTGGGGTGGCGGTTGTATTGGCGAATTTCATCTCGGATATAGTCCTGATGTACACTGATCCCAGAATCAGGATTGCGTAGGAGTGACCTGTGATGCCTAAACAATCTCCAGAAGAAGGTTCACAGCCCGGGTCGTGGGCAAGTGCGGCAGTAGGTCGCAGACGCAGTCATGGAGATGAGTCCACGCCAAGGTCCAATCGCAGGCATTCAGCGAATCTAGCGATCACTCTCCTACTCGTGCTCATCCTCGTTGCTCTAATGTTCCAGGTGGAGACACTTTCGGCCGCTGATGCAGGGCCGACCCTTGGACCTGACTCTTGCAGAGCCGAATTGCTCGCGGTCGCCAACGGCAGCCTAGCGGCGAATGCCGGTCCCGACCAGACGGTCACGCAGGGAACGACGGTCGTTTTCGATAGTAGTTCATCGACCGGGAACATAACGAACTACACATGGACTTTCTTCTACGGCGGCTTGAATCGAGCGATCAAGGAGAAGAACGCCACTTTCCTATTCGCCATTCCTGGCGTCTATAATGTGACCCTCAACGTGAGCGACGGCAAGGGCAACAACTCCACCGACATCGTCGTGATAACGGTCCACAAGAAATCCGTCGACATACTGGCCACCTATTGGTCGGAGATGGTGATCGCTGGCGTGTCAATCGCTGTGATTGCATTCATTTACGCCGCAATCACTGGGAGAATAAAGACCATTCCAGAAGCCACGCAGGAGAAGATGAAGCTCGCTCTTAGGCAGTGGAGGAAGATCATTTCGCAGGTGCTCCACAACGGGATGGGCTTGGCTGGTTTGAGCATACTCGTATTCTTCATCGCCATGGCGGCGTTCGGTCCAGCTTTTGCGCCGCAGAAGATCAATCCGACCCAGCAAGGTCCCTTCCCGCCCTTTCTAAAACCTTCCTCGCAACACTGGTTGGGCACGGACAGCTATCAGAACGATATCCTCAGCGAGCTTCTCTACGGGGCCCGGACATCGATCATAGTTGGGGTGTTTTCGGCGATAATCGCATCCGTGCTCGGGGCCCTTGTGGGCTTGTATTCTGGATATGTTGGAGGCTGGAAGGACGAAGTGATCATGCGTGCGAATGACGTCGTGCTTTCCATCCCATGGCTCGTGCTCATGATCGTGGTGGCGGCTTTGCTCCAGAAGATCGATCTAACAGGCATCATCCTTATCATCGGGCTCACGGGGTGGTCCACTACAGCAAGGATGGTCCGCGCTCAAGTGCTCTCCCTGAAGGAACGTCAGTTCGTCGAGCGTGCGAGAGCGATAGGCGCATCGGACATGGCCATCATCAGGCGCCACATCATGCCGAACGCTTTCCCGCTCGTGTTCGCCAACACGATCCTGACAGTTGCGGTCTCGATCCTCTCTGAAGCGACTTTGAGCTTCCTTGGGCTGAGGCCCGGCGGAACGATCACATGGGGCACGATGCTCTCGTGGGCGAGCGAAGCGGATGCCTTCCATATCGGCCTGCAGGGATGGATCATCCTGCCCGGCCTCTGCATAGTTGCGGTCGTGCTTGGATTCACTCTGCTCGGGTACGCTCTCGACGATATCATGAACCCGAAGCTGAGAAAGCGGTAGTCGTAATGGATCGAGGTCCGACCCGACTCGGAGCACGGATCATTTGACGGGGATGTGCTCCGGTCACAATGTACCGATTTGGCGCATGGATGCCCTCATCGCCGAGATATTCTTTGACGGCACCAAATCCTGTGCTGACCGTCATCCTGGGTATCAAAAGAGGTATATAGCGGAGTTACCTTAGCCGATTTGTATACTTCATGAGGGACTTGGAGTGTCGGGGGAGAGGTTTTCGAGCGCGGATTATCAATCGAAGAGTCCTATCCCTGATGCCAGGCTCTTGTGGGGTCTGAGGGAGAGCAGAGGAACTAGGGGGCAATTGCATATGTCAAGAGAACTCGGGAAAGTCACAAGGATATCGGTCATCGTAGCCGTGTTGGTCGCTCTGGTAATGCTCGCGACGCCGGTCCTCCAGATCGGTGGCAAGAGCGTAAGTCCGATAGGCGACGTAGCCGCCGCCAATGGGAGCAGGGTCTTCAACGTAGGTATAGTCGGATTTACCGGTAGTGTAGCGACATTGAACCCCTTCGTCTATACAATGTCCTCAGAGTATGATGTGTTTGCTCCATGCTACAGCTACCTGTTGACTTATGATCAGGATGGCAACCGTGTCGGGGACCTCGCCACATCGTGGAGTGAGGGGCCGGATGGTCTCCTCTGGAATTTCAAGCTAGCTAAGAATGCCTACTTTATTGATCCGGCTGCACCCAACTCGAAGGCCCACCCGGTCACCGCAGCGGATGTAATGTGGTCGTACTGGGAGGTAAACAACGACAGCGGGAACCACCTTGCGGGCAACTTGAACTGTGTCCCCGGTAGCCATGGTGTGATAAGCTCCATGTACACAGGAGTGGACCAGTTTGATCTTTACATTCGATTGTCATCACCTTTCGCCCCGTTCATGGACGCGCTTAACATCATCCCCATCATGCCGCAGTACATCTGGAGTGGCAAACAACCATTGAACTACAACAACCTCCCACCGGTTGGGTCCGGACCGTTCTACTACGGCTTGAGCAGAATGCCGACTACCGTTGGCATTCTCAAGAGGAACCCGATCTGGTTCCAGGAAGTGAACAGGGGTTGGCAGATCCACATCGACACTCTTCAATACAAGAATGAGATGAGCACGGCGACGGCCTGGAGTGAACTGACCTTGGACGATCCCCTGATTGACACGTACATCGGTGTTTCCCCGAGTCAGTACACGGACCACATCGTCAACGCGACAGACCATGGCGCATCCGAGAATCTGCTCGGATTTGCGGTGTCCACAGGATTCGTGTACGAGTACCAGCTCAACCAGCTGAGCGATGCACTGCGCGCTAAGCTTGGCATGCACTCAGGCCACAACAACCAGCTGCTCCTCAACCCGACGGTGAAGCTGGCGATGGCAATGTGCGTGGACAAGCCGACTTTCATCAAGAACGTGACCATGGGGCTCGGGACTGTCGCAGATTCGCTCGTGCCTGATACCAACCCGTGGCACTATACCTACCCGAACCCAGTACAATTCAACCCAACAGCCGCGAGGACTATGCTTATGAATGCGGGTTGGGCCTACGATTCAGCCGGGAACCCTGCGATCTCTACCACGGTTCCTCTGTACAAGAAAGGAGCAACGAACGGCACAGTGTATCACCCACTCTCCTTCCGCCTGTTGAGCTTGACCACGGCATCTGAGTGGGATGTGGGCGCCAGGTTGCTCGTCCAGTGGGCAGCAAGAGGTGGTGTCCAGCTAATAGAGGACCTGGTCTCGGTGAACCAGGCGAACAGCGCCTGGTATGCCGGAAACTATGACACGTGGTTGTGGGACTGGGTCTTCACGCCGACTTCCGACCCATCCACGGACTGCATGAGTGTCGACACGACGATGGCGATCGGCACATGGAGCGGCTCTTACTGGTCCAATGCCTCGTTTGACGCCCTGTACAACAGATCGCTGGTCACGATGGACCCTGTAGCCCGCCGCATCCTGACGGACCAACTGCAGGCGTCTGTCTACGAGGACCACAATGACCAGCTCATCGAATACAGAAAGGACCTGTACGTTTCGAGCACGGTGCACTGGGAACGTGCCAGCTACGGGGATTGGGAGACTCAATGGACGATGATTCCGGATCAGTGCTACAACTGGCTCTACATGCAACTGTCCCCTGTCGACAACCCGGCGCCGACTGCCCATATATCGAAGGAGGGCGGCTACAACGGATTGGTGAAGACGGACATCAACTTCGGCGGGACGTCTTCCCAAAGTAGTGGATGCGACTACCAGTGGTACTGGGGAGACGGTAGCGTCACGGGATGGTTGAACACAACTGAATTTGGCAGCACGACCCACCAGTACTTCACCGATGGCGTCTACACTGCGTACTTCGCCGTTCGGCAGTGGGGGACCTCCGACCATTTCGCCGGATATGCCCAGACGACCGTCACGGTCGTTAACACCTCCAACGTTGCCCCGGTTTTGGGTGCGATAACCATGACTCCCTCATCTGGGATCAACACCGGCACAGTGGTGAATTTCACGGCTGCCGCGACCGACGCGAATGGAGACCTGCTCTACTACACGTGGAATTTCAATGATACGTACTCGGCCTACGGAGCGACGGTCTTCCACCAGTTCACGTCTGTTGGAACGGGTGAATACAACGTTCTGGTGCAAGTGACTGACAACCACCCAGGGAAAGGGAGGCCGCAGAACGGGACCGCGACGGTCATAATCGGCCCCAACCACGCACCGACCGTTTCGCTTCCGAGCTCGCGGACAATCGACTGGAAGACCGTGACGACCTTCACCGCGACTGCAGGGGACATAGACTTAGATCCGCTTAGGTACACATGGAACTGGGGCGATGGGAGCCAACAGGTGACCAACGTATCGACTACCACGCACTCGTACTCACAGAAAGGCCAGGTCAGCCTCGTGGTCCATGCGGACGATTTGACGGGACTGAGCGGTCATAATGTGTCCGCCGTGGAAGCCGTCAACGTGCTTGGTACGCCATCGCCTCCGACCAATGTGCTGATTGTTCCGAGCGTGACTACGATCTTCATGGGTCAGACGATGTCGTTCACGGGATCCGCGAAGGACCCCACGGGTGATGCGATGCGCTTCACCTTCACTTTCGGTGACGGTGAACACACGGTGATCAACAATGCAGAGACCACCAACAACAAGTTAGTCTCGGACACGACCCCGCACATGTACAACTCTGTTGGGACCATGACCACGTACATGTCCGCCTTTGACGGCCAGGACAACACTACCTCGCCCAGCGTGCTCGTAACCGTGAACCTCAACCACCTGCCAGTGATCGCTCCTCCGCTCTCGAACAAGCAGGGATGGGCAGGAAACACCACTTCGTTCACAGGATCGGCAACAGACGCAGACCCGGGCGAGACGGCTACTCTGAGATACACCTGGAACTTCGGTGACGGCAGTGCGCTAAGGGTCGCCAAGAGCCCGACGCACGTCTACGCCAAAGCCGGGATATACACCTTCACGTTGTACGTCAACGACCTGACAGGTATCGCTGGACACAATGTGTCGAGCTCCAAGACGATCTCGGTCGCCTTCAACCTCGCTCTCAAGCAGGGCTGGAACCTCGTAACGGTGCCCCTTGTCGGCAATGGATACATGGCGAGCACGATCCCAGGCTTGGTCACGGGTGACGTGGTAGCCAGTTGGAACTCGGCGACAAAAGACTACGACCACACATACATAAAGGACCTGTTGCCAGACGACTTCGCAATCGAGCCGAACGCTGGCTACTGGATATGGGTAGCTGCCGCGAAGACCATCCATCTGTACGGAAGCCTTCCGACCGATATGCAGATCAGGACAATCGACCTTTCGGGAGCCGGCTGGATAATGCTCGGCTTCGAGTCGCTGAACGCGACAAGGCACGCTGGTGACATAGTCGGGATGTATATGGGCTCAGGGGCCATCACGATGATATCGGCCTACGACGCAGTCTCCGGATACACGGACTACATCGCTGTGATAGACACGGTCAACTTCACGCTGGTCCCAGGACAGGCGTACTGGTGCTGGTTTGCTGCCAGCGGACAGGTGAACGGAGCATTGGCGTATGTGCCGTGAGGAGTGTGCTACTGTGAACAATATCGGTAAGATAGGACTGGACGACACAGGCATGAGAGTCGGCCCTGGTTCGGAGAAGATGAGACTGACGGAATTGGCCGAGCCCTCCGGGAGAGACAGAATGGTAGTCTCGCGCCAGAAGGTTGTCCGATCGGCATACGAGAGAAGGACCAACAGCAAGAAGATCTCGACGCTTCTCGTATGTGCGGCGGCAATCATCATCGTCTCCGCGATTGCCGTGGCAGCCTTCGGAGGCGTGAAGGTCGAGAAGGCGAGGATAGGCGCTCCCGGGCAGCCATTCGCGATCTTCGGGTACACGAAGGACGCCGCTAGCGCCGTGGTGCCATTCGCCCACGTGAACATCAGCGACTCGAGGTCGCACTATTACACCAACGTCATATCGAATGGCGTCGGATTGTACAGCCAATCCATCGCCACTTGGGACTGGGAGATCGGTGACACCATAGTTGTCGTCGCGAACACCACTACACTGATCGGGACGAACTCAGGGGTCATCGGAAGCGTCAATCCGTATCTCCAGATCGACGTGACGCTGACTGTGGCCGCGATACCAGAGTTCACGGACATCGTGATCCCGATAGTCGGCATGGTCTCCATCTTCGCGGTGGCACGTGTGGCATCGAGCAGGAGCGAGGAAGAGTAACCTCGACCTGGTTCCTGGACGATGGGAACCCGCCGGACCGACGGACAAACCCCTTCCCAAACTCTGTTCTTCATTTTCCCTTGCTGAGAGGACATGCTGATGTAGAAGCGTGACGGCTCTCGTCATTCCTTGAGGATCCGGACTGCCATGGATGTGGCTTCCGCGACGAAGCGGCCGCATCTTTCCCTGTGCTCCGGAGACTTGAAATCGCTTTTGTTGAGCACCTTGCAGCAAGTGGACCCGAACTCGTTGTGGAAGTGCCTGTACAGCCTTCCCGCCGCCTCGTAGCTTGCGAACCTGTCCTGTCCAGGCTCGGTCCTGCCCTTTAGCGCCCCGATCGCCATGACCCCCGCCACGAGCGCCCCGCATATGTCCTCAGAGCGGCCGACGCCCCCGCCGAACGGGGTCGCCATCATCAGCGCCCTATCCGGCAGTTCGACCTCCATGCCAAAACACACGCCCCGAAGGACCGATTCCGCGCAGTTGTAGCCCTTGGACCAGCACTCCGATGCGTGCCTCACGCCATCATCTTGCGTTCTCATCGACGTTCACCCGATCTGGTGGACCAGCATTGCCTCAGAACACCTTAAGCGGTCGCTGGCAACAACCTCTCGAAGAGAACTCGAGAAAGGGGTTTCACGGCCGGAATCTCACGATCAGGAGATCGCTAGCTCGAAAAGCTGTTCAGAGGTCGGAATCTGGTTCAGCTCCTCGGATATCTGCAACAGGCCTATCCGGATCGAGGCATTGATGAAATCCAATTCCTCCGCGATGTCGTCCGGATCCAGCGCGATCCTCTCGGCCTCGATGTCCCGTTCCATGCTCTTGAGCACCATTCTGTTCGTTGCGAGTGTGAGCAGGACCCTTGCGTCCTCGGAAGCATCGTCCGAGATCTTCAATGTCCGAATGATTCGGTTCTCATCGCTGTTCTCGAATCCTCCGAGCGCGATTGGCACAGCTAGCTTCCTATTCAACTGATATCCCATCCCATCGTATGACGATTGTCTGACAATATCCACTTAGAACGTATATAAATCTATTTGGGACGTGCGTCGCCTAGCGCATGGGAGGGCCAGCGATGCTGTTGGCCTTGCGCTCCAGATCGGCGATCTTCCTCTGCAGGCTGCGGATCTTCGCGTCGTGCTTGGCGACTTGCTCCCGTATTCTGGCCGCCTTCGCGCGAAGCTTCGCGGCCTTGGCGAGCTTCTTTGCGGAGACCTGGTGTTCGTTTACCCTGGCAGTGTATCTCTTGGCCTGCCTGATCGATGACATCGTATCCCAGGTAAAAACCGAGCTTCGAGCATAAGAATGTTCGTTTGCTAGTCGTCAAGGCATGTCTGAAAACTGAATATAGGGCCTTGGGCATGCCTGGCTCGTGACGAAGGCGTATGTAGAGGCTCACCATCTCCTAACGGAGGTGCTGAGGGTCAGTCCTTCTTCTTCGACCTATGCCAGGGCTGGTGTCGAATGAATCAGGCGACCAAGCTGTATCTTTTCCTGGCCTTGACCATCGTCATCTGGGGGTATTCCTTCGTTGCTGTCGAGGCAGCCATAGAGGACGGATCCTCACCCATACTGATAGCCATGGCGAGGTGGATTATCGCGTCATCGATCTTCGGCGCCTACCTCATCGTGAAGAGGCCGCCGAGGCCCGAGAAGGCGGACATGCCGAGGTTCCTCGCACTCGCGTTCATCGGCGTGGGAGTCTACTACATCTTCCAGTACTACGGGGTCAAGTTCGCCGGGCCATCCATCTCGTCGATACTAGTGACTCTCCTGTGTCCGGTGATAATATTCCTCGTCTCGTACGTCAAGCTCGGCGAGCACATAAGCCCCACCCAGACCGCGGGGTTGTCCCTCTCCGCCGTGGGCGGATACTTCGTGATAACCAACGGGAGCCTTGCCTTCATCCACAACTGGGAGGGACTTGTCGGAGGACTTTTCGGGGTCGTCTGCGCAGTCTTCTGGGCGTTGTACACCCTTGGTGGCAAACAGGTCATCAAGAAGTACGATGCGTTCACATCCACCGCCTACCTGTCGCTCATGGGCACTGCGATGCTCGCACCATTCGCTGCCGCAGATGTCGCTTTCGGAGGGCCCATTGTCTTTCCGCTCAGCTTCTGGGTCGCTGCGGTGTATCTGGGCGTGCTCTGCACCGTTATCGGCTATGTGCTCTGGTTCAAGGCGCTTACGGGACTCACTGCATCGTCCACGGGCGTCACCCTGTACTTCGAACCCTTGGTCACGGTCATCGCGGCATGGCTCGTCCTCGGGCAGACGATCGGCTGGATGACGGGTTTGGGGGGCGTGCTTGTGATGGTCGGTGTGCTGCTCGTGTCCCGGCGCTAGGCGCAGGAAATCGTTAATATGAGTGGCTCTCCATGTCCACTCCTGCACTCGGCAGCCCCGTGGTGTAGCGGTCAATCATGCGGGCCTTTGGAGCCTGTGACGGAGGTTCGAATCCTCCCGGGGCTACTCCCATTCATCATCCTTTCTCTTTGGTCTGCCCCTGTTCTTTATGGCGCTGACCAGCTTGGCGAAAAGCAGGAGGACCAAGACCCACGATATCACGATTAAGAAGAAGCCTTCGGCGATGAACCCTCCTTTGATTGCTCCGAAGAACAGGATTCCGCCTATCGTCGCCGCGATGCCGAACAGGACGCCCCAGAGGGCCATCGCCTTGTCGACCTTCCACTTGGACAAGCCTACCACTTCTCATTGTGGATGTACTTCTCCCGCGGTAGTCTTGTCCTTCTCACGCCTTTTCCAGCGGGGTAGCCCACGGGCACCAGGGCGACCGGCCGCGCGGATTCGGGGAGCATGACGGCCTCGGCGACCTTCGCTTCGTCAAACGCTCCCACCCAGACGGTGCCCAGGCCCTTGCTGTGAAGGTAGAGCATCATGTTCTCTATCCCCGCCGCGACGTCCAGAAGGCAATACAGCGTCCTCCCTCTGTCGCCATAGGGTTTGATCCGATCCAGGTTCGCGCAGCATACTATCACAATGGGCGCTGTCCTGACGAAGTCCTGCTTGAAGGCCGCCTCCGCCAGCATCTTCCTCGTGTGCGAGTTCTTGACGACTATAAAATCCCTGGCCTGGAGATTGCCGGCCGAGGGCGCCTGGTTGGCCAGCCGGAGAGCGACATCGATCATCGAATCGTCGATCGGGTCGGGCTTGAAGGCCCTGATGCTCGTCCTGCTCGCGATGGTCTCCTCGATGTCCACGATGCCACCTTGTTGCGGACGCATACGCACCAAGTTCTAAGTATTTTGTCGGTGGTTCGTCGGATGAGGCCGACAAAGTGCCCTATGCGAGTTCCAAGGTCACTTGCAAGCTCCGATTGGAGTTCGGGACACCAGAGGACGCGGAGAAAGTCCATCGATCGGTCGCCCTGGACAGTCAGGGCTACCTGACATCCGGGGTCGAAGGCAGGGCGATCGTTGCCGAGATCCATGCAGATTCCCTCAACAGTCTCCTGCACACGTTGGATGATTTGCTTGCTTGCACGGGCGTGGCTGAGAGGATCGTCTCGAAAAAGGCCTAGTCGGGCGAGTCCTTGACCCTGACCGCGACCCCCCTCTTGAATGACTTCATCTCCTCAGGGGTCATGAGCGCTCGACCCACGGCTGCCAGCTCGTCCTTCGTGTTCACGATCAACACATCGTCCCCTGGTCTGATCCCGGGGTCGCATTCTAGCACGAACTTCGCGAAAACGTTGTTCCCCTTTGCTGCAAATCCCGCGGGCTCGTCCTCCGTCTTGACTCGCATGCTCGGCGGCGGGAGGACCTTGACGAGCAGCTTGCCCCCCTCGAGTTTGAGCGTGAACCTGCCATCGCTCGCTCGCATGGAGAGGGCGTGTGCGCCGTCTATTATCACGTTCCTTATCTTACCCGTGCGCGGCGACTTGATCATCTCGACCTTCTTGCCGTCCAGGATGTCCCCTGCTCCCCTGCCGAACTGCATGTCCAGGACAGCGCGAATTCTGAGCAGGTCGAGGTCGAAATTCTTGGGGCCGCCTCCGACGATGTCCTCGAGGAACCTGAGGGTCTCCTCCCCATCCCAGATGACCGCCAACGGATAGCCGTGCCGGTGCGCGTGTCTCTCCATCATCTTGTTGATCTTGTCCTTGACCTCGGCATCAAGGGCCTCGGGGATCACGGACTGTGCTATGGGATAGTACTCGTCAAGTTCGATGGGTACCGGGCCAAAGAACGACACGACAACGAACGCCGCGTCGACCCTCGCCAATATCTTCGACATGATGGGCCAATAGGTCCTCGAGTACGGTTTCTGCGCTTCGGGGAATCCCACGAGCACCTTCGCATCGCGCTTCCTGTACCTGCTGAAGTAGTTCTCCTGGTATCTCATGACCGTCGGTCGTTCGTAGCTCTCTGGGCCGCAGTAGAAAAACGCCCCTCTTCTGCTCGCGGGCTCGGAGGCTTCGAGGAAGTGTTTGTGTTTCGAGAGGACCTTGAGCGCTTCGAGGAGTGCGGGATGGGCTCGGGCGCGCATCTCCACCAGCTCCCACATGGAGCCCTCGTGGATCGCGTTCTTGACATTCTCGATCTCGGTCAGGCAGGCGAACAGGTTGTGCTCTGCCAGTCTCTTCGTCCGCTCCTCCGGCGGCATCTTCTTCAGTTCTTCGACCGAGGTTCTGCTGCACGAAGGACAGTGGCAGGCGAGGTCATGCAGGTCGGCGAGGAAGCGTGTCCCGGTGGGATACATCATCCGATCCTCCCTGGCGTACTTCGCATACGAGGCCGAATCGAACATGTCGCATCCCAGCAGCACCGCCAGCGGGAAGATCATCGGATGCCCGGCCCCGAACAGGTGGACCGGCCTGGACGGGTTGAGGCCCTTCTTCGAGGCTATGATTACCTCGACTATGTCCTTGAATCGGTAATTCTCGAGGAGTGGTACTACTCCACCAATCGGATGTACCGCGAAGTCGAGTTTGGAGATCTCCTTGGCGCATCTCTCCCTCAGATCGGGATAGATGCCTCCTTGGACTGTCCCAGCAAGCATCATCTTCCCTCGGTCGTCCACGGATTCCCTGGCCCTCTTCAGGGTCTCTTCGACCGCGGCCTCCGTTTCCTCGCGCGTGAATCGAGGCTCGGAGAAGACATCGAGTATCGTACCGACGTCGGCCCCGATCGAAGCCTGGAACCGGACTATCTCTCTCGGGTCGACGCGCACATCACCGTACACGTAATCCTGGAACGTGCCGCTGTCCGTCATTATGGGTCCATCGAAACCGAGGAGGTCGTGCACTCCTGATTTCTCCGCGTGTTCCCTGAGCGCACCCGTACCCCTGATGATATACGAGTTGGTGATGATCATCTGGACGCGCATCTTCTCGCGCATCTCCGAAGGAGGGATGGTCCTTAAGTTGGGGTTAACAACGGGCAGCAGGACGGGTGTCGTCACCTTCCCGTGCGGAGTCGTGAGCTCGCATATCCTCGCGAGTCCGTCGCGCTCCTTCAGCTCGAACATCGAGGTCGTGTAGCGAGTGGGCTATAATTATGCTTTACAGGATTCGGCCCGCCACGTTCGCGAAGCCCTGCCAGCAAATCCTTAAATACGGTCCATCTTCTGCTCTCGAATCGAACGATATGAGCAACCTGCTCCAAGTGATTGCGGGCATAGCATTCGTGTTCTTTCTGCCCGGATACACGATGGTGAACATGATGTTCCCGAGGAAGGGCGAACTCGACCCCGAGTACGACCAGGTCTACAGGGCCGCGCTCGGGATGGGCTTGAGCATAGTCATTTCCATCATCGTCGGGTTCGGCCTGAATGCGGCGAGCACCGAGGGGCACGGGTTGGTCACATCTGGTCCGCTCTGGACCGTGCTCCTATCCCTGACCGCCGTATTCGGTTTCATCGGCTGGTTCCGCGGAGCGTATCCAGGCGCTGGCTCGTTCCATCCTTCCCTTTATCGCGCACCGGCGATCCCCGGGATGCCAAGGTCGAAGGGCAATGATTTCTTCAAGCGCAAGAGGACGGAGCGCCTTATCTTGAACAGGGAGGCCCTGATGGCCGATCTGAAGAGGCACTCTGAGGGTTCATCCACATCCAATCCGCAGCGGAAGCAGTACTATCGGAAGAGGATGGAGTATACCAAACAGGCGATAGACCGGATAAACGACGAGCTGCGTGATCTGAGCGGAGGCCACTGAATGCCGAAGAAAGGCGAGATGCAGTACAAGCTCGTCGTCGTGGTACGAGATGACATCAAGATGTCTGTGGGGAAGCTCGCGGCCCAGGTCGCACACGCCGCCGTCACTTGCGCCCTCGAGGCCAAGTCGCGCAAGCCCAAGTGGTTCTCGGAATGGCTCAAGGAGGGCCAGCGGAAGGTGGTGCTGAGGGCGGAGGATATCGACCAGCTCCGAGCCTTGAAGGACCAGGCCATGAGGGCCGGGCTTCCACATGCCCTGATAACCGATGCTGGATTGACTGAGCTGGCCCCGAATACCACGACGTGTCTCGGGATCGGCCCGGCCCCCGAGAATCTCCTGGACCCGATCACGGGTTCTCTGCAGTTGGCGTGAGCTAGACATGAAACAACAGATCAGAGTGCTGGGCATCGACGATTCCCCTTTCAAGTTCGGTATTGGGAATGCTCTGGTCGTGGGGGTGCTCGTGAGAGTCCCCAGCTATCTCGAGAGCGTGATGAAGACTGAGGTCGTCGTGGACGGCACGGACTCTACCGAGAAGATCATCGAGATGGTCTCGAAGTCGCGTTACAGGGAGCAGATCAAGGCGATCCTGATCGACGGGATCGCGCTCGCGGGGTTCAACCTGATAGACATCGAGCACGCCCACGCCGAGCTCGAGATTCCGGTCCTCACGCTCACACGTGACAGACCCGACCTCGAGAAGATGAAGAGCGCGCTGATGAAGCACTTCGATGACTGGAAGCAGAGATACGCTCTGATCGCGAAGCATGAATTGAGGGAGATCGCGACCGAGCACAAGCCCCTCTACGCTTCTGGACTGGGTCTTGAGTGGGCCGAGTTCGAGGAGATAGTCAGGCTCTCGACCGTGCGCGGTGTCGTTCCCGAGCCTCTGCGGATGGCACATCTGATCGCCAGCGCATTGACTCGCGGAGAATCCTACGGCCGCCCCTGATCCATGGGGCCAGCTAATCTAGGGGGCCAGGGGAGAACACAGATATAGGATGTAGATTCTCTGCAATCGCATCGGTGGCCGAAGGATGATAAAGAATCTGTTCACCAAGCGTGAACACAGACTCGTTCCAGGAATCACAAAGGAACAAGCCATGCAGGCCGCGAGCTGGTATTGGCGTTCGCGGCAGTTCGGCGTGTCGTTCACGTCGCCTTTCTCCATGAGCGGCGGGCAATTCTACTCGAAGCTCGGCCTGAGGCAATCAATCTATGTCTCCGCCGTCGACGAAGGCCCAAGCGTCGCGGTCGACATCAGTCTCTCGGCAGAGCTCACGGACGAGGGCGCGGTCGTTGGAATAGTGGGCGCAGTCTTACTTCTTCCAGTCGCCGTGGCCGTGGGTGCAGTCTCCTATATCCAGTACGAGAATGAAGCGGCTAGGGTTCTGAACGATTTCTGGGAGTACCTGAACTCGTTCCCGAAGAACCCACAACCACCTGCTCCTGCCCCGGTTCCCACGTGGGCTCAGGGACAGACCCCGCAGCCTGTTGCAGGCACCGCTCCCGCCGCAGCGCCGCCCGCCGGCCCGATCGAGCCGACGAGGAGGACATGCCCGACTTGCGGCATCTTCCTGGATTTCGACAGCAAGTTCTGCAAGAGCTGCGGGACGAAGCTCTGATGACGAATATCTGGCTTGCTGGCTCCATCCTTCGTACAAGCGTAGGTTTTAATAGGACGACTCGTTTGTAGGGCTTACCCCACTGTGAAAGGTGACTATTTGCCGAAGGGTCTATACACTGCCAGGAAGCTGAAGCTCGACAGACAGAAGCATCGTTGGAGCGACAGGTATTACAAGCGCCGGAAGCTCCACCTGAAGGAGAAATCGGACCCGCTCGAAGGCTCCGCCCAGGCGAAGGGCGTGGTTCTTGAGAAGGTCGGCATCGAGGCGAAGCAGCCGAACTCCGCCATCAGGAAGTGCGTCAAGATCCAGCTGATAAAGAACGGGAGGCAGATCACCGCCTTTGCTGTTGGAGACGGCGCGATCAACTTCATTGACGAGCACGACGAGGTTCTCGTCGAGGGCATCGGCGGCAGGATGGGCCGGTCGTACGGCGACATCCCTGGCGTGCGATTCAAGGTAATCAAGGTGAACAACGTATCCCTGAACGAACTCGTTAAGGGAAGAAAAGAGAAGCCTGTGAGGTGAGCGAATGGAGGGCAATCCAGATCAACCAAAGACCCCGGAGCCAACTGCGGCCCCAGTGGCAGCTGCTGTACCGCCTAAACCAGCCGAGGTTGCGATCGCGGGGTCCCCTCCAGAGCTCAAACTGCCGGGAGCCGCACCTTCCAAAGGTGGAAGCGTGCTTCTGTTCGGCCGGTTCGACGTCACGGGAGTCATCATCAAGGATGTCGGCATGGCAAGGTACATCGACATCAACCCGGTCGCGGTGCCCCACACCGGTGGAAAGCACTCGAGCAAGCCGTTCGCGAAGGCCAAGATGAGCGTCGTCGAGAGGCTCATCAACGGCATGATGCGAACCGAGAACTTCACGGGGAAGAAGCTCAAGGCCTACAGGGCCGTCGAGAACGCCTTCGGGATCATCGAGAAGAAGACCCAGAGGAACCCGCTCCAGGTGCTCGTTGACGCGCTCCAGCATGTCGCTCCGAGGGAGGAGGTCACGAGACTCCAGTATGGCGGGATATCCGTGCCGAAGGCCGTGGACGTTGCTCCCGCCCGCAGGGTCGATCTTGCGCTCAGGTACATCTGCAACGGAGCCCTCGAGGGCTCGCACAAGAGCAAGAAGGCGATCGAGGAGAGCCTCGCTGACGAGATCATCGCAGCCGCCAACAACGATGTCAACTGCTACTCGGTGGCCAAGAAGGAAGAGATCGAGAGAGTGTCCTCTTCGGCGCGCTGATCGGCGCAAACCGTTTCCACATCCACATTTCAGGTTTGTGAGACACCGCTGAACCCATCATGGTGATCGTATGGGAAGAAAGGAAGAGAACATCAAGAGGGCCCAGGCTCTCATGAGGCAGCCGAAGTTCATCAGGAACATCGGTACGGCCGCACATATCGACCACGGAAAGACCACACTATCAGACAACCTCATCGCGGGCGCAGGCATGATGTCCGAGGAGCTCGCGGGCAAGCAGCTCTTGCTGGATTTCGACGAGCAGGAGCAGGCGAGAGGCATCACGATCAACGCAGCGAGCGCATCGATGGTCTACACGCTCAGAGGGCAGGAGTACCTGATCAATCTCATCGATACCCCTGGCCACGTGGACTTCGGCGGCGACGTCACGAGGGCCATGAGGGCGATAGACGGTGTGATCATCCTCTGTTGCGCAGTGGAAGGGGTGATGCCTCAGACGGAGACCGTCATCAGGCAGGCGATCAAGGAACGCGTCCACCCGATACTCTTCGTGAACAAGGTCGACAGGCTCATCAACGAGCTTCAAGTAACGCCCGAGCAGATGCAGCAGAGACTCTCCAACATCGTGAACGAGGTTAACGAGAAGATACGCAAGCTTCTTCCAGAGGACCTCAAGGAGAAGTGGGCGCTGAAGGTCGATACTGGAAACGTGGTCTTCGGTTCCGCGTTCAACAACTGGGCCATCACTGTCCCGTTCATGAAGAAGTCCGGCATCAAGTTCAAGGACATCTACGAGTACTGCAAGAACCAGGACCAGAAGGCGCTTGCGAAGCGGGCACCATTGCACGAGGTCCTCCTCGATATGATCATCACGCATCTGCCAGACCCGCTCGAGGCCCAGAAGCTCAGGATACCAGTCATATGGCACGGCGACCTGGAGTCCAAGTTCGGCAAGGCGATGATGACCTGCGATCCCGAGGGACCCGTGGCGTACATGGTCACCAAGATAATCGTCGACCCACACGCGGGCGAGGTCGCAGTGGGGAGACTGTACAGTGGCAAGATCGCCAAGGGCAAGGAACTGTGGATCAGCGGCATGCCGAATCCGAACAGGGCTCAGCTGGTGTCCTTGACGGTCGGGGCTGACAGGATCCCAGTCGACGAGATAGACGCGGGCAACGTCGTCGCCGTCTCAGGGCTCAAGGACGCCATCGCAGGTTCCACTGTCTCCAGCGATCCACTGATGGCCGCGTTCGAGAAGATAGTCCACTACTCGGACCCGGTCGTCACGGTCGCGATCGAGGCGAAGCACACCAAGGACCTGCCGAAACTGGTCGATGTGCTGAGGACCGTCGCAAAGGCAGATCCGTCGATCGTCGTCGAGATCAACCAGGAGACAGGCGAGCACCTGATGTCAGGAATGGGCGAGCTGCACCTGGAGATCACCAACTACAGGATCGTCAACGAGCACAAGGTCGAGATCAAGACATCACAGCCGATCGTGGTGTTCAGGGAATGCGTCGCTGGACGCGGAGGGCCCTTCGAGGGCAAGTCCCCGAACAAGCACAACAGGTTCTACATAGAGGTGGAGGCCCTCCCTCCCGCGGTCGTCCAAGCCATAAGGTCCGGAGAGATCGAGACCGAAGGCAGGATCAAGGACTCGAAGGCCATGGCAAGGAAGATGCAGGACCTGGGCATGACCAAGGAGGAGGGCAAGGGAGTGGCCGGTTTCGTAGGCACCAACATGCTCCTGGACATGACCAAGGGCATACAGTACCTCCACGAAACGATGGAGCTAGTGAAGGAGGCCTTCGAGGAAGCGATGAACAGGGGCCCGCTCTCGAACGAGAAGTGCATGGCGATGAAGGTGATGCTCGTGGATGCAAAGCTCCACGAGGACAGCATACACAGAGGGCCGGCTCAGGTCATACCCGCGGCCAGGAGCGCGATATATGGCGCGATGTGCCAAGCCGGCAGGATACTCTATGAGCCGATCCAGAAGGTGTTCATCAACGTCCCTGAGGACATGATGGGCAACGCCATCCGTGAGATCCAGCAGAGGAGGGGCATAATTGAGGACATGAAGCAGGAAGGCGACATCACAGTCGTCGAGGGCAAGTGCCCCGTCGCGGAGATGTTCGGCTTCGCAGCCTCGATAAGGAGCGCGACGAGCGGCCGTGCCCTGTGGTCCACTGAGAACACGGGATTCGAGCCGATGCCTCGCGAGGTGCAGGATAAGATAGTGTCTCAGATAAGGCAGAGGAAGGGCCTCAAGCCAGAGCCGTACGACGCGTCCTACTACGCCGGCTGAGGCAGCCGAGCCACATCGCTCGCACACGCAAAAAGACTAATATACCAAGAGCATAATGCTCAAAGGCAATGCATTGGAGATGCGAAAATGGCTGAGAAACCACATATGAACTTGGTGTTCATCGGACACGTCGACCACGGCAAGTCGACCTCTGTCGGCCGACTGCTACTCGATACCGGGCACATCGAGCCCCACGTCATCGAGAAGTACAAGAAGGAGGCCGAGCAGAAGGGCAAGGCGACTTTCGAGTTCGCATGGGTCATGGATGCACTCAAGGAGGAGAGGGAGAGAGGTCTCACTATCGACGTGGCCCACAAGAGGTTCAACACGCAGAAGTACTACTTCACGATCATTGACGCCCCTGGCCACAGAGACTTCGTTAAGAACATGATCACTGGTACGAGCCAGGCGGATGCGGCCGTCATCGTCGTGTCGGCGATCGAGGGACCACAGGCGCAGACGAAGGAGCACATCTTCCTCGCAAGGACCTTGGGCGTGACCCAGATCATAATCGACGTCAACAAGATGGACGCCGTCAACTGGGACCAGAAGAAGTACGAGGAGACGAAGAAGGCAGTGAGTGAACTCCTGAAGACCGTCGGATTCAAGCCCGACGACATATCGTTCATCCCCGCCTCCGGATACAAGGGCGACAACGTCGCGAAGCCGTCCGAGAACATGCCGTGGTACAAGGGTCCGACGCTGCTCCAGGCGCTCGACTCCCTGAAGGAGCCCCCGAAG
>Ga0315286_10001237_pt1 | contig 23060 bp, 11 predicted proteins | sample YL17G10_0_MG_FD_205038 | JGI IMG/M metagenome (GOLD analysis project Ga0315286, IMG submission 205038) | Sediment microbial communities from Yellowstone Lake, YNP, Wyoming, USA - YL17G10_0 | ecosystem: Environmental > Aquatic > Freshwater > Lake > Sediment | place: USA: Wyoming | collected...
TTCGGGCGTAAGCCGATTCCAGGTCGGGGCGCACGACGTGCGGACGCACCAGGTCCGTCACGAACCTGCTGATCTTGCCGCGGCCAATGACCTTGTGGAGGCCCTTGTACACCTCCTCATCCACCGTGATGGTCAGTTTCTTCTGCATCGACGATTCTCCTTATACCCATGCGGAAGCACTACGCAGGGCATGCGTGTTGGGTTCTCCAATTTCAAACCTCCGGATGGACGTCCGGCCGTCTTGCAGAACGTGGGACCCGCCGGACCCGTGGGCCTATTTCTCGGCCGAGATCGGGAAGAGCTTCTTCAGCTCCTCCGCGGAGGCCCGGCGGCCGTACTCGCAGATCTCGAACGCCTCGGCGTACTGGATGGTCTTGGCCTTTTCCGGCCCGTAGAGTTCCGTCAGTTTGGCCCGATACTTGTCGGCGACGGCCCTGTCGCGCCCGGCGGTGCGGTCATCCTGCTGCTTGCGGCGCTGGGCTCGGCCCTGGGGGTCGGTCGGGATGGGAACCACCTTCTCGAAGTTGCCGGTGGCCCAGAGCGACTCGATCTGCGATTCCAGCTTCCAAATGGCGTCCTGCTTCTTCTCGATGACGCTGTCCGTAGCCACGACCACGTCCGGCTGGAAGGGATTCGGCTTCTGGAACCCGTCGGACACGTACAGGAACACCGGGTTCTTGGCCATCTGCGGCACGTCGGAGCAGAAGAACTTGACGGTGACCATATACGCCGCATCCTGCATCAGGACGCCCACGTACCGGTGGTCGGGATGATAGTCGTTGGGCCGGTGTCCCATGACGATGTCCGCGTTCCACCGCCGGATAAGCCGGACGAACTTCTGGCGGTTCTCCAGCGTCGGCATCAGCTCGCCGTCATGGATATCGAGCACCTCCGTCTCGATCCCGAGGACCTTCGCGGCCTCCTTGACCTCGGCGGTCCGCCGCTTGGCCAATTGCCCGCCGGACATCTGGGCGTGGCCGATGTCCCCGTTCGTGGCGGAGACGAACTTGACGTGGTGCCCCTGGGCCGCCCACAGGGCCGCCGTCCCTCCGGCCTTCAATTCGGCATCATCGGGGTGGGCCCCGAAAACGATGATGCGCAGCTTGCCGTCGTCGGCCTTGGCGGCCGCCTGCAAACGCTGGCCACCGCCCGGCAGAGTCACCAGCAGCAGCGCCAGTCCCGCGATTACCGTCAGTTTCATGGATGTTTTCAGAGCTTGCCTTGCAGATTTCATGGTCCGTCCCCTTTCCTGAATTCCACTACCTGCTCACGTCTGGCGGGAAATCCGCCTGGACGCCCGCAGAAAACCTCTTCTTGCCATGCGGGGCGGGCTTCAAGCACCTTTCCCGGCACGAAGAACGGTCATTATCCCCGAAAGGCGCCCGGTCCGCAACCCCGCTTCTGTCGCGAATGTGCCGCGTTATCCTTCTGTAGGACCGCTCCGCTTGTTCTTTTCCGGACCCAAAAACGAATTCTCCGATGCAAAACCCTTGACGCCCGTGTGCCGATATGGTATACCGAACACTGGCCACGTTGGCACATGGCATGCACAAGATGAGACCTGCGTCTGGACCGAAGGAGCGGTGCAGCTATGTGATGTGGAGGAAGGATATTCTGCCGTGGGCGAACCATGATGTCAGGAGGCTGATGGCACGTCCCCACTTGCGCTATGAGCGAGGTTATCTGCGGAAAGGAGGTGATACTCGTCACAGCCGACCGTCGTGTATAAGCAATTCAATGTTGAGTTTTGAGTCGAGGCGTTCTGAGTGCTCGAAACCCAGGACCCAAGACTGAGAGATCGAAACCTGTGTGTCCGGCGTGTGGCCGACATACACATTCATAATTCCCTGAAGGAGGGATACCATGAGTAGAACGTTGTTCTTTGTGATTATCGCCCTTGGGATCCTGTGGCTGGTGAGCCCCGTCATGGCCGCCGATCCGGGCAAGGGCAACATCCTGATCGAGGAATGGATCAACACAGGCAACGCCGTCACCGACAATGTCGACACTCTTCATGCTTATATCAATGCGGGGAACCAGCCGACGAGGGCTTATTGGACCAAGGTGTTCGACAGGCCGGATGGCGGCGAAGACTACTGGGGCGGCAGGTTCCGCGGCTACATCTATCCCCCGCAGACCGGCGACTACACGTTCTGGACGAGCAGCGACGATGACAGCGAGATCTGGCTGAGCACCGACGACACCCCCGCCAACGTCAAGATGATCTGCAATGTCGAGGGCTGGATGCCCTATCTGGCATGGGATGGCACGGGCGGCGCACCTGGCACCACCTTCAAATCCAAGCCCATCACGCTGACGGCCGGGAAGAGGTACTATGTCGAGACCTTCTTTTCGGACGGCACGGGCGGCGGTTTCCAGACCGTCGGCTGGGGTGGTCCGGGCATTGGCGCCGGCCCCGTGATCGTGGACGGCAAGTATCTGGCCCCCTGGATCCGCACTCCGGAGCCGATGTTCCAGGCCAAGAACCCGAACCCCAAAGATGGGGCCCTCGGCGTTGCGGCTCCGCTGCTGACCTGGGATGCCGGTCCCACGGCGTTGTGGCACGATGTCTATTTCGGCACCACCAACCCTCCGCCGCTGATCGGGCGTCAGTTGTTCAACGTATACTACCACATTCCGGGCCTCACACCCGGTGCGACCTACTATTGGAAGGTGGACGAGATCGAGGCGGACGGCGTCACGATGTACAAAGGCCCCCTGTGGACCTTTGTCGCACAGGCCGTGACGGCCTACTATCCGAGTCCGACGGATGGGGCGGGTTCCGTCTCGCCGAACGTGACTCTGACGTGGCAGCCGGGGTTGGGCTCCACAAAGCACCAACTGTACCTCAGTGATAGCCGCGACGACGTCGCCGCGGGAGCCGCCGCAGCCGACAAAGGTGCGCTGACCGAAACCACCTACACGCCGACCAATCTTCAGGGCGCCACCACCTATTATTGGCGCGTGGACGAGATTGCCGCAGACGGCACTCGTAAGACCGGCCCGGTCTGGAGCTTTACGACGTTTATCCTCGTGGACGATTTCGAGAGCTACAATGACACGGACAATCGGATCTACGACACCTGGCTCGATAACTTCGATCCCAAGGGCGACGGCTCCGGTTCCGTGGTGGGCAACGACCCGGCCCCGTTTGCCGAGCGGGTGATTGTTCATGGCGGCAAGCAGTCCCTGCCCATGGGCTACAACAACGCCGGTCCGAAGTTCCTCGTCAGCGAAACCGTGCGGGAGTTCTCGCCTCTCGCGAACTGGACGGGCAATGCCGTGGACACCCTGAGCCTGTGGTTCCAGGGTCAAGCCGTGGCCTTCCTGGATAAGGGCGGCAACGCCTACACCGTCAGTGGTTCCGGCCATGACATCTGGGACAATGCCGATGACTTCCGGTTCGTCTACAAGTCCCTCAGCGGCAACGGCACGATGACGGCCAAGGTGGAAAGCCTCGTGAACACCAACGCCTGGGCGAAAGCCGGTGTGATGATCCGAGAGACCCTCGACGAAGGCTCCAAGCACGCCTTCATGCCTGTGACAACGGGCAATAGCTGCTCGTTCCAGTGGCGCAACGCCACCGGCGGCACGAGCAACAGCACCAACTGGACCGGCACGGCTGTCACGACTCCCTATTGGGTCAGGATCACCCGTACCGGTAACGTCTTCAAGGGCGAGACTTCGCCCGATGGCAAGACCTGGACGGCGTTCGTCCCCGACCAGACCATCACGATGGCGGCCAACTGCTACATTGGTTTGGCGGTGACCTCTCACGACACGGCGAGGACCACCACGGCGGAGTTCTCGAATGTCTCCGCCAGCGCCAGTGCCACTGGAGCATGGAAGGTGGCGGTAATCGGCACCGATCCAGAGCCGGCCAACGCGCCCGACAAGCTGTACGTGGTTGTCGCAGACAGCGCGGGCAAGACCGCCACGGCCACCAATGCCGATCCGGCGGCGACGGTCGTGACGGCCTGGACCCAGTGGAAGATTCCGCTCAGCAGCCTTACCGGCGTGAATCTGGCCAAGGTCAAGACCCTGTCTATCGGTGTGGGCAACAAGGCGGCTCCCGCAGCGGGCGGCGCCGGTCGCATCTTCATCGATGACATCCAGGTGACCAAGCCGTAAGGATTTATGATTTCTGATTGACGATTGATGATTCACAACCTCAAACCGGGGCCTGTGTCACCGGACAGGGGCCCCGGTTCTTCTCTCGGGCTGTGGGAACAGACCGGGTGTCTGCGGAAAGGAGGTGAACCTCGTCCCAGGCTAATCGTCGTGTGTGAGCAATTCAATGTTGAGTTCTGAGTCGAGGCGTTCTGAGTGCTCGAAACCCAGGACCCAAGACTGAGAACTCGAAACCTGTGTGTCCGGCGTGTGGCCGACATACACATTTACAATTCCCTGAAGGAGGGATACCATGAGTAAGAAGTTAGGATTCGTAGTAATGACGGCGTTGGTGCTGTCCCTCGGCGGCAACGCGCTTGCCCAGATCGGCCCGGCCGGCTGGTGGGCCGAGCACATCGGTGACGGCGTGGACGGCAGCGTCTCGGCGGCAGGGTCCACCTACACGATCATCGGCGACGGGCACGACATCTGGGACAACTCCGATGGCTTTCAGTACATGTACAAGACGCTCACCGGAGATGGCTCGATGACGGCCCGCGTCGTCAGCGTCGGCACAGGCAGCAATACCTGGGCCAAGGGCGGCGTCATGATCCGCCAGAACAATACCGGTCCCTCGCAGCACGCCATGATGGTGATCACGGGCAGTGCCGGCCAGGGTGCGAGCTTCCAGCAGCGGGTGACCAATGCCGGCGGCGGAAGCAACACCGATGCGGCAGCGCAGATCGCGGCTCCGCAGTGGGTCAAGATCGTGCGCACCGGCAATGCGTTCCTCGGCTCCACCTCGCCCGACGGCAAGACCTGGACGGCCTACGGCACCCCGGTCACAGTCAATATGACGGACCCGGTCCTGATCGGTCTGTGCGTCACGTCCCACGCCGCGGGCGAACTGCGCACGATGACGTTCGACAACGTCAGTTTCACGGGCAAGATTACGGACAGACCGCCGCAGTTGAAGGCGTGGTCCCCCGATCCGGCCAACGGGAAGGTCGGCGTCAGCTTACCGCTGTTCCAGTGGAAGCCGGGGGAGACCGCCATCTTCCACAACGTCTACTTCGGCACGACCCCGGACCTGACGGATGCCGATCTCAAGGCGACGCGCCAGCCGTTTGCCATGTACTACCATGTAACCGGACTGCAACCGGGCACGACCTATTATTGGCGCGTGGATGAGATCGACGCCGCCGGCACCGTCACGAAGGGCGACGTCTGGAGCTTTACGGCCGTGCCTGTGAAGGACTATCAGCCGGCGCCTGTTGACGGGGCTGCCGGACAGCTTCCGGGTCTGATTCTGACCTGGGTGTCCGGCAAAGACGCCCTCAGCCATCAGGTCTATTTCGGCACCGACGCGGCGGCTGTCGCCGCCGGCGCTGCCTCGGTCGACAAGGGTAAAGTAACGGAGACGCAATTCAACACCGGCGCCCTCCGCGCCTCCACGACCTATTATTGGCGCGTGGATGCAGTCAAGCTGGACAAGAGCGCCACCAAGGGCGATGTCTGGAGCTTCAGCACGGCCGATGCCGGCCCCGCGAACAAGATCAAGTATGAGTATTGGCTGAACATCGCCGGCACCGCCGTCAGTGATCTGCTGGCGGACCCGAGGTACCCCAGCAGTCCGGACAGCGCCACCTATGTGGATTTGTTCCAGAGCCCGGCGGACTGGGCGGATAACTACGGCCAGAGGCTTTGGGGTTGGCTCAAGCCCCCGCAGACCGGCGATTACACCTTCTGGATTGCCGGGGACGATGAGCAGCAGTTGTGGCTGAGCACCGACGGCAGCCCGACGAACGTCGTGAGGATCGCCAACGTCGCTGGCTGGACACCGGCCATGGACTGGGACAACACTGGCGGCGGCGCAGGTGGCCCCGGCCAAAAGTCCGCCGTGATCAAGCTGGAGGCGGGCAAGAAGTACTTCATCATGGCTCTCGGCAAGGAAGGCGGCGGCGGTGACAGCACCGACGTGGCCTGGCAAGGGCCAGGGATTGCCGCCCGTGAGGTCATCAAGGGCAAATACGTGGATATGTTCTACCTGGCGCCGCTGCAGGCGTTCGGCCCGAATCCCGCCAATGGGGCGGTCGATGTCTCGCAAGCGCCGGTCCTGAGCTGGATGGCCGGTGACAAGGCCCAGAAGCACGATGTCTACTTCGGCGAGGACAAGGCCGCCGTGGCCGCCGCCGACAACAAGAGCCCGCTATTCAAGGGCAGCCAGGCCGGCACGACGTTCAGTCCGGGCGATCTGGCCTGGGGCAAGACCTACTACTGGCGGATCGATGAGACCAATCCCGCCGAGGCCGACAGCCCGTGGAAAGGCACCGTTTGGAGCTTTACCACCGCCAACTACATCCCCGTGGACGACATGGAAAGCTACAACGACACGGACAATCTCATCTACGACACCTGGCTCGACAACTTCGATCCCAAGGGCGACAAATCCGGTTCCGTGGTGGGCAACGACCCGGCTCCGTTTGCCGAGCGGACGATCGTCCATGGCGGCAAGCAGTCCATGCCCATGGGCTACAACAACGCCGGTCCGAAGTTCCTCGTCAGCGAAACCGTGCGGGAGTTCTCGCCTCTCGCGAACTGGACGGGCAATGGCGTGGACACCCTGAGCGTGTGGTTCCGGGGTCAGGCCGTGGCCTTCGCCGACAAGGGCGGCAACGCCTTCACCGTCAGCGCCGGCGGCAATGACATCTGGAACAGTGCCGATGCCTTCCGCTTCGCGTACAAGACGCTCAACGGCAACGGCACGATGACGGCCAAGGTGGAAAGCCTCGTGAACACCGATCCTTGGGCGAAGGCCGGCGTCATGATCCGAGAGACCCTCAATGCCGGTTCCAGGAACGCCTTCATGCCTCTCAGTGTGGGCAATAGCTGCTCCTGGCAGTGGCGGCCTGTCGCCGATGGCGTGAGCTCCAATACGGGCTGGACCGGCACCGCAGTGACGGCCCCGTACTGGGTCCGAATCACCCGCACGGGCAACGCCTTCAAGGGCGAGACCTCGCCCGACGGCAAGACCTGGACCCAGTTGGGCACGGATACCACCGTCACAATGACAGCCAGCGTCTACATCGGTCTGGCGGTAACTGCCCACAATGCGGCGAGGGTGACCACGGCGGAGTTCTCGAACGTCTCCGCCGGCGCCAGCGTTACCGGGGCATGGCAGGTGGCCGCAATCGGCACCGATCCGCAACCGGCCAACGCCCCCGACAAGCTGTATGTGATTGTCGCAGACAGCGCGGGCAAGACCGCCACGGCCACCAATGCCGATCCGGCGGCCGTGAACGCCACCGTCTGGACCCAGTGGAAGATTCCGCTCAGCAGCCTTACGGGCGTGAATCTGGCCAAGGTCAAGACGCTGTCGGTCGGTGTGGGCAACAAGACGGCTCCGGCGGCAGGCGGCACCGGTCGCATCTTCATCGATGACATCCAGGTGACCAAGCCGTAGGAATTTACGATTTATGATTGATGATTTATGATGGGCTGCCGCCTTCCCGGCCGCAAATCGTAAGTAGGAAATTGTAAATAGTAAATCCGAAGCGGTCATCGCAGAGTGATCAAGAATCGGGGCCTGTGCCTGTGGGTGCAGGCCCCGGTTTGTTTTAAGATTTAAGAAATGATGAATTGAAGACCTGCAAGGGAGGAAGATTATGTACCACAAGACTTTACTTTTCGCCTTGCTGGCGGCGTCGAGCATCGCGCTGTGCCGCACCGCCTCGGCCGGCTTAGTGGGCTGGTGGACCTTCGATGAGACTACCGGCGCCGTGGCCAAGGACTCCAGCGGTCAGGGCAACGACGGCCGGGTCGTCGGCACGGCCCAGTGGGTCCCGGGCAAAATCGGCGGCGCCCTGCAGTTCAACGGCAGCACCTACGTGGACTGCGGGAACAAGCCCGCGCTCAACGTCCGCGACCAGATCACGATGTCGTTCTGGTTCAAGGTCCAGGCGTTCTCGAATACCTGGGAGGCCTTCCTGGCCAAAGGCGATGGCGCCTATCGGGCCAGCCGGTCCAACGGAACGGACAATGCCACGCACATGGGCATTACCGGCGGCAATTACTTCGATGCCGTGACCATCATCACGGACAACCAGTGGCATCACTGGGCCGGCACGTACGACGGAACTACCGCGAAAATCTTCATCGACGGCAAGCTGGACGCGTTCCGGCAATACTCAGGACAGATCGGCGACAGCAGCAGCTACAACCTGTACATCGGCGAGAACGCACAAGCCACCGGGCGACAGCTCCACGGCCTGCTCGACGACGTTCGCATTTACGACAAGGCCCTGAACGATCAGCAGCTCCAGGATTTGATTTCCAAGGGCACGAGCCCAACCTGGAACAAGGCTGAGAAGCCCGTCCCCGCCGATGGCACCATCGGCGTCGGCGTCCCCCTGCTCCAATGGAGCAAAGGCGAGACGGCGATGTTCCACACCGTCTACCTGGGCACCAGCCCGAACCTCACGGCGGCAGACCTGGTGTCCAGCCGCTCCCCCCTGACCCTTTACTATCATATTCCAGGCTTCAAGCCCGGCACGACCTACTACTGGCGGGTGGACGAGATCGAGAAGGACGGCGTCACCACCTACGCAGGCGACGTCTGGAGCTTCGTGGCCCAGGCCCTGACCGCCTTCTATCCCGATCCCGCGGACGGGGCCAACACCGCTTCGACCACCCCGACGCTGACCTGGAAGGCGGGCCTGGGGGCCGTCAAGCACCATCTGTACTTCGGGAATACCCTCGATGCCGTCACTCAAGGGACAGTGGCGGTCGACAAGGGCACGTTTGCCTTGACCGATGCCACCTTCGCCCCCGGGACTCTGGAGAGCCTGACAACTTACTACTGGCGCGTGGATGAGGTCCTGGCCGGCGACGCCGTCAAGACCGGCGCAGTCTGGAAATTCACCACCGCCCAGACCGTGGACGATTTCGAGAGCTACAACGACCTTAAGAATCTCATCTACGACACCTGGATCGATGGCTTGACCGACCTTCTGAGCGGCTCGACGGTCGGAAACGCGACGGCTCCCTTCGCCGAGCAGGTGATCGTGCACAGCGGTCTGCAATCCATGCCGCTGGACTACAACAACGTCACCACGCCCTTCTACAGTGAGGCCAAACAGGACTTCGGCGCACAGGACTGGACGAGCCAAGGCACCGATACCCTGGTCCTGTACGTGCGGGGCCGGCTGGTCAACAGCGCGGCGCCGTTGTACGTGGCGCTCGAAGATAATGCCAAGCATATCGGCGTGGTCGCGCATCCCGACCCGGCGATCCTGACTACGACAAAGTGGATCGAGTGGAAGGTCCCGCTGAGCGGCTTCACCGGCGTCAATGTGGCCAAGGTCAAGAAGCTGTACATCGGCGTGGGCGACCGCACGAATCCGGTCAAAGGCGGCACCGGCCGGCTCTATATCGACGACATCCGGCTGGCAAAACCGTAATGTCATGGCGAGGAGCGCAGCGACCCCGACGCGCAGCGGCGCTGCGGGGAAGCAATCTCGATCCTCCGGGTGGGAGATTGCTTCGCTGCGCTCGCAATGACATGCCTACGATTGACGATTCACAGCTTGAAATCGGGGCCTGTGTCCCACGGACATGGGCCCCGATGCTTTTTGCCTTCGGGCTGATCTTGCCCACGTCCCCTGTATGAAGCTTTGGCTGGCGGTCTCCGAACGTGTGTGAGGGTTGAGGCGGCCGCAATGCCGCGGACTTGCGGGTGGCAGCGGCAAGGCCGAGGGGCTTGCCGATGGTTTGTCTCCACGGACGCACAACCAGCGGCAAACTGGCGTTTGCCGCTGCCACCCGGATAATACACCGCGTCTCACCTATCTTCTTAGGGCTTGAATTCTCAGGCCGCCGTTGGCACACTGTCGGCGTGAAGGCTCCACTCTGTAATTGATGATTTATGATTGATGATTGACGATTTGCCGCCCCTCCACGCGTGATGATGCTGTGGACAAGCGGCGATGGAGAATCGTAAATAGTAAATAGTAAATCGTAAATAGTAAATCCAAGGGTTGGATAGTCCCGCGTGGTACGTGAGATGAGAACACGATTCGCCGGCACGGCCATCTTTTGCAGCGTCGTCATGGTTTTGGGATCATGGATGGCCTCGTGCTCTCCCAAAGCCATTGAGAAGTACAGCGAAGCCGGCCGGGAACCCAACATGAGCCCGGACTATTCAGGGACGGTCATCCCCGCCAACATCGCCCCTTTGAACTTCCGGATTCTTGAAGATGGACTCGCTTGTTTCGTCACGATCCATTCAGACCAGGGGCGTCCTATCCGTATCTTCAGCAAAACCGGGCAGATCCGCATCCCCATTCGCCCATGGCGCACCCTGCTCGACGCCAACAGGGGCCGCAGCGTCTTCTTCGACGTCTACGTCCAGGGCACCGACCGCCAATGGAGGCGGTTTCGCCCCCTCGCCAACACCATCGCACAGGAGGACATCGACGGGACCTTGGTCTTTCGGTTCATGAAGCCGATTTACAGTTGGTGGAAGGACATCGGCATCTATCAGCGCAACCTGGCCAACTACGATGTGTCCGTGGTCCTGCACGGCCGTTCGTTTGGCGGAGGGTGCCTGAACTGTCACAGCTTCGTCGGCAACGACCCCGACACCATGACGATTTGCCTACGGAGCGCAACATACGGCAGCCACACCCTTGTGGCTCACGACGGCGCCGTCGACAAGATCGGCGCCAAGTGGGGCTACACGGCCTGGCACCCCGGCGGCGCCGTGGCGGTGTACTCGCTCAACAAGGTGACCCAGTTCTTCCATGCCGGGGGAACGGAAGTCCGGGACGTGGTGGACCTCGACTCGGCCTTGGTCTGCTATCGAGTCGCGACCCAGAAAGCGGCGAGTCCCAAGGAACTGGCCGACAAAGAGAGGCTCGAAACGTATCCGACCTGGTCTCCGGACGGCAAGTACCTCTACTTCTGCAGTGCGCCCATCCTGTGGAAAGATCGCAGCACCGTGCCGCCCGAGAACTACGACAAGGTCAAGTACGATCTTCGGCGCATCCCGTACGATGTCGAAACGGACCAGTGGGGAAGAGCCGAAACCATCCTTTCCGCCGACCGGACGGGCCAGAGCATCCTGCTGCCAAGGATATCGCCGGATGGGCGGTTCCTTTTGTTCTGCATGTGCCGTTACGGCTGCTTCCCTATCTATCAGCCCAGCAGCGACCTTTACCTGATGGACCTTGCCACCAAACAATACCGCAAGCTTTCCATCAACAGCGAGTTCTCGGAATCGTGGCACAGTTGGTCCGGCAACAGCCGGTGGATCGCGTTCAGCAGCAAGCGTCAGGGCGGCCTGTTTACCCGAACCTATTTCAGTTATGTCGACGACGCGGGGACGGTGCACAAGCCCTTTGTCCTGCCGCAACGGGACCCGGCCTACTACGATTCACTGCTGGAGACGTACAGCGTCCCGGAATTGGTCAAGGGGCCGGTCATTGTAAGCAAGGCCCTGCTCGCCCGCGCCGCCCGGGCCAAGCCTTCCGTAGCGCCGGAAGTCCCCATCACGGGAGCGACTCCGAAGGCTGCGCCACCCGATCTTCGGCAAGAGCGCGAATAGCCGGCCGGCTGGGCCAGGAGATGCAGAAGCATGGTGTTGAGACACGAAGGCACGAAGACGGGAAGGGAGGAAGGGAAGAAGGAAGGGGCCTCCGGCCCTCTCACGTTCTCATGCTCGTACCTTCTGTTCTTCGTGCTGTGCTTCGTCTACCTGTGGCTCGTGGTCGAGCCGCACCTGATCTATCACGGTTTCGGCACGCTGCTGCCCGACGCCCCCCAGTTCGCAACCGGATGGTCGTTTCTCAAAGACTCCCTCAACCAGCCGGGCGGACCTGTCATCTATATATCCGGGTTTCTTTCCCAGGGGTATTACTACGCATGGCTGGGTGCTGCGATCATCGTCTTGGCGGGATTCTGTCTTGGTGAGCTTTCCAGACGGCATCTTGTGACGGCCGGCTTTGCGCACGCCTCCATCCTGGCACCTTTGCCGGCGATCATGCTCTTTCTCATCTACAGCCACTACAATCACCCTTTGACCGTCTGCCTGACGGTGTCGCTGGGACTACTCTTGTCCCTGACCTTCGAAAGGCTGCCCCTGCGCCAACCCCTGGTTCGCCCTCGGCGCGACGCGCCGCTCCGCGTCGGGGTATGCTGCCTCATGGCCGTGGTCGGCCTCTGGCTTGGCGGTGCGGGAACACCGCTGGTTTTCATGCTCATGACTTTCGTGTACGGGGTCCTCGATCGCAGGAACTGGATAACCGTCGCCCTGGCGCTGCCGGCCAGCGTCGGGATCGCCTGGGCGCTTGCAGAATACGTGTTCCTGGTCCCCGCGCGCGAAGCATTGCTCGTTCTCACGCCCTTTACGCCGTCCGCGACGGCCGGCATGGATCCCTTCCTGAAAGTCCTGGTCTTCCTTCTGTATGGCTTCGTACCTCTGGTTGTCTTGCTTGTGTCCGCCGGCAAGAGCATCTTCGGGGGGCGCGGACAGAAGCCCGGCATCCGTTCCAAGAGGACCATGAGAAAGGAGAAGCACGCCACCACGCGGCGAAAGAGGCTCTCGTCGGCGATCTTCACGAAAACAGCCTGGTCCGTCGTCCCCGTCGTGCTGATGGCCCTGGGGTTGTACGTCAGCCATAAGGAGCTCCGCAAGCCGTACGTCCTGTCGAACTACTACTCCCGCCAGAAGAGTTGGGACAAGATCATTGAGCTCAGCCGCCACCTGCCCAAAGGCAAGGCGAATGCCTTCGTCAGCCATGACATCCTCCGAGCCCTGTATCACATGGGCAGGCTCCCCTATGACATGTTCCGTTGTCCCCTGGTCCCGGAGGCAATCCTGCTCACACACGAAAAAAGAGAATCCGATCTGACCCAGTGGAAATTGAGCGACGTTTTCCTGGAGTTGGGACATGTCAACATGGCCCAGAGGCTGGCGTCGGAGCTCCTGACCACGAAGGGCCATCTCGGCATCGCACTCGAAGAGCTGGGGTGGATCAGCATCATCAAAGGACACCCCAACACCGCCCGGGTCTATCTGGAGGCCCTGAAGAAGGACCTCATCTATCGCGGGAGAGCTGAATCCCTGCTCCGCGGCCTGGACAGCGGCTTTACGCCGGACCAAGCGGCCTATGTTGACAGAATCCGCTCCTGCATGCGCGACGAGACGGCGGGAGTAACTGGCAGCGAACCCGTGGATGAGACGTTGGCCGGCTTGCTGGAGCGCAATCCCGGCAACAAGATGGCCTTTGAGTACCTCATGGCGTGCTACCTGCTCACCGGCCGGGTGGACAAGATCGCAGAGAACGTGGGAAGGCTTCACGACCTTGGCTATCAGAGTATCCCGACGCTCTATGAAGAAGCCATACTCATCCATTGGGGGACGCAGGGCAAAACAACCGACCTGGGCACCTTTCACATAAGTCAAGAAACCCTCCAGAGATACGAAACGTTCGTCCAGATCGGAAACACCATGCAGCCGCAGAATCAGCAGGCCGTGCTCGGCCGCCTGATCCGCGATTTCGGCTCGAGCTACTTCTTCTACTATTCTTTCGGCCGGGTCGGGCTGATGTGAGCGTCCCCGCGGCCCTAACGTCCGAGAAAATACCCTCGCAAGCTGTGTCGCCATGTGGTAGAAATGAAGAAGATCCGTACGAGTCGGTTTTCTGCCTCGTCTAATGCGGCGAGCGCACGGAAAAACGGGCGCCGCCAGGCGTACAAGGCAGGCGTAGAATCGCAAATCCAATCAATGTCGGAGGACCCGGCGCGATGGGCTCTGGGACACGCATGGCAAGGGTGGCAAATTCATCGCACGATTCTGTCGCACGCCGGACTCCTTCTGCCTGTTCTCCGCGTGATCCATCTGCTACAGGAAGGAGGTGATTGGGCCGATATTACCGTTTGGAGCATCCTGTGGCGAGGAGAGAGGAATGCTCTGATGTGTGGTCAGAGTGTCGTGGGAACGATCTTGTGTGAAGGAGGAATCCTATGTGGAAACGATGTAGTTGTTTTGTCATGCTGATTGTGATGCTGGGAGGCGCCGCCTATGGCGCGTTCGATCCTCTCAAGGACCCCGCCCTCATCGGCTGGTGGAAATGCGATGAGGGTCAGGGCAACGTGGTCGCCGACGCTTCCGCCGCTCACCGCGACGGCGCGTTCGTCCTTGGCAACGCCGCGTGGACGACCGGCGCCTCCGGCAGCGCCATCAAGCTGGCCAACCCCACGCTGGTGGAAGTCCCTGCTATGGGTTTGACGCTGACCCAGGCCACGATGGCCGGCTGGGTCCTTCCGAATGGCACCCAATCCGACTGGGCGTCGTTCATTATGCACCGCGGCCCCGGCCCCGCGCATGGCTTCAACATGCTGGCCAGCCGTCAGCTCGCCTATCACTGGAATGACGACGCGGCCTCCTGGAGCTATCGCGGAACCGCCTACTATGCCGCCGATGAGTGGACCCACTGCGCGGTAACGGTCGAGCCCACGAAAGCGACATTCTACGTCAATGGCGTGCAGGCATCCGTCAATACCATCCCTCACGCGGCTGCTACCTGGGATGGCCCCATATGGTTCGGCGGCGACCGCACTTATACGGACGGTACGCGACACCTGAATGGCGCGCTGGACGATATTATGTTCTTTAGCCGAGCGCTGACGGCGGCGGAGATTAAAGACCTGGTTCCGCCCAAGCTCAAAGCCATGAAGCCCATTCCGGCGAACGGCGCCACCGGCGTCACGCTGCCGCTGCTACAGTGGACCAAAGGCGATACCGCCGTGTTCCACAGTGTGTACTTCGGCACGACCCCGAACCTGACGGAAGCCAACCTGGTGGCCAAGAATCAGCCCTTCGCCATGTACTATCACATTGCGGGCCTGCAGCCAGGCACAACCTACTACTGGCGAATCGATGAGATCGACGCCACCGGCACGGTTATCACGGGCGACGTCTGGAGCTTCAGCTCCGAACCCCTGAAGGCCTACGCCCCCAAGCCGGCGGACGGCAGCAAGAACGTGTTCCCCAGCCAGACCCTCAGTTGGTCGCCGGGCAAGGCCGCCGCCAAACATCAGGTGTACTTCGGCAGCGTTCAGTCCGATGTGGCCAGCGGCGCCGCGGCGGCCGATAAGGGTAAGATCACCGAGACGAAGATTGATTCCGGCCTGCTTCGTGCCTCGACCACCTACTACTGGCGCGTCGATGAGGTCAAACTCGACGGCAGCGTCGAGCCGGGCCCGGTCTGGAGCTTTAGCACGGCCGACGGCGTCACCAAGAAGATCGTCTGGCAGAAGTGGCTGAACCTCGGCGGCACGGCGGTCACCGCCCTGACGGGCAGTCCCGATTATCCCAACAACCCAACCGAGGTGGAACTCGTCGATGTGTTCGAAAGCGCGGTGGATTGGGCCGACAACTACGGCCAGCGCCTCTACGGCTGGCTGAATCCGCCGCAGTCCGGCGACTACACCTTCTGGATCGCCGGTGACGATGAGCAGCAGTTGTGGCTGAGCACCGACGCCAATCCGGCCAACGTGGTCAGGATCGCCAATGTCCCCGGCTGGACCCCGGCTCGTGACTTCGACAACACCGGTGGTGGCGCAGGCAACGCGACAGCGCAGAAGTCCGCCGCGATCAAGCTGCAAACCGGCCAGAAGTACTTCATCATGGCCCTCGGTAAAGAAGGCGGCGGCGGCGACAGCACTGCCGTGGCCTGGCAGGGTCCAGGGATTGCCACCAGGCAAGTGATTCCAGCCCAGTACGTGGACACCTTCGCTCTGGCGCCTCTGCAGGCGTTCTCCCCAAGTCCGGCCGATGGGGCTGTCGATGCCCCGCAGTCGGGAACTCTGAGTTGGAGTGCCGGCGAGAAGGCCCAGAAGCACGATGTCTATTTCGGCGAGGACAAGGCCGCCGTGGCCGCCGCCGACAACAAGAGCCCGTTGTTCAAGGGCAGCCAGGCCGGCACCAGCTTCAGTCCGGGCGATCTGGTCTGGGGCAAGACCTACTACTGGCGGGTCGATGAGGTCAATCCCGCCGAAGCCGGCAGCCCGTGGAAAGGCAACGTGTGGAGTTTCACCACCGCCACCTTCATCCCCGTAGACGATATGGAGAGCTACAACGACACGGACAATCGCATCTACGACACCTGGATCGACAACTTTGGTGATGGTAGCGGGTCCGCGGTGGGCAATGACCCGGCTCCGTTTGCCGAGCGGACGATTGTCCATAGCGGCAAGCAGTCCATGCCCATGGCCTACAACAACGCCGGTCCGAAGCACCTCTTCAGCGAAACCGTGCGAGAGTTCTCGCCTCTCGAGAACTGGACGGGCAACGGCGTGGACACCCTGAGCCTGTGGTTCCGAGGCAACCCGCTCCGCTTCGCGGATAAGGGCAACGGCGCCTTCACCGTCGGCGCTTCCGGCCATGACATCTGGGACAATGCCGATGACTTCCGCTTCGTCTACAAGAGCCTCAGCGGCAACGGCTCGGTTACCGTCAAGGTCGAGAGTCTTGTCAACACCAACGCCTGGGCGAAGGCCGGCGTGATGATCCGCGAGAGCCTCAATGCGGACTCGACGATGGCGTACATGATCCAGAGCTTCTCCAGCGGCGCATCCTTCGGCTGGCGTCAGACCACTGGCGGCACCTGTGGCAGCCAGACTCAGACGGGTATCGTGGCCCCGCAATGGGTGAAGCTGACCCGCACGGGCAACGCCTTCACGGCCCAGTACTCGGCCGACGGCAAAGCCTGGACGGACGTCAAGAACGCCACCGGCCAGGTCGTCTCGACGACGATCCTGATGGGAGCCAACGTGTACATCGGTTTGTGCACCACAAGCCATAACACCGCGGCGACCACGACGGCGGAGTACACAGGCGCCGCCACGACGGGCACCGTCACGGGCCAGTGGCAACAGGCCTGGATCGGCGACGATCCGGACCGCACGAACAGCTCCGCCAGTTTGTACGTGGCCGTCGAGGACAGTGCCGGCAAGATTGCCGTCGCGACGAATCCCAATCCGGCGGCTGTGAACGTCGACGCCTGGACCGAGTGGAAGGTCCCGCTGAGCAGCCTGACCGGCGTGAATCTGGCCAAGGTCAAGAAGATGTACATCGGTGTAGGCGACAGGAAGAATCCGGTCGCGGATGGCTCCGGCCGCATCTACATCGACGACATCCGCGTGACGAAACCGTAAGGATTTGCGATGTAGGATCAATGGTTTACGATTTGTCAGACCCCGACGCGCAGCGGCGCGCTGGGGCAGAGTTGAATTCGGGGCCTGTGTACATGGACACAGGCCCCGATTCTTTGCGACACGAGAGAAAGACGCGGAGGGCCCGAAATCCCCTGCGAAGTCTTCAGAAGCAGTCGGTATCAGCGGCCCATTCTCCTCTTCGTGGCGAGGGCCGATTTCAAGCCTTCCCGCGCCTCCTTGCAGTGCGAATCCCGTTTCAGCGCCTGCTGGAACTGCTCGATGGCCTGGTCCGTCATGCCCGATTTGCCCAGGGCGTATCCCAGAAGGACCCGGAACGAAGCCACATGGGGGAACGTCCGCACGACGGAATCGAAGTAAGCCGTGGCCTCCCGGGGCCGCTCAAGCTGGTGGAGAAGGGCGCCCAGGTTGAAACGCAGGTGCCAGTCCTGCGGCCTCGCGTCGATGGCCTGGCGGTACGTCTGAATCACCTGATCGATGAACACCTGATCGATCCGGTCCGTCACCGCCGAGACGGCCTTCTCCTGGGCCGCCTGCCGCTGGGCATGATCGAGCTGATCGGTGAATGGCGGCTTGGCCGTGAGTTTCGCCATCGCGGCCGCCGTGTTCACCTGGTCCCACGCCGTGAACGCAAGCGCCTTCGCACACTGTTCTCGCGACAGTGCCTGGGCCGACTCCGCCGGCTTGTGCCCCCGGTGGGCCAAGCTCTGCACCACCGCAGGCAGAAGCGATTGGGCGACCTCGTAGTCGCCATCGAAGCGAAGGTGCACGTGCTCATAGAAAAACTCCCGGCCGGGAATACCCTCGGGACACCGTTCGCTCGCCGCCAAGGCGGTATCCGCCTCGACCAGCCGGACCCGCTTGGTTTCGGCCGGGGTGGCATCGCCAAGCGAAGCTTGGCGATGGTCCGTCTCAGGCGCCTTTGCGCCATCGCCAAGGCCGTCGGCCTTGACGCTGCCACCCTGCATGTTCCGTCTTCCGTCCTCCGTCCTCTGTCCGCTGCCCGACAGTTCGGCGGCGACTTCGCGGACGATCTCGTTGAGCCGCGTGTCCGCGCGAAACTGCAGGGAGTCCCAGTCCCTCGCCAGGACAAAATGACGCCGGGCGGCATCCCGGCTGCCGGCGAGCAGATGGCACCGGGCCAGACGGAAATGAAGCTCGGCGTAGTGGTCGTCGAGGGCCGCGGCCTGCTCGTAACAGGCAATCGCCTGCGAGGGGTCGCCCGTCGTCTCAAAACCGGCTCCCTTGCGGTAGAGCCGCTCCCATTCCTCCCGTTGCGGCCCCGTCAGGCCGGTGCGGTGCAACGACCCGATGGGCGGGCAATCCCGCAGGTTGACCGCCACCGTGGAAAGGATCACCGCGGCCCCCGCACGCCATCCGGATTCGCAGACCCGCTCCAGATTCCGGCGAAAATTGCCATACACGTAGTCTCTTTCCGGGTCGTCGAGGGCCGTGCGATGCCCTCGAAAGAACTCGGCCGTGGGCGCTTTCTTCTTGTTTTGGACCGCCTCCGGATTGACTCCGAAAGCCTTTCTGAGCAGTTGTGCCGTCCGGGTCTGCTTGATGCGATGGAACGCCGGGATGAGCGACGGGTGTTTGCCGAAGAAGGCCACGGGCGTCTTCGGGCCATACAGCCCGTTCAACTCGTTGTTGCCCATGTAGACGATGAAGAGATCGGGGTCCAGGCCGGCACACTCCCTCGCAATCGGGACGATGACGTGCGAGTTGATGCCCCGCATGGCCGCATTGACCACCTCGAACCGCTCGTTGGGGAAGGTGGACCCCAGCATGACCTCCAGGATTCGGGCGAAGCCGAAGGAAGGGTCGGGCGTGCCCATCGCCGCCGACTCCCCGAGGACGAAGATGCGGATCGTGCCCTCGGGCTTGTCCACCGGGACCAAGCACGGCTCCGGGTCCGTCAGCGTTTCCTGCTGATAGTGCCAGCCAAAGCGTATGTTGGTGGTCACGGTGCCCCGCTGCTCGCTCTTGATGAAGAACGAGGTGGGGTACCCCAAGCGGCAAACGAACAGACCGCCCTCGAGCAACAGAAGAAAGGCCGCCGGGCCTGCGAAGACCATCACGGCCCGCAGGGCCCAGAGCCGCCATCCGCGAAAAAGGGCCGAGGACGGAGAACGGACAACAGAAGACGGCCGTCTCCTGTCCTCCGCCCCGTGCCCTCCCTTTTGTGGCTTGTGTGGTCGTCGCTTGGTCATGGAGCCAATACTTATCGTTCGGCCCGGCTTCGGGCAAGACAAATCCCCCCGACCGCGAGGCACGTGTGTCACTGCGTTTTTGGGCGGAACAGCCCTTGTTTGTCATGCTGAACAAAGTGAAGCATCTGGGCAATGAATGCGACCAACGCCTGTTATCATGCTCGGCCCAGATCCTTCGCTGACGCTCAGGATGACAGAAGGGGCGCACGGACCACCACGAAGCTGGTCGCACAGGGGCACGCGGCTTGGATAGGTCCGAAAATCCCCCCAGGGTCTTGACCCCAGGCATCGGATATGATATACAGGAGAGTGAATTCGGTGCCATTAACCACAAATCACACTAAGGAGGACTGGCATGTCAGCGAGAAGAATCACATTGGTTGTATCCCTCGGATTGCTTCTGTGGTCTTGCGGAGCCGTATGCGGCCAAGGGCTCAAGGGCGAGTACTTCACCAACATGAACCTGACCGGCCAGCCGGCGTTGACCCGCGTGGAGAACGTGGGCTTCAACTGGGGCGGCGCCTCCCCCGGTGCGCCCATCGGCGCCGACGCCTTTTCGGTGCGCTGGACCGGCGGCGTCCTGCCGCCGGAGTCGGGCGACTACATCTTCGGCACGAGATCCGATGATGGCGTCCGTCTGTGGGTGGGCGGCGAGCAGATCATCAACAATTGGGGCGATCACGGGGCCACCTGGAACCGCAGCGCGAAGATTCACCTCGATGCGGGCGAGCCCGTCGGAATCAGGCTGGAGTTCTATGAGAACGGTGGGGACGCCGTAATCGAGCTGTACTGGTCGGGCCCCGGCATCGAAGAGCAAATCATCCCGGCGAGCTTCCTGTCGACCACGATCGTGGTCAACGTCAAGGCCCGCAAGCCAAGTCCGGCCAACGGCGCCCTCAGCGTGCTGGCCCCGCTGCTCGAATGGACCGCCGGCGATGGGGCCGCGTTCCACAATGTCTACCTGGGCACCAGCCCGAACCTGACGAGCGCCGACCTCGTGGCGTCGCGTCAGTATTTCACCCTGTACTACCACATCCAAGGCCTGACGCCCGGCACAACCTACTATTGGCGAGTGGACGAGATTGAGAAGGACGGCGTCACGATCCACACGGGCAACGTTTGGTCCTTCACGATGCAGGCCGTGACGGCTTACTTCCCCAGCCCCGCCGATGGGGCCGTGGGTGTGTCCGTTACCCCCATGTTGACCTGGATGCCGGGCACAGGCGCGACAAAGCACCACGTGTACTTCGGCGCCAGCCTCGACGCCGTCACCCAGAGAACCGCCCCGACGGACAAAGGCCTCCTCACGGACCCGAACTATGCGCCGGGGCCGCTGGAAAGCATGACAACCTACTACTGGCGGGTGGACGAGACAATCGCCGGCGGCGGGGTCCAGCCTGGGCCGGTCTGGAAATTTACCACCTGCCTGCCCGTGGATGACTTCGAGAGCTACACGGATAAACTGGGCAGCGCCATCTTTGACACCTGGATCGATGGCTTGACCAACGGTCTGAGCGGCTCCACGGTGGGAAACGTCGCGGCCCCGTTTGCCGAGCGGACGATCGTCCACGGCGGCCTTCAGTCCATGCCCCTGGATTACAATAACGTCAACGCCCCGTTCTACAGTGAAGCGCAGCGGGAATTCACGTCCGCGCAGGACTGGACGGCCGGCGGCGCCGACACGCTGGTCCTCTATGTCCGAGGCCGGGTCGCCAACGCGGCGGCTCCCTTGTACGTCGCCCTTGAGGATGCCTCCAAGCGCGTCGCCGTCGTCACGTATCCCAATGCGACGATCGCAACCTCGGGCAAATGGAACGAATGGAGGATCCCGCTAAGCGGTTTCGCCGGCGTGAGTCCGGCCAAGATCAAGAAGATCACCCTCGGCCTCGGTGACAAGAGCAAGCCGGCCAAGGGCGGCGCCGGCCGGATCTTCGTCGATGACATCGGCGTCATCAAACCGTAGCCGTTGTTAGAGCCTTTGAAAGAATGACAATCGGGTGGAAAGCTGCCCCCCGATGTCATTCCCGCGCAAGCGGGAATCCACCTGCGCCGCGGCTTTCCTGGACCCCTGCCTTCGCAGGGGTGACAAGAAGGAGTCCGCGCGGTGGTCATTTTATCGGAGGCTCTGGGGAATAGTGCAGGGTGGGCTGCGCGCCGGATGAGTGTGAGCAGGCTTATTGGAGATGGGAGACTGAACATGAGCAACAAAGGCGCGTGCCGGGCGTGGTTCCCTCTGTTGATCGGTCTGAGCATCGTCATGCTGGCCCAGCTTCCGGCGTTTGGGTCCGTCCAGGACTCCATGGATGCCGTCGCGAGAAACCATCCCGTCATAGGCAATCCCATCAAGCCCTTCGCCGCCATACCCGGCGGATACCAGCGCGAATATGAGTGGGCAATCGTCTACTACGACAACGCCAGTCCCGGCACCACCAGCGAAGTCCACGGCGAAATCCTGGCCAAATATCTGCTCTCGGGCGGCCCGGCCAGCTCTCTGGGCTTTCCACGCACCAGTGAGATGACCGGCGCCCACGGCGTGGGACAGTACAACCATTTCGCCAATGGCTCGATCTACTGGTTCCCACTGCTCGGCGCTTACACCGTGTCCGGGGCCATCAAGGATAAATGGGTAGAGCTGGGCGCCGAGGGCGGACCCCTCGGGTACCCCACCGCCGACGCGCAGAATCTTGGCAATCGAGGCGTCCTGGGCCGATTTCAGTACGGAATAATCCACTACCTTCCCGTGCGCGGGGCCCACTACATGTATGGTCCCCTTCTGCAAAAATGGGCCGACAGCAATGGGGAGCGCGGGTCCTACGGCTATCCCATCGAAGACCCCTACACGCTCAACGGCAAGTGGTACCAGAGGTTTGAGACTGGGACCCTCGCGGTGGATGACCGGTCGCGGGACCTGCGCAGCGAAATCACCAGACGAGGCATAGGAATCCGCAACCAGGGAGGCCGGGGCACGTGCTCGATCTTCGCCATGACGTTCCTGCTGGAGTACGCCTACACCGAAATGCTCGGCAGCGGCTACGCGGACCTGTCCGAGGAATACCTGAATCACGCGGCCAACGTGGCTATGGGCACCCGAGATGACGGCGACTACTTTTCGTCGGCGGCCGCCGGGTACCAGAATTTCGGCATGATCCAAGAGGGCGCGATGGTCTACAACCCCAACAGGGTGTACGATTTCAACGCGGTCACCATCACGCCGCAGATGTACGCCGAGGGCCAGTCCCTGCGGCAAAACGGCCTTCGCCTGGAGGGGCATTTTGTCGTCCCGTTGGGCGAGGCGGGGACGACGCAGGAGCAATTCGACTCGATTCTCTCCTACCTCTGGCGGGGAATACCCGTGGCGGTGGGCCGCAGCCATTCTCTGGCGGCCGTCGGCTACAAGTACGATCAAGCCTGGGACGGCGGCGGGTACCTGATCTTCAAGAACAGCTACGGTCCCACCTCGGATGAAAACGGGTACAAGCGAGAGTCCTTTGCAAGCGTCAA
>Ga0315286_10001238_pt1 | contig 23057 bp, 20 predicted proteins | sample YL17G10_0_MG_FD_205038 | JGI IMG/M metagenome (GOLD analysis project Ga0315286, IMG submission 205038) | Sediment microbial communities from Yellowstone Lake, YNP, Wyoming, USA - YL17G10_0 | ecosystem: Environmental > Aquatic > Freshwater > Lake > Sediment | place: USA: Wyoming | collected...
CTGTGCGGGCATTCCGAGCGACGCCATGTCCTCGGCGAGTCGGGCGAGTTGGTGGGCAAGAAGGTCACGGCCGCGATCAGCGGCGGGCTGCTGCCCATTCTGTGTGTCGGCGAGCTGCTCGATGAGCGTGATGCCGGCCAGACAGAGGCCGTTGTCGCCCGGCACATGAAGACCGGACTGGCGGGCTTGAGCCGCGAGAAGATGTCGGCGGTGACGATTGCGTACGAGCCCGTCTGGGCGATTGGCACCGGCCGGACCGCCACGCCGCAGCAGGCCCAGGAGGTCCATGCGTTCATTCGCAACCTGCTGGCCCGGATGTATGACGCGGATTTGGCCCGCGAGACCCGAATCCTCTACGGCGGGTCGGTGAAGGCCGACAACGCCAGGGAATTGATGGCTCAGGAGGACGTGGACGGCCTGCTGGTCGGCGGGGCCAGCCTCAAGGCCGACGAGTTCGTGCGGATCATTCAGGCAGCCGCGTAATGACACGAAGATGGCAATTGGGTTTGTTTTTCGAGGCATAGATATGACTGTTCTACCCCTGTTGGCCGTGGGCATCCTGATGAAGTTCGTGGCCTTCCTGTTTGTCGTGGTCTGTTTCATTCTGGTCCTGGTGGTGCTGATGCAGAAGGGGCGGGGCGGCGGCCTGAGCGGCGCGTTCTCCGGTGGCATGGCCAGTGGTCTTTTGGGCTCCAAGACCGGCGACTTTTTGACCTGGGTGACGATCGTCCTGGTCTCCATCTTCCTGTTTCTGGCGGTTTTGATGGCCAAGTTCTACAAGCCGACAACGAGATTTGGCAGCGGCACGGCTACGGCTGGCCAACAGGCGCCCGTCGGGCAGCCGTCCGCGCCTCAATCTGGTGCGACCGGACAGCCAACCCCTACGATGCCTCCGGCTGAACCGCAATCGAGTGCGCCGAGTACAAGTGTTCCAGCAGGCGCCCAGCCCACCGCCGGAGCCGATGCCAACAAGGCGGGCGGCTAACGCCCTGACGCCGGGTGGCGGTGCGTGTCCGTGGGACTGCAATTCGAGTCCGAGAAAAGCCCGAAGCACGAAATTGGGATGACAGAAACCCATGCTCAACAGCATGACCGGATACGGTGAAGCGGCCGACGAACTCGAGGGTGTGTCCTACGCCGTCGAGATCAAGGCCGTCAACAACCGCTATCTCAAGACCATCATCAAGCTGCCGGAAGGCGTCGCCTTCCTGGAAGACGAAATCGATAAGGAGCTGCGCCGGCATTTGTCCCGCGGGACGATCAATTTCGTGCTGCGCTTCAAGAGCATCTCGGCCAATCCTTTGTTCGAGATCGACGAAGCCGCCTTGCGGTCCCTGGTGGCGAAGCTCAATGCCGTCGGCGCCTCCGTGGGCGTCAAGACGGCGATCGACCTGGCGAGCCTGCTGGGGCTGCCGGGCATCGTCCAGCCGGTGCTGCCGGACGACGAACAGAGAGTGAAAATCAAGGAATTCGTGCTGCGTCTGACCGCCGGGGCCTTGGACAAGCTCAAACACATGCGGGAAGCCGAAGGCGGTTTTCTCGATGCGGACCTGAAGAAGCACTGCGGCGCCATCCAGAAGGAACTGGAGTTGGTCCGCGCGCGCAGCGACTCCGTGGTTCTGGAGTATGCCAAGAGGCTGCAAAAACGCGTGGATGAGTTGCTGGCCGAGGGGAAGCTGAAGCTCGACGAGCAGACCCTGGCGCGGGAAGTGGCGATTTTGGCCGACCGGTCGGACATCTCGGAGGAAATCGCCCGGCTGGACGCCCATTTGCAGCAGTTTTGGCAAATCTGTCAGACGGATGGGCAGGCCGGCCGTCGGCTGGATTTCCTCAGCCAGGAGATGCTCCGCGAGGCCAATACGGTGGCCAGCAAGGCCGGCGACGCCCAGATCGCCAGGTCCGTGGTCGATATCAAATGCCTGATCGAGCGGCTCAAAGAGCAAATCCAGAACGTAGAGTGATGAAAACACGGGGCAAACTGATCGTCATCAGCGGCCCATCAGGTGTGGGTAAGAGCACGATCACCCGGCAGCTCATCGAGCGGCTGGACGACGCGTGGCTGAGTGTCTCGGTGACCACGCGGCCGCAGGCGGTGACGGAGCGGAACGGGCGCGAATACTGGTTCATCTCCAGAGAGCAGTTCCGTGAACGGATCGAGGAGGGCTCGCTTCTGGAGTACGCCGAGGTCTTCGGGAACTTCTACGGCACGCCTCGGGACAAGACGGAAGAGGCGTTGGACGCCGGAAGGACCGTGATTCTGGAGATTGACGTCCAAGGCGCCAAGCAGGTCAAGGCGATGTACCCGCAGGCGACGATGATCTTCATTCTGCCGCCCAGCGGCAAGGCGCTGGCCGAGCGGATGACCCACCGGGGCCGTGAAAGCGGCGAGGTGGCCGCACGGCGGCTGGGCGGTGCCGGCAGTGAGATCGCTGCGGCAGAGGGGGTGTATGACCATAGGGTGGTCAATGACGATCTGGAGCAGGCTGTCCGCGAGATCATCCGGATCGTCCGGGGCGCACCGAGAATCGATAGGGAATCCGATACAAACTGAACTTTGGAGATGAATAATGCTGGAAGAACTCAAGAGCGAGGAAATCGTAAAGAAGGTCGGCGGCCGGTTCAAGCTGGCGGCGCTGATCCAAAAGCGGATGCTCGAGCTGCTGCAAGGTTCTCGTCCCTTGATCGAGAACACCGAGGGCATGACGATGATGGAGATCGTCGTGAAGGAGATTCTGCAGGACAAGATCGCGATTGATGAAACCGCCTACGAGCGCAAGGTCAAGGCGGAAGCGGAGGCACGGGCGGATGAGGCAGAACGGGCGTTCGAGAAACGGACCTTGTGAGTGAGCGAAGGGCGTAAGGGATGCTCAAGGACCTGAACATTCTGCTCGGCGTGACGGGCGGGATCGCCGCCTATAAGGCGGTGGACCTGGCCAGCAGGCTGACAAAGGCGGGGGCCGGCGTCCGCACCGTGATGACCGAGAACGCCTGCCAGCTCGTGGGGCCCAAGAGCTTCGAGGCGGTGACCTGTTCGGCGGTCTTCACGTCCCTGTGGAGCGATCCGGAAGCCCACCAGATGGCCCACATCTCGCTGGCCGACTGGGCCCAACTCGTGGTGGTCGCACCTGCCACTGCGGACATCATGGCCAAGGCCGCCCACGGCATCTGCGACGATCTGCTCAGCACGGTCCTGTGCACGTGCTGGACCACGCCGACCCTGTTCGCCCCGGCGATGAACACGCGGATGTGGGAGAACCCGGCCACGCAGCGGAACGTGGACACATTGCGGGCCATGGGAATGCGCATGATCGGTCCGGCCGCGGGCCACTTGGCTTGCGGCACGGAGGGTATGGGCCGAATGGCCGAGCCGCAGGACATCCTGGCGGCCATTGACGAGATGGCAAGCCGGCGCGGGAAGGCATGAATCGCGCGACAAGGGGTGGCACGCCCAAGCGCGGCTTGAGCATGTATTCTCTGCGCTATGGAACGTGCCGGGCAAGCACGGTCAAACAAGTTTGGCCGTGCCACCCGATAGAGCCAAAAAGGCCGGGTCAAACACATACACGGCATGCTTGCACATCGGGGCATCGTGATTTCTCCAGAGGCGGATTATGCGGTTTCTGATTACGGCGGGGGGTACACGCGAGTACATCGATCCGGTGCGGTTCATCTCCAATGCCAGCAGCGGCAAAATGGGCTACGCCCTGGCCCGCGCCGCCCTGAAAACCGGCCATGATGTGACGCTGATCACCGCTCCGACCGCCCTGAAGCCGCCCCCGGGCGCCAAAATGGTCTCCGTGGAAAGCGCGGCGCAGATGTTCGCGGCGGTGAAGGAGCATTTCGCTCAATGCGATTGCCTGATCATGGCGGCCGCCGTGGCGGACTACACCCCCGCCCAACCCTCCAAGACCAAGATCAAAAAGCAGGCGGCAAAGCTCACCCTCGAACTGAAGCCCACGCCCGACATCCTCAAGTGGGCCGGGCGACAAGGTAGGGTGGGTTGTGCCCACCACAAACCCAAGATTATTGTGGGCTTCGCGCTGGAGGACAAGGACCTGCGGGCCAACGCCGAGCGGAAAATGCGCGAGAAGAACCTCGATATGATCATCGCCAACGCACCGGGCGCGATCGGGGCCGATACGTCGACCGTTCATGTCAAGAACATCGGCTCGGACTGGGTCGAGATCAATGCTGCGAGCAAAACCGTGAGCGCAACGCGCATCGTTCGGATGATTGAAACGCATCATGCTTGAGACTGGGTAGCGTGGGTGGCAGCGGCAAGCGCCAGCTTGCCGCTGCCACCCGAGGGGTTACAATACATCGGGAACAAAACGTTAATCGTTGCCATTCATAGAAACGGAAGATGGGAGGCATAGAAATGCGACCGATAGTTAGAGCAATCGTATTGCTGGTTGTGTCCCTGTCGTTGGCGGGGCCGGTCATCGGCGCCGAGCGGCCGGTGTATCCGGTCAAGGTGAGCGAGAACGGCCGGTACTTCGTGGACCAGCAAGGGCAGCCCGTCTTCTGGATGGGGACCACCCAGTGGCAGCTCTTTCGGGAGTACAAGATCGAGGACGCCCGCACGATTCTGGAGAAGACGGCGGACAAGGGATTCGTCTTCGCGCAGGTGATGCTGGCGGGCGTCGGTGACGGCACGAAACCGAACGTGTACGGGGAAAAGCCCTGGATCAATGACAACCCGCTGACGCCGAACGAGGCTTATTTCAAGAATGTGGACGCCGTGCTCCAGATCGCCCGCGAGAACAACGTGGTCATTTCGATGACCTTATACCACCAGCGGTACCGCAAGTGCATCACGGCGGAGAATGGCCGGGCGTGGGCGAAGTGGCTGGCGCAGCGGTACAAGGATGTGCCCAATATCGTCTGGTCCATGACGCCGGAGGCGAAGAAGGAGTTCGTCCCGGTCCTGCGCGAGCTGGCGGCCGGCCTCCACGAAGGCGACGGCGGCTATCACCTCATCACCTTCAAGCCCGACCCGGCGCCGTACTCCTCGAGTTTCATTCACGAGGAGAGCTGGCTTGATTTCGACTGCATGCAGACGTGGAAGAGCGTCGAGCTGATCTACCCGATGGTGACCCACGACTATAACCTCAAGCCCACCAAGCCCGTCCTCATGGGCGAGGGTGCCTACGAGCATGGCTCTGAATACGGCTTCGACGTGACTCCCTTGTGGATTCGCCGGCAGGCCTATTACTCGTACCTGGCGGGCGCCCACCACACCTACGGCCACAATGATAGCTGGCGCGTCCTGCCCACCTGGAAACAAGCCCTGGATGCCCCCGGCGCAGTGCAGTTGGGAATCCTCAAGAAGATCTTCACAGGCTTAGACGAGTGGTGGTACCTCGTCCCCGATCAGTCAATCTTCGCCACCGGCGGCCAGACTCAGGGCCAGGTCCTCAACCTCGCCGCCCGGCACAAAGATGGCAGATGGGTCATGGTCTACCTCGGCAGTAAAGCGTCCTTCTCGATCCACATGGATAAGATGGCCACTGCCAAAGTGGGCGCTCGCTGGGTTGACCCGAAGACCGGTGGCTCGACCCCGGCCGGCAGCTTTCCCAATGCAGGGACTCAATCCTTCTCCACCCCCGAAGGCTGGGAAGACGCGATCTTGATCCTGGAACCATCACGCACCTGATGTGCATTGTGGACAATCGTCGGGTGGCACGGCCAAACTCGTTTGACCGTGCTTGCCTCGACGCGTCCCCCGGCGTATGAAGACACCCTCAGACGAGTGTGAGCGCGCCACCTTCGTCAATCCACAATTCCCAGGTCGTCCTTGGTGAGGATCGACTCGAAGGTGTAGCCGGCGCCGGTGATGTTCTCGCGGGCGCCTTGCTTGCGGTCGATGACACTGACGATCTTCTTGACCTTGGCGCCGGCGTCGGTGATGACTTTCGCGGCTTCGAGGACCTGGCCGCCGGTGGTGGCGATGTCCTCGACGAGCAGCACCACGTCGCTTGGGCACAGCGTGCCTTCGACGAGCTTGCTCGTGCCGTAATCCTTCTTGCTGTTGCGGACGATGATCCAGTTCTTGCCGGTCTCCATCGCCGCGGCCGCCGCCAACGCGACCCCGCCCAACTCCGCTCCGGCGATCAGCGTGACGTCGTCCGTCATGTGCTTGGCAAACTCCCGCCCGAGCGCCTTGAGGATGTCGGGCTGGGTCTCGAAGAGGTACTTGTCGAGATAGTATTTGCTCCGTTTGCCGCTGCGAAGGACGAAATCGCCCTCCAAGTAGGCGGTCTCCTTAATGCGTGTGATGAGTTCCTTCCTGGTCACGTGACAATACCTCCTAGAAGATCAAGAACCAAGGATCAAGAGTCAAAACGACAAGTCAAAAATCAAAGAGCACCGCCGAAGGCGATTCCGCTTTCTTGATCTTTGGTTTTTGACATTTGATATCTCTCTCAGACCTTCAACTCCACTTTTCGCCCCAATTCTTTCTGGTACCGTTTGCGGATCGGGGTCACGATGGTTTTCAGGAATTCGTCGACCTGCTGGGGGGCGCGGCCGACGTAAGCGGCGGGGTCCAGGACCTTGGCGAAGTCGATGTCCGCGAACGAGATATCCGTCTGTAGCCGGGCGATCAGGTCGTTGGACCGGCCGAAGCGCTTGACCTCGGCGGAGGCGGCCTGCGCGTGCAGGCGAATCTTCTCGTGCAGCTCCTGACGGTTGCCGCCGGCCTTGACGGCCGCCATCAGGATATTTTCGCTCGCCATAAACGGCAGCTCGGCGGCGACGTGGGCCTCGATCACCTTCGGGTAGACCACCAGCCCGTCGAAGACGTTCAAGAGGATTTGCAGAATGCCATCCACCGCCAGGAACGCCTCGGGAATGACGACCCGCCGGTTGGAGGAGTCGTCCAAGGTTCGCTCGAACCATTGCTCGCAGGCCGTCATCGGCGGACTGGTCGCGATGCTCAGGACGAGCCGGGCGAGGCCGGTCACCCGCTCGCAGCGCATCGGGTTTCTCTTGTAGGGCATCGCCGACGAGCCGACCTGGTACTTCTCGAAGGGCTCCTCCATCTCCTTGAGGTTCGCCAGCAGCCGCAGGTCGTTGCAGACCTTGTGTGCCGACTGGGCCACGAGCGCGAGGGTGTTGACGACAAGCGTGTCGATCTTCCGCTGGTAGGTCTGGCCGGTGACGGCGCAGACTCTTTTGAAATCGAACGCCTCGGCGACCATCTTGTCGAGCCGCTTGACCTTGGCGTGATTGCCGTCGAAAAGCTCCAGGAAGGAGGCCTGCGTGCCGGTGACTCCCTTGACGCCCCGGAACAGCAGCGTGGCGATCCGGTGCTCGATCTCCTGGAGGTCCATCGCGAACTCGTAGCCCCAGAGCGTCGCCCGCTTGCCGACCGTGGTCAGTTGGGCCGGCTGGTAGTGCGTGAACGACAGCGTGGGCATGGAGCGGTACTCGGCGGCGAACCGGCCCAGCAAGTCGAGCACGGCCGCGACCTTGCCGGCGATAAGCTGGAGGCCCTCCCGCATGAGGATCAGGTCGGTATTGTCGGTAACGTAGCAGCTCGTCGCGCCCAGGTGGATGATCGGCGCCGCCTTCGGGGCCGCATCGCCGAACGTGCGGATGTGCGCCATCACGTCGTGGCGCAGTTCTTGCTCGTAGCGGGCCGCCTTCTTGAAGTCGATGTCGTCGAGGTGCCGGGCCATCTGGTCGATCTGGCCCTGCTTGATGTTCAGGCCAAGCTCCTTCTCGGCCCGGGCCAACTCCAGCCAGAGCCGCCGCCACGTGCTGAACTTCTTCTGAGCCCCGAACAGCTCCGCCATCTCGGGCGAAGCGTTCCGCTCGACGAGCGGGCTGGTATAAATGCTTTTCTCTTGCGGCATTGTCTTTCCTTTTCTCGTGCGTGGACTCGCACATGAGTCCTATAGGTCCACCCAGTCCACAAGGTCCACTGGACGACATGGACGGGGTGGACTTGGGGGACCTATGAGCTTCCCGCGAGCTTCTTCTCTCGCTCGGCGAGGAGCTTTTCGATCTCGTCGATGTCTTGCTTGCCCAGGTTCCAGTCTGACGCCCCGACGGTCTCCGCGATCTGGCTTGGCCTGCGGGCGCCGACGATGGCGGCCGTCACCTCGGGCCGGCGCAGGACCCAACCGATCGCCAGTTGTGCGACCGTTCGGCCGTGGCGCTGGGCGATCTTCTTGAGACCCTCGACCAGTTCCAGCGAGGCTGAGAACGCAGGCTCCTGGAATTCCGGCATCCGCCGGCGGTGGTCGTCCGGCGCCAGGGCGGCCAGCCGCTCGTGGCTGAACTTGCCCGTCAGCAGTCCCCGCTGCATCGGGCTATAGGCGACGACGCCGATATTGTGCCGGGCACAATGGCCGAGCAATTCCTTTTCGACGTCCCGGCGGAGCATGCTGTAGGGCGGCTGCAGCGAGGAGACGGGATGAATCCGGCCGACTCGCTCGATCTGCTCCACATTGTAGTTGCAGACCCCCAGGTATCGCACCTTGCCCTCGTCGGCCAGCCGGGCCATTTCTTCCCACGCCTCTTCGATATCCTGGGGCGGGTCCGGCCAGTGCATCTGATACAGGTCGATTCGCTCGACGCCGAGCCGCTTGAGGCTGGCGAGGCACTCCCGGCGGATGCTGTCCCTCTTCAAATGCGGGACTTTCTCCCGTTTCTCGTTCCAGAGCAGGCCGCATTTGGTGGCGATGAAAGGCTTGTGCTTCGTCTGCCGCAGGGCTTGGCCCACCAGCTCCTCGGAGTGGCCAAGGCCGTACACGGGCGCCGTATCGATCCAGTTGATGCCCGCATCGAGGGCGGCCAGAACAGCAGCCACGGCCTCGCCGTCATCCTGCGGCCCCCAACCGAACTGCCAGGGCCCGCCCATCGCCCAAGTGCCCAGGCCGACGGTCGTCAGCACCAGGTCGGTAGCCCCGAGTTTTCGCGTTTGCATAGGTACATTCTCCGGCAGTTTCCCGGATTCCCCAGCACGATACAGGGGTATCTGCGGCAGATCATATCCCACCGGGTGATTGCCATTGTGCCACAAACCGGTTAGGATAGTACTTCCTCCAATCTTGTTCCAATAGATTTCGTTGAGGTTCTTGGAGATTGTCAGTTTGTCGCCGTTCGGACCCAAGTTTGGGCGAATCCTGAAGAATCTGGTCATCGGCAAGTCGCGAGACCCCCGGGATGTCGCCGTCTTTCGACACCTGTCCCTCATCGCGTTCTTCGCATGGGTGGGGCTGGGAGCCGATGGACTGTCGTCTTCATGTTATGGGCCGCCGGAAGCGTTCCTGGCATTGGGGGGCCATCCCTTCCTGGCTGTCTTTGTGGGTTTGGGGACGGTTTTCACGATTCTCGTCGTTGCGGCCAGTTATTCGCAGATCGTCGAGTTGTTCCCTACGGGCGGCGGCGGATACTTCGTGGCCACCAAGCTGCTTTCGCCCTGGGCGGGGATGGTCTCCGGCTGCGCGCTGCTGATCGACTACGTGCTGACGATCTCGGTCTCGATCTCCAGCGGCACCGACGCCATCTTCAGCTTCCTGCCGCTTCCGTGGCATGCGTACAAGCTCGAGCTGGCGGTGGTCATTGTCGTTCTCCTGGTGCTGCTGAATATGCGAGGGGTGAAAGAATCGGTCATCCCCCTGGTCCCGATTTTCCTGACGTTTCTCGCCACGCACATATTTGTGATACTTTACGGTCTGTTCACCCACTTGTTCCAGATGGGTACGCTGGTCCGTTCGGTGCAGGCCGACGTGCACAACACCATGTCGAGCGTTGGCTTCTGGGGCTTGGTTTTCATCATTCTGCGTTCCTACAGCATGGGCGCCGGCACGTATACAGGCATTGAGGCCGTGAGCAATGGAATCCCGGTCCTGCGAGAACCGAGGGTCCACACGGCCCGCATAACCATGCGATACATGGCCGTTTCGTTGGCGTTCATGGTCATGGGGCTGATCCTCGGGTACTTGCTGTACAACGTGAGAGCGGAACCGGGCAAGACGCTCAATGCCGTTTTGTTCGAGCGGGCGACGCTGAGTTGGGCCGAAAGCCCCGCCCGGCTGTTCGTGTTGGTCAGCCTCCTGTCCGAAGCGATGCTTCTGTCCATCGCCGCGCAGACTGGATTCCTTGACGGCCCACGGGTGCTGGCCAACATGGCGCTCGACCGCTGGTTCCCCACGAGGTTCTCGGTCCTGAGCGATCGACTGGTTATTCAGAACGGCATCCTGATCATGGGCTGCTTGTCCATCGTCATCATCCTCATTACGAGAGGCTCCGTGAGGTTGCTCGTAGTCCTGTATAGTATCAACGTGTTCATCACGTTCTCCCTTTCCCAGTTGGGCATGGTCCGCCATTGGTGGCTCGACCGCGGCCGGGCGAAGAGGTGGCTGGGCAAGCTGCTCGTCAACGGGGTAGGCTTGGTGCTCACCGCCTTCATTTTGATCTCGATGGTGGTGTTCAAATTCCATGAAGGCGGCTGGGTCACTCTGCTGATTACCGGGACTCTGGTCGTACTGGCCATCCTGGTGAGACGGCACTACCAAGCCGTGGCGAAACAGCTCCGCCGGCTGGATGATCTGGCCGAGCGGGCCGAAATCCTGATCGGGGAGTCCGCCGGGCGGGAGACCGGAAAACCGAGAGGCAAGCCTGTCTTCGACGCCGCCGCCAAAACCGCCGTGCTGCTCGTCAGCGGTTTCAATGGCACCGGCCTGCACACCCTTTTGGCTATCATGCGACTCTTCGGCGGCACGTTCAAGAACTTCGTTTTTCTCGAAATCGGCCAGTTGGACGTCGGCACCTTCAAGGGCACGCAAGAGGTGGAGCATCTGCAAGTTCAAGTCCAGGACGACCTGCACCGTTACGTGGGACTGATGAACAAGGAGGGTTTCTACGCCGAGGTCGTCGGGGACATCGGCGTCGATGTGGCCGACCGGATCACGGAGATTGTCCCCACCATCGTCAAGAAGTACCCCGGCGCGGTGTTTTTCGGAGGCCAGTTGCTCTTCCTCAATGAAACCCTGGTCAACCGGCTGCTCCACAACCAGCTCGTCTTCACGATCCAAAGGAAGCTGCACCGCCTGGGCATTCCCTTCGTAATACTGCCCATCTATGTGTGACAGGCTTCCCGCCGTTCCCAAGGAGTGCGCATGAAGTTGCCGCCAGACACGGTTCACAAGCTTCGCTTCGGCGTGTTGTTGATTCTGCTGTCCGTCTTCTTTTACGTACTCAACTTCACCATTTTCGGGACACCGCGCGATATTCTCTTCTACCTGCTGGAGGACACGGGCTTCGTGTTCGTGCAAGTCCTCCTGGCGACGGTGATCCTGCAGCAAATCCTCAACGAGCGGGAGAAGCGCGGGATGCTCAAGAAGCTGAACATGGTCATCGGTGCGTTCTTCAGCGAGGTGGGCACGCCGCTCCTGGAACTCTTCCGGGACTTCGATGCGCACGCGGCGCAGATTTCCAGCGAGTTGAAGGTCAATGCCGACTGGCCGCAGGAACGCTTCGAGCGGATGCGTGGCATGCTCGCCAAGCATGACTACCGGATCGACAGCCAGGCCGGAGATCTGAAGGGGCTGCGGGACTTCGTGATTTCCAAGCGGCAGTTCCTGCTGGCCCTGCTCGGAAACCCGAATCTGCTGGAGCACGAGAAGTTCACGGAGCTGTTGTGGGCCGTCTTCCATCTGGCGGATGAGTTGTCGCACCGAAAGAGCATGGAACATCTGCCGCCGTCGGACTACGAGCACCTCAGCGGCGATATCCGGCGGGCTTACTCGCTTCTCGTTCGCGAGTGGCTCTCTCATCTCGAACACCTGAAGGCCAGCTATCCCTATCTGTTCTCCCTGGCCGTGCGAACGAATCCGTTCGACCCGAATGCTTCGGTGGAATTGCGGTAGTCGCGTGCCGCCTCTCAGAAGTAGTTCGCGCCGGGGTAGAGGAGACTCAGGGCCAGGCGGTGGGCGGGGGCGATGACGTAGCTGACCGCATTCCAGGCGAGGACCAGGCCGACCATGGCCGCCGCAGGCTGAGACATGAATTCCCGATAACGCTGCGCGGTGCGCTCGTCGAGAAAGAGCGAGAGGATCTCGCTGCCGTCGAGGGGGGGCACCGGCAGCAGGTTGAATACCATAAGGATCAGGTTGAGCGAAAAGAGGATGCTGACCGCGATGGCGGCGCCGTTGGCAAGGCCGCCGGAAGGCGCGATTGTGGTTTGGGTCCAGGTAATCACGTCGGGTTGGGCGAAGAGGCCCAGGAGGATGCCGGCCCGGATGAGGATCCCGGCAAGAACGATCAGGGCGAGATTCGCCGCCGGACCGGCCAGCGCCATCAGGGCGGCCCGCCTGCGATTGTGGTAGGCCCAGTAGGGATCGTAGGGAGTGCTGGCCCAGCCGACCATCCAGCCGTGAGGGAGCGACATGGCAAAGGAGAGGATCGGGATGATCGCCATGCCGAAGGGTGATCTGTGGATATGCGGGAGCGGGTCGAGCGTCACCAGACCCGCGTCGCGGGCGGTCGTGTCGCCGAATCTCAGAGCGGCAAAGCCATGAGCAGCCTCATGAAAGGTCGTCGAGATGACGAAGATGGCGTACCAGAGGAGGCCAAGTCCCAATTGTTCTACGGGCATCACGAATCCAGTTCGTCAAGGACACAAGTTCGGCCGGCTCTCGTCCTATATTCGACGACGTTTCTGTCCAGCGTCTCGCCAGCATACCTTGTCCGTCGGAAAAAGGCAATTCCGGGCCGATGGCGATTCTCGCTGCGGCTGAGGTCCGTTTTCTCAGGTGGACAGATTGCCTCACGCCGGCTTTGCAGATGGCCGATTTAGTGCTTATGCTTTGGAAGGACCCGTCCCGGCGGGCCATCCTTGCCGCGGGACGGGCAACCCCGGGTGGGGTGCGGGTCGGGATCCTGTGGCCCAGCCGCCCTCGGCTGGGAATCGAACACCGCCGGGGGCGGCGGTGCCACATGTTTGGGGACCCTGGCTGCGGCTCTCTCCGAAGTGGTCCGGACGCGAAGTGCCGCGTTGGGGCCCCGGACGTGCGATCGCAGACGTAGGGAGGTCAATATGAGTGAAATCGTCATGCTCCAGGGGCCGGAGTCGCTGGCTGTGCTGCAGACGGCCGTCGGGAGCGAATCGCCGGCCATCATGTCCTACCTGTCGAAGGATAAATGGCATGTGGCCAAGGTGGTCATGAAAGAGCTCCGGACCGATCCGACGCACGGCGGTGCTGCGGGACGGCTGTATACCGAAGGCTACCCCTCCCCGGGCAAACCCCATCCGATCAACATCCGCCTGGACCAGCCGGTGGGCATGAACTTCAAGCACGCCTACGGCAAATTCGTCTTCGATACGACCGTGGTGAGCCTCGAGCCCTCCTGCGATCCGGAGGCGGGAGGCACCATCGTCCTGGCCGCGCCGCAACGGATCGGCGTGATCCAGAGACGCAGCTACTTCCGGGTCAACGTCCCGAAATCGTTGCGGGTCAATGTGGTCCTGTGGCATCGCACGGGCAATCGCACCTCCGAGGACCGGACCCATGCCTACGGCGAAGGCTGCCTGGTGGATATCTCCGCCGGGGGCGCCCAGGTGATCGTCCCTCTCAAGCATGGGGCGAGTTGCGGTCCCGTCGTCCCCGAGGGCGTGGGCGCGGCAAGCAGCGAATCGGACTATCGCAAGGGTCAGTTCCTGGGCGTGCGGTTCACGCCGATGCCGTATGAGACACCGCTGATGTTCAACGCGCAGATTCGCAGCGTTCTGCCAACGGCCGATCACACGCGTCTGTGTCTGGGACTGCAGATCGTCGGCCTGGAGGCCAGTGAGGAGGGCCGGCAGGTGCTCAGCCGCCTGGCGCAGGTCGTGGAGCACTACCACCAGATCAACCAGTCCGATGGCCGAATGACAGTCCAGGCTGCAAATGGCCCCACCAATGTCCCATGCGGAGCCCTTCAGGTCCCTTAGGTCCTTGGGGTCCTTTCCGTCCCAAGGAGGCCAGGTGATCGAGGCCGGTCATTCATGCGCCACCGGCCTGGGAACAGTCTCTACCGTAAGCTCGGGGGCCGACAAGACCCCGCGCATGCGCCTGCTCATGGCCGCGCGGTAGAGCCACTTCGCGAGGCTGCTTCCCGCAAAGCTGCCAAACGTCAGCATCAGGGCGATTTCCAGGTGCCACACGGCCAGGCCGAGCAGGAAAAGGATCCAGATGAGGTGGCCGAAGGGCTTCTTGCCGGTCAGGTACACGTTCAGAATGTGGGGATAGGGGATTTGGCTGACCATGAGGATCGCCGCACCCAGCGTGATGAATGGCAGTACGTAGACCAGAAGGTCGAAATACGGCACCTCCTCCTGGTGGAAGATGACGATGCTGACGATGACGCCGGCGGCACCGGGGCTGGGCAGGCCCGCAAAGCTCATGTGGGCGGCTTCGTTCTCCTCATTTTCCACGTTGAAACGGGCCAGCCGGATGGCGGTACAGGCAATATACGCTATGGCAGCCAGCCAAATGAACCGGTGAAGGAATCCCTCGCAGATCACGTTGCTCAGCTCCAGCTTGCTCTCGACGAGCTTGAGCATGAGAAACGCCGGAGCGATGCCGAAGCTGATCATATCGCAAAGGCTGTCCAACTGGCCGCCGAAGCTCGACGTGCTCTGGCTCATCCGGGCCAGCCGGCCATCGAGCATGTCCGCGAACATGGCCACGAGCACCATGTACCCCGCCACGGCGAAACAAGACCACCGGCCGGCCTCAGGTTGCGCCTTGCTCGCCAAAACGATGGCCGTAAAGCCGAAGACGCCGTTGAGAATCGTGATCAGGGACGGCAGCAGGGCGATGTACCTGACGCGCTGCTTGCGCATGCGCCGAAACAGTTTGCCTCGATTCGCCTTGGCCTTTCGCCACTTGGGGCCTGACATCTGGTAGTTGTGCTTCATTGTCCACGACCTCGGGCTTGCGCCACAAGAACAGAACCTATAGGACCGATAAGACTCATGAAACCTATGTTGATTCGGGCTTTGTTGTCCTGTATTTCGCCAGCGGGGTCATCCCCGCCTTGACTTTGTCTCCGAGCCGGACCAGGCACTCGACGTTCCCGCCGGCGGGCAGGTACAGCTCGGTCCGGGACCCGAATTTGATCATGCCGAATCGCTCGCCGCCGGCAAGCTGCTGGCCCTCACGCACGGCGCAGACGATTCGCCGGGCGATGGCCCCGCTGATCTGGCGGACCACGAGCCGGTCCTTTGGCTGGCTCGTCCGAACCAGGGACAAGTTATTGGATTCGTTGACTTTGCCGGCCAGCCGGTTCATCGCGTTGAGGTACTTGCCCGGCCGATAGGTGATCTTCTCCACCCGTGCATCGCAGGGGGCCCGGTTGATGTGCGTGCTGAAGATGCTCAGGAAGATGCCGATCCGCAGGGCCGGCCCCCCGATGAAATCCCCCTCGTCCACCCTCTCGATATCGACGATCCGCCCGTCGGCGGGCGCCAGCAGAATCGAATCATCCTGGAGGGTCTGGCGCTGGGGGTCGCGAAAGAACATCAGTGCCCAGACCAGCACGAGCGTCAGAACCCCCTCTACCGCGACGATCGCCCCAGTCGGCAGCAGGGCGGGTCCAAACCACCCCACGGCAGCCATAAGTGCAGCAATAGCCATAGGATAGACGGCCACCTCGGGCAACCCGTACTTGGTTAGTGGAATTCGCATAAGAGACATGATATCGCGGACAAGCACGGCAATCAATAGGCAAAATAGGACCGTCCGGTGGACAGACACAGCCCTTTTCCTGCTCTCTTGCCTTGGTGAGCAAGCAAGAACTGGGCCGACCTCCGCCGTGTCGGCCCTTTTCGGAAGGAAGTAGTAACAGACTCACTATCATTGACGCCGCAGAACGGCAGTTGTTACAACTATTTTGCGTCTTTTTTGCGATTGATGTCCCTCCGGCAGGGCGCGAGGCGGGAGGGACCGCCTTCACGGCGGGGTCGGCCGCAAGGAATCTGCCGCTGTGCATCGAATCCCTCTTGACTTTGCCCCCGAGAATCTGTACTGTTCTGTGTTCCCCGAAGGCGGGGAAGGTACAGCCCTGTCGCGATTGCGGATTTGGGACGGCGGATTGCGCCGTGTCCTGGCCGCTGGTCTGCGATCATCCGTGTGCGATCCATGATGCCGGTTGCGACAGCGGTGGCGAAAGGTGTTAGTTACAGCGGTAAAAGGAGAACTTCAGAATGGGTCAAGTGGCAGAATCAGAACTAAGAACCAATAACGGCGGGGCCGAGCCTCGTGAGACGGGCCTCGCGAAGCGTCTCTGGTCCAGGCTTCACGCTCCGCGCCTGGCACAGGATGGAGCATATCTGGAACGCGGGTGGGTCATCGCTAACCACAAGCTGGTGTCCTTCCACGCCGCCTTCATTTCGTCGGTGCTGAGCCTTCCGGCGAAAGAACTCGCTGACTTCGTCGCGGCAGGCGGCAACGTCAAGAGCGGCGTGCTGCAATTCATGTTCTCGCCGTTTAACGTGGAAGTGTATATCTCCGTGATTATCCTTTACCTGTCGTGGCACATCGGCATCACCATCCACGAGATAGGGCACTTCCTGACGGCGGCGAAGCTGACGGCTTTGAACAAAGACTCGCAAGAGAAAGCCGATGCGATACTCAAGGGCAGTGGCGGTAAGTTCGGCTTCTACGCTCAGATGTTCCTGCTGATTCCGTGGGGCAAGTTCTACGGGGTCAAGAAGGAGCACGGCAACTTCGTTCCCGACGCCCCATACAACTTGGCGGTTGCGGCGTCGGCACCGGTCTGGAGCGGATACTTGGCTGCGGTTTGCCTGCCGATTGCCGTCGTTTGCATCGCCTTGGGCTTGACCACCGGCGTCGATTTCTTCGTCTATGTCGGCCGATTCTTCCTGGCCCCCGGCTGCGTCGGCATGCTGGACCGGCTGCTGGCCGACCCCGGCAAGCTCCGCGAGTTCCGCACCCGCGAGAAGATCGCGGCCGAGCAGGCGGCCCGGGCTGCGGCTGCTGCCTCGAAGGAGAGCTGGGTCGCTCAAGTTGCCGCCCTCAAGAAGACGCTGCTGACCACGCGTATGCAGTCGGTCACGCTCAAGGACGGCAACCGCGTCGCGGCCCCGTGGCAGTTCCGCAACTGCGCCATGGGCGGCCGTCACACCGAGAAGGAATATCCCGAAAGCAACATCTCCATGCAGGAAAGCATGTTCATGCCGCTTTCGCCGAAGACCTATGAAGACGCCCAGGAAATGACCGTCAAGCTCCAGTACCGGCTCAAGGAAATCATCGAGTCCGCTCCGGGCGCGAAGGTCATGGGCGTCGGTCTGGAAGGCGGCATCGCGCCCTACGTCGATAAGGCCGAGGGCGATAAGGTGCCTGAGCAGCGCATGTGGCGTTTCATGAAGCAGGCCATTCTCGACTGCGAGTGGGTCCCCGGCGTGGACGTCGCGATCGCGCTGGACCCGGCTTGCTCCGAGCTGGAAAACGCCTACCGCGAGGAACGCGGCGAGCCGGACTCGATCGGCATGTACCGCTTCTGGCGCGACAAGGGCAAGGTCGAGATGAGCCGCGACCAGATCCTGGATCTTTATAAGCAGGCGATGGAAGAGGGCATCCCGGTCCTTTCCATCGAGGACGGCTTCGGCGAGCGCGACCATACCGGCTGGCAGAACCTGATGCGAGAGCTGGGCGACAAGGTCTTCGTCATCGGCGACGATCTGGTTACGACCAAGGACTCAACCATCGAAAAGTGCGCCAAGAACGGCGAAATCAACGCCTCGCTGATCAAGGCCAACCAGATTGGGACCCTGACCGAGACCGTGCTGGCCATGCTGACCTCGCTGGCCTACGGCGCCGAGCTGGTGATCTCGCACCGGTCCAAGAGCCCGAACGACCCGTTCGAGGCCGAAATCGGCACGGCGATGAACGCCCTGGGCGTCAAGTGCGGCGGCGGCGCCAACACCGAGCGTCTCCAGAAGTACGGCCGGATGATGGAAATTCTCGCCCTGGCCCGCGCCACGCAGCGCGAAACGACCGCCAAGGAGCGCCAGGAGATCGAAGCGAGCGTCAAAGAGATCGTCCGGATCCTCACTGGCCGGGACGATGTCTCGATCTCCCCGAAGGCGGGCGACGTCGATATCACCAGCCTCCTGATGAAGATGCTGGCCATCGAGGCGGTCAGCGGCACGGAAGAGGCGACCAACGCCGGTATCCCGTCGGCGGCCGCCACGCTGTTCCTCGGCCGCAGCGGCATCATCCGCTTCAAGGGCTCAACGCCTCTGGGCACCTCCGCCGGCGAGGACGAAGCCATCCACTACGTGGACAGCATCATCGAGCCGTCCGATACGGTGAAGAAGTATCCCGACCTGTTCAAGGCCGCCGGCGACGGCACCTTCCGGTTCAAGAAGGACGTCAAGTCCGACGCGATCCGGGCCAAGAACGATGAGAAGCTCGCGGCCCTCTGGAAGAAGTCCCGCCGGTACGAGGGCAAGGGCTGCATGGACGCGGTCCAGCACATCGAGACGGTGCTCGCAAAGGCCTTCGTCGGCAAGAAGGTCGGCAAGCTGGGCTCGCTGCTCGACACCGACCGCCAGCTTCTGGGCTTGGAGCTCGAGCAGGCGATTGCCGCCGGCCGGATCAGCAAGGACGCGTCGAGAGAGGAGAAGATCCACGCCATGCAGAGAAAGGGCCTTCTCGGCATGAACGCCATCCTGTCGATGTCCCTGGCCCTGGGCCGGGCCGTCGCGGCGGCGGACGGCCGAGAGCTCTGGCAGCTCATCCGTGATATCGCCGGCGATACGATGGCCAAGTTCATCGTGGCCAACGGCGGCAAGAAGAGCCTCGCCGATCTCAAGAAGTTGGACTTCGACGAGCTCACCCGCCTGTACCGTCAAACGGCGGCGGACTGCGTCAAGAGCGGCAAGACCATCTACGAGCTGCTCCGGGCCCAACTGCCGGTCTACCCGGTGTAATTCGATTGCGGATTGATGCCCTGGATCGAAGTCCGGGCTGACAATACTGCGGATTGCGGATTCGGGGTAATACGACCGGTCCGCAATCCGCAATTTGTTTGCGCCGGGAAACGTTCCAGAAAGGATGCGGCGGTTGCCGATAAATCAGCCATGCTCAGGTACGGGATCTTCCACCTGCTTTTTTTTGTGGTGTTCTTCAGCATCGGCGCCGTAGCACTCGGCGTGGCGGTCCTGTGTGATGATTTCGTTCAGTACTGCCGCAACAGGCATCTCGTGAAAGAGGCCGAGATCTCTGTCCATCGCCTCAAGTCGCTCAACGCCGACTACGATGGTCTTCTCGAACAGCTTGAAAGTAATCCCGACCTCCTGAAACGGATCGCCCCGATCACGCTGGGGACCGGGCCCACCGATCCCTGCGCCATCTATCCCAAAGCCCGAGCGGAGGAATTGGCCGTCGCCCGCAAGGCCCTGGTGGAGCACGCCGGCGAGGAACAAACGGACGCCTCGATCCCCAAATGGCTCCAACGGTGCAGCGAGCCGCCCAAGAGGATCGCCCTGTTCATCGCCGGGGCCGGCCTGATCCTGATCTCCCTCGTCTGTTTCACCCCGGAAGAGGACGAGCCCAAATCCTGAGGGGCTCCCATGCCCAGGGCGGCTCTGCTATGGCAGGCTCCGCCCGGACGCCGGTTTCTCTGTGACCGCTTTCATCTCCGACCGCAACCTCGGATAGTCCTTGCCTTCGTTGATCTCCCAGATGTCCTCGGTGCCGTTGGCCGTCTCACCGGCAAAGTCCCAGCCCGCGCTCAGGAACGTACCGGAGGTTCGCATCTCCACCGTCGTCTTACCCGTCCCGCCGGCACTGGCGGTCTGGCCCGAGGCTTGGCGGTCCCAGAAACAGGCGGTCACCGCAGCGTCGTTGTGCCCCACCAGCCCGCCGACATAGCTCTGCCCCTTGACCGCGCCGGCGCTGTAGCATTTGGTCACGGCCGCAAGTTTCCCGGCCTCCGTCAGGCCGCCATTCTGTCCGACCAAGCCGCCGACGTACCAGCCGCCGCTGACGGCACCCGTGCTATAGCAGTCGGTCACTTGGCCCTGGTAATTCTCCCCGACCAGGCCGCCGACGTAAGAATCGCCGGCGACCGGCCCCCAGGCATAGCAGCGGGTCACAATACTGAGGTTCTCCCCAACAAATCCGCCGACGGACCCGCCCCCACGGACAGAACCGGCACTGTAGCACCGGGCGATGATCCCCCAATTGTTTCCCGCAAATCCTCCGACATAGGTTCCACCGTTGACGGCGGCGATGCTGTGGCAGAACGTCATATCGCCGAAGTTCGAAGCGACCAGCCCGCCGACCGCGTAGCCTCGCTCCTGGGCGGCCCCCGTGGCGTTGACCACGCCGGTGCTGTAACAGTGGGTGATCGCGCCCCGGCTCTCCGCCGCCAGCGCGGCGATGGAGTCGCCCGACCCGGTCACGTTCACGTCCTCGATCCACACGTCCCGGACCTGTGCGGTCGCCGCCAACTCGCCGAACAAGCCCAGGTAGCTGACGCCTTGGATCGTCAGATGCGAGAGCTTGTGCTTGCCGCCGTCAAAGACGCCGGTGAAAGCGATGCCCTGGTAGTAGAATCTGGCCGGGTCGGTATCCGGGGCGATGATGTTGAACGCAGGGCGGCCGGCCTTGCCGTCATAGGCGGACAAATCGATATCCGCCATAACTTTGAAGTGCTTGCTCCAATCGTTCGGCTCGGTCCCGATGGCGTTCATCTGCTGGGCAGTGTAAATCAGGTACGGATCGTTCGGCTCCCCGGTCCCGCCGCCATACCTACCCGCCCGCTCCCACCACAAGCGTGGATAGTCCTTCCCTTCGCGAATCCACCAGATGTCCTCCGTGCCATTGGCCGTTTCGCCCACGAAGTCCCAGCCGGCATCGAGGAACGTCTTGGCCGTCTGCATCTCGGCGGTGGTCCTTCCGGTACCCCCCCAAGGAACTGCCGTCTTCTGGCCCGAGGTCTGGATGTCCCAGAAACAACCCTCGGCGCCCCCGTCGTTGACGTACCCCACGAGCCCGCCGACCCCCGACTTGCCGCTGACCCTGGCGGTACTGTAGCAGTCAATCACGTCGCCCCAGATGCTCCCCACGAGCCCGCCGACGCCTGAGTTGCCACTCACATCACCGGTGCTGTAGCAGCACGAGATCGTGCCCCCCATGTTGTTCCCCACCAGCCCGCCGACGCTCCCGCCGCCAGTGACCGTGCCGGTGCTGTAGCACTGGGTCACAGTACCGTAGGAGTTGTTCCCCACGAGCCCGCCGACGCTCCCGCCGCCAGTGACTGTACCGGCGCTGTAGCAGTCGGTCACAGCAGCGTAGCAGTTGGCCCCTACCAGCCCGCCGACCTCGCCTCCTGTGGCGCTGACTGCACCGGTACTGTAGCAGTGGGTCACACTACTGTAGTTCGTCCCCACCAGCCCACCGACGCGGTCGCCTGAACCCGTTACGTTGACATCCACTACACCCAGGTTCTTGATCTCGGCTCCCACTCCCAACCAGCCAAACAGTCCCAGATGGCCCACACCGTTGATCGTCAGGTGCGAAATCGTATGGCCGTTTCCGTCGACGACGCCGGTGAAGCGAGTTCCCTGAAAATCGTACTTCGCGGGATCGGTGTCCGGGGCGATGACGGCCTTGTCGAAGACCTTGCGGCCGGGGAGGTTGGGGTCCAGGTCGAGGTTGGCTGTCAGGATGAAATGCTTGTCGTAATCGGTGGGAGTCTCGCCCAGCAAGATCAGATCAACGGCCGTGGCGATCTGGTACGGGTCTTGGGCCGTGCCGCTGCCGCCGGCGTATTTGGCCCCGGCGGGGACGCTGACGAGGCAGACGACCAACAGCAACGGGATGGCCCACAGAACCGGGGAGTTTCTCATCTGCAACATCCTCCATCCTCCTTCCGCCGATATCCAGACGGCACAACGGATGCTTGCCCAGAGGCACCGGTCACATTGATCGATCATTGTACCAGTTGCGGCCCGCGGCGTCAAACTCGAAGCCCGGAGCAGACAACAAAATTGGCCGTTGCCGGACAAAATTGCTTGCAAATGGCGGTGGTTGTGGTAGACTCACACATCCTGCAACATGAAAAGGGGCAGGTAGCTCAGTTGGTAGAGCAACGGACTGAAAATTCGTGTGTCGCTGGTTCAACTCCAGTCCTGCCCACTGCTCTAAAGGGTTGGCTGCCAAGCACTTACGTTTGGCAGCCTTCTTGCTATGTCACGCCGAAATGCCATTTTGCGTCACTTTTGCGTCCCTCACTTTTTCGCACTTCCAGGATTTCGTTCAGGACCCGGTTGGCAGAGGCTCTGTCTTCGGGCCGGACGGTCACCAACGATCGCGGACTTCTTGCCGGCTGCCCGGAACTCGCAGAACTCGAAAATCGCCTTCGAGTCCTTCTGGCTCGGAATGCGTGATCCAGAGGTTCGTTTGTTTCCTTTTGACTTGCCTGGGTCGTGCGATTAGAGTCTTTTGCCTTATGGACTGGAAACGCTGGATCGCCACGTGTTTTGGCTTGGGCCGGCTGCCGGTGGCGCCGGGGTCTTGGGGGTCGCTGCCGCCGGCGATTGCGTTTGGACTGCTCATGTGGGGTGGTGCGCCCGGATGGGCGACGGTGGTGGTGATGGCGGTCCTGTTGATCGCAGGGTGCGTGGCCTGCGTCCTCTTCGCGCCGGCGTCTATCCAGGCCAAGCGCCAGGACGATCCGGCGGAGGTAGTGATTGACGAGTTTGCGGCTCAGGCCCTGACGTTTTTGGTTGTGCCGCTGGTGGTGCCCCGAGGCTTAAGCGGCTGGGAAAGCGTCGTACTGGCGGGATTCGGATTCTTGGCCTTTCGTGTTCTCGATATTGTCAAACCCTGGCCGATAAGCAAATTGGAGCGTTTGCCGGCCGGTTGGGGTATCCTGGCGGACGACTTGGCCGCCGGGATCGTCTCGGCGGTCCTCGTGTATGTCGCGATGAGGCTGCTGGTCGGAGTTTAGTGTGTTCTCGCCCAGGATTGCTCATGATTGAGTGGATTGCGGTTATCATCTTGGGGATCGTCGAGGGACTCACCGAG
>Ga0315286_10001239_pt1 | contig 23042 bp, 19 predicted proteins | sample YL17G10_0_MG_FD_205038 | JGI IMG/M metagenome (GOLD analysis project Ga0315286, IMG submission 205038) | Sediment microbial communities from Yellowstone Lake, YNP, Wyoming, USA - YL17G10_0 | ecosystem: Environmental > Aquatic > Freshwater > Lake > Sediment | place: USA: Wyoming | collected...
AACTTCTCGGACGGGTTCCACTCGGACGGCGTGAAGGTCCAGTTCTCGTTCAAATACAACTTCTCGCACAAGATCGGAGGCTGAGCATGATGGGACAGAAGACGATTCGCATCGCACTCGTCACGTTCGTGATGGCGCTGGCCCTGGTGTTCGCGCCCTCGGTGTGGGCGCAGTCGCCGGCGCCGGCCGACATCCAGAAGGCCGTGGACGCGGCCTACGCGAAGTTCAAGGACCTGAAGGAAGGCAAGAACGCCGACTACATCCCGGCCCTCGCGAAGGTCGACCCGAACCTGTTCGGCATCGCGGTCGTGACCGCCGACGGCAAGGTGTACTCGGCCGGCGACCTGAAGACCGAAGTCTCGATCCAGTCGATCTCGAAGGTCTTCACCGCCGCGCAGGTCATCCAGGAGCAGGGACTCGATTCGATCTTCAAGCGTATCGGTGTGGATGCGACCGGCGCCCGGTTCAACTCGATCATCGCCGTCGAAGGCGTCAAGACCGTGGTCGGCGCCGGCGCGCCGGAGATGAACCCGCTGGTCAACCCTGGCGCCATCTCGGCCACCAGCATGGTGACGGGCAAGACCGCCGACGAGGTGTGGGCGAAGATCATCGGCATTCACAACGATATGTCCGGGCGACCGCTCACCGTGCTCCAGGACGTCTACAAGTCGGAGTCCGACAGCAACCAGCGCAATCAGGCGATCGGCGCACTGATGCTCGCCTATGGTTACATCAAGGCGAACTGGCAGCAGGCGGTCGATCTCTACACCCGCCAGTGCTCCATCGGCGTGAACGCGAAGGATCTGGCGACGATGGCCGCGACGCTGGCGTTCGCGGGGAAGAACCCCGTCACGGGCAAACAGGTGATGGACGCCGCGAAGGTCCCCGGCGTACTCGCCATCATGGCGACGGCCGGCCTGTACGACGACTCGGGTAAGTGGCTGTATCGCACGGGCCTCCCGGCCAAGAGCGGCGTAGGCGGCGGGATCATCGCCGTGTCTCCCGGGAAGTTCGGCATCGCCGTCATCGCGCCGCCGCTGGACGACGCCGGCAACAGCGTGAAGGCGCAGAAAGCGATCACGGACATTTCAAACGCCCTCGGCGGCAACCCGTACGCCGCGAAGGCGAAGTAGGTCGAGTTCACCGGCGGGTCTCGGTGGCGCCAGGGAACAGGCGTCGCCAGATCCGCAGCGAGGCCATGTCATGAGTTCAACTCCGACGCGCACGGAACACGATCTGCTCGGCAACAAGGACGTCCCGGCCGACGCGTACTACGGCGTCCAGACGGCCCGCGCCCTCGAGAACTTCCACATTTCGGGAGTCGAGCTGCGGCTGTACCCGAACTTCATCAAGGCCCTGGCGATGACCAAGCTGGCCGCGGCACGGGCCAACTTCGAGTGTGGCCAGTTCAGCAAGGAGATCCTGGGCGGCATGGAAGGCGCATGCCAGGAGATCATCGACGGCAAGCTTCACGACCAGTTCCGGCTCGACGTCTTCCAGGGCGGCGCCGGCACCTCGACCAACATGAACGCCAACGAGGTGATCGCGAACCGCGCGCTGGAGCTGATGGGCCACCAGAAGGGCGAGTACACGTTCTGCAGCCCGCACGATCACGTCAACGGGTCGCAGTCGACCAACGACGCGTATCCAACCGCGTTGCACGTCGGCATGGCGCTGGGCAACGTCCAGCTCCTCGCAGCCATGAAGGAGCTCATCGAGGCGTTCCGCGCGAAGGGCAAGGAGTTCTCCGCGATTATCAAGATGGGCCGGACGCAGCTGCAGGACGCCGTGCCGATGACGCTCGGCCAGGAGTTCGAGGCGTTCGCCGAGACGCTGGCGGGCGAAGTCCGGACGCTCGAACTGATGCAGTTTCCGCTCTCCGAGATCAACATGGGCGCCACGGCCATCGGGACCGGCCTGAACGCGCCAGCCGGCTACGCCGAGAAGTGCACCGAGCATCTCGCGACGATCACGGGATTCCCAATCCACCTGGCGTCCGATCTGATTGAAGCCACCCAGGACACCCAGGCCTACGTTCTCTACTCGTCGGTCATGAAGAGCCTTGCGATCAAGCTGTCGAAGGTCTGCAACGACCTGCGGCTGCTGTCCTCGGGGCCTCGCTGCGGCCTGCGCGAAATTAACCTGCCCGCGAAGCAGCCGGGCTCGTCGATCATGCCTGGCAAGGTGAACCCGGTCATCCCCGAGGTCGTCAATCAGGTCTGCTTCCGCGTCATTGGCAGCGACCTCACCGTGACGATGGCCGCCGAGGCCGGGCAGTTGCAGCTGAATGTCTTCGAGCCCGTCATCGCGGCGTGCATCTTCGAGGCGCAGACGATGTTCATCAACGCGGCCCGGACGTTGCGCGTGCACTGCGTGGACGGCATCACCGCGAATGTGGACATCCTGAAGCACTACGTGGAATACAGCATCGGCACGGTGACCGCGCTCAACCCCGTCATCGGCTACGACAAGTCGACGGAGTTGGCGGCCGAGGCGATGAAGACCGGCCGCGGAATCCTGGAACTGATCCGGGAGAAGAAGATCCTCACCGAGGAGCAGATCGCCAACGTGCTGGACCCGGCGGCCATGACCGGGCAGGGGCGGCCGTCGTAACCACAGGTGGGCCTTCCGCCACGCGGGAGGCCGGCTTTTTCGACCACGCCGGGTCTGAAGACCCGGCCTCCATCCAGATCGAGCCCGGAGCCTGATGACCCGGCCTCATTCGAATGGAGCCCGGGGGCTTCAGCCCCCGGGGCAATCGGGAGTACAGCCATGACCCGTAGACGGCTGGTCAGCCTGGTTCTTCTCGCGCTGGCGTCCGCAATGGCCGTGCCGGCGGCACACGGGCAGACCGCGCCGGGCGCCGAGTGGCGCACGTTTGAAGGCACGTGGACGGCGTCCGGCCTGCGCCAGGCGCTGCCGACCGCGAGCGGGCGCCCGGCCGGCACGTTTCAACTGTCCGGTGCGTTGTCTCTGACCGGCGGCGCCGGCTTGAGCCGGGGCTTTCGGGGCGAGGCGATTGGTTACGACAACGGCGCCGGCGTCCTGGTCGGCCACAGCGTCTGGACCGACGAGCGCGGAGATCGGGTCTACAGCCAGTTGAGAAGCGAGACGGTCGCCGCCGGCAGGCTGGTCACGGGAGCAGTGGTTGGCGGCACCGGTCGCTACGCCGGCCTGACCGGCGAGTTCACGTTCGAATGGCAGTACGTCGTCGAAGGCGAGGGCGGGACGATCAGCGGTCGCGCGATCGGCTTGCGCGGTCGGGTGCGCGGCGGGAGCGGGGGACAATGAGCGCGCCCGAGTCTCGCTCGACGTGGATCGCGCGCGGGCTGACGGCGGCGTTGGGGATGCTGATCTGGCTCGTGCCGCCTCCAGAAGGCCTCACGGTTCCCGCGTGGCGGCTGTTCGCGATCTTTGCCGCCGCCATCTTCTCCGTCATCGTCGGGGCGTTCCCGATTTTCACGGCGTCCGTGCTGGCAGTGGCGGCGACGGTGATGACGGGCCTGCTGTCGCCGGCCCAGGCCTACGCGGGCTTTGCGAACCCGACGATTCTGCTGATCGTCGTGGCGTTTCTCGTCGCCCGCGCGGTCGTGAAGTGCGGATTGGGTCAGCGCCTGGGCCATCTCGTCGTGAGCCTGTTCGGGCGTTCGACGCTGGGGCTCTCGTACAGCATCTTCCTGGTCGACGGCCTGATTGCACCAGCCTTCCCGAGCAACACGGCGCGCGGCGGGGTGATCTACCCCCTGGTTGTTGGCCTGGCTGAGGCTGGCGGCGCAACGCCGGCGAACCAGGACCGCAAGCGGCTCGGCGGGTACCTGATGTTCTCGGGCATGGTCAGCCTGAGTCTATCGTCGGCCTTGTGGTTCACCGCGATGGCCGCCAACCCGCTCGGTGCGGAGATGGCCCGCAGCTTCGGCGTGACGATGACGTTCGGGTCGTGGCTGGTCGCCTCGTCGGTGCCGACGCTGGCCGCGATGCTGCTCATGCCGTGGGTGCTTCAGCGGATCATGAAGCCGGAGGTGACGTCGACGCCTGAAGCCCCCGCCGCCGCCCGAAAGGCGCTAGCTGCGCTCGGCCCGCTCTCGCGCGACGAGCGCGTGGTCGCGGCGACCTTCGTCGTGATGGTGGCGCTCTGGGCGCTGGCGGGCTCGGTCGGCCTCGATTCGACGGCCATCGCGTTTCTCGGGCTCGGCGTCCTGATGGTGACCGGCGCGCTGACGATGGGCGACATCGCGAAAGAGGGCGATGTGCTCGCGACGTTCATCTGGTTCGCGGTGCTCTATACGCTCAGCGGCCAGCTGAACGAGATGGGGTTCATGGGCTACCTTGGGCATCGGCTCGCTGGCGCGCTTGGCGGCCTCGGCCCGATCCCGGTCTTCCTCGTGCTGGTCGCCGCCTACGTGCTGCTGCACTATCTGTTCGTGAGCCAGACGGCGCATGTGCTCGCGCTGTTCGCGGTCTTCCTGGAAGTCGGGATCAAGCTGGGCGTGCCGGCCGCACCGATGGCATTCACGCTGCTCTTCGCGAGCAACTTCTTTTCGGTCATCACGCCGCAGGGATCGAGCGCCAACCTGCTGTTCACGGGAAGCGGGTACTTGTCGCAGGGAGAGTTGTACCGTCTCGGGGCCATCGCGACCGGCCTCAGCCTGGTGGTGTACCTGGTGATCGGCACGCCATGGCTGATGTTGGTGGCGCGATGACGATGTGGCTCAAGGAACGCTGAGGACACATGAACTACTTCGTCACGGCTCTTCGCGAGAACCCGGAGCTGGCGATCTTCCTGACGCTGGCCATCGGGTTCGTGATCGGGCGGATCCGCATCGGCTCGTTCAGCCTCGGCAACGTCGTCGGCACATTGCTGGCCGGCGTCGTGATCGGGCAACTCGACATCAAGGTGGACCCGCTGGTAAAAGTGGTGTTCTTCGATCTGTTCCTGTTCGCCACGGGCTACAAGGTCGGGCCTCAGTTCTTCCGGGGCCTCAAGAAGAACGCCGGGCCTCAGGTGGCGCTCACGATCGTGCTCTGCGTGACGAGCCTGGTGACGACGGTGACGGCGGCGAAGATTTTCGGGTACGACAGCGGAACCGCTGCGGGGCTGATGGCCGGCGCGTTCACCGAGTCGACCGTCATCGGCACGGCGGGCGACACCATCAACCGCCTGGACATTCCGGCCGCCGAAAAAGAGCGGATGCTGAACAACATCCCGGTTGCCTACGCCGTCAGCTATCTAGTGGGCACCGGGTTTGTGGTGTGGTTTCTTTCGAATCTCGCGCCGAGGCTGCTCAAGGTCGACCTGAAAGCCGAGAGCCGGAAGCTCGAAGCGCAGATGAACGCCGGCAAGCGGCCCGAGGTCGGGGGACAGTCCGCGTACCGCGAGTGGGACCTGCGGACGTTCCGGATCGACGCCGACCCGCCGCCGTACCGGACGGTGTGGGAATTCGAGCAGTCCTTCGCCCCCGAGCGGGTCTTCGTCGAACGGATCCGGCGCGCAGGCGCCGTGATGGAGGCAGAGCCCGGCACGCCGCTGCACGCGGGCGACGCGGTGGCGGTTGGCGCGCGGCGGGAGGTCATGCTGCGCTCGTGCGTGGCAATCGGCACCGAGGTCCAGGACCGTGAACTGCTCGACTTCCCCGTCGTCTCTATGGATGTCGTACTGACGGCGGGTGAACTCGCAGAGCGGACGCTCGCGGACCTCGCCGTGCTGCACGGCCGAGGCGTGATCCTGTCCAAGCTCGTGCGCGGAGGCGAGGAGGTGCCATTCTCGGCATCGACCGTGGTGAACCGCGGCGACCTGCTGCGGCTGGCCGGATCGAAGGCCGACGTCGAGCGGGCCGGACGCGCGCTGGGCTACATCGAACGGCCGTCAGCCGAGACCGACGTCGTGTTCGTGGGCCTCGGCATCGTGCTCGGCGGACTCGTCGGCGCGCTGACCGTGACGGTGGGAGGCCTGCCGCTGAGCCTCACGGCCAGCGGCGGCGCGCTTATCATGGGCCTCGTGTTCGGCTGGCTGCGCTCGGTGCGACCGACGTTCGGGCGGATCCCGGAGCCGGCGCTCTGGGTGTTCGACACGATCGGGCTCGCCACGTTCATCGGCGTTGTCGGCATCAGCGCCGGTCCGAGCTTTGTGTCCGGTCTGCGCGAGATGGGGCCCAGCCTGCTCGTCGTGGGCCTGGTCGTCGCGGTGACACCGCACGTCGCCGCGCTGCTCTTCGGGCGCTACGTCCTGAAGATGAACCCTGTGATCCTGTTCGGCGCGTGCACCGGCGCGGGCACGGTCACCGCCGCGCTGCGCGCGATCCAGGACGAGGCGCAAAGCAAGCTTCCCGTACTCGGATACACGGTCCCGTACGCGATCGGCAACATCCTGCTGACCGCGTGGGGACCCGTCATCGTCATGTTGACCAGGTAGGAGAGCTCATCATGCTGAAACGACTGTCCGCCGTTCTGTTGCTCGTGGTATTGGCCGCTGTTCCCGCGTTTGCCGCGCCCCAGGCGGCCGCCGTCGCCACGAAACCCGCGGCGCAGGCCGCTGCCAAGCCGGCGCTGCCGACCATCGTCGTCCTCGCGACCGGCGGCACCATTGCCGGAGCCGCCGCGAGCGACGTACAGGCGGGGTACGCCTCCGGCCAGGTCGGGGTCGATCAATTGCTCGCGGCCGTGCCGCAGGCGAAGAAGCTGGCCAACATGCGAGGCGAGCAGATTTCGAACATCGGCTCGCAGGACATGAACGACGAGGTGTGGCTCAAGCTGGCGAAGCGTGTGAACGAACTGGTCGCCATGCCCGACGTGACCGGCGTCGTCATCACGCACGGCACGGACACGATTGAGGAGACCGCCTACTTCCTCAATCTCGTGGTCAAGTCGAAGAAGCCCGTGGTCCTGACCGCATCGATGCGGCCGTCGACGGCGCTCTCGGCCGACGGCCCGCTCAACTTCTTCAACGCCGTCGCGGTGGCGGCCAACAAGGACGCGGCGGGGCGCGGCGTGCTGGTCGTCATCAACGACTGGATCCACGGCGCCTCGTCGCTCACGAAGACCAGCACGACCGCGGTGCAGACGTTCATGTCGCCGCTGCGGGGCTTGATCGGCACCGTGGCCTATGGCGACGCGGAGTTCTTCCGCGGGCCGGTGGGCAAGAACACGGTGACCTCGGAGTTCTCGCTGGACGGGGTGACGACGCTGCCGCGCGTCGACATCATCATGGCGTACGAGAACATGGACGGCGCGCTCATCGACGCGGCGGTCGCCGCGGGTGCGAAGGGCGTCATCATTGCCGGCGTCGGGAACGGCAACCTCACGGCTCCGGCCGTGAAGGCGCTGGCCGCGCAGGCGAAGAAGGGCATCATCTGCGTTCGCTCGACGCGCGTCGCCACCGGAGTTGTCGGCCGCAACGTGGAGCTCGACGATGACACGCTGAACTTCGTCGCGTCGCTCGGGCTGAACCCGCAGAAGTCGCGCGTCCTGCTGCGGCTCGCGCTTCTGAAGACCAGCGACTGGAAGCAGATTCAGCGCATGTTCAACGAGTACTAACGAGCGTCTTGCAGAGACCACAGCAACCAACCAACAACCAAGGAGTACATCGTATGCGTCGAGTCGTAGCAATTCTCGTTCTCGCAGGCCTCGTCATGGCTGCCCCGGCCATGGCGCAGGATCCCGACAGAAAGGTGACGGGCATTATCGGCGGCGGGTACACGTTCGCGCTGAGCGAGGTCCGCAATCACCTCGGGGACGGGTTCAACTTCACCTTCGGCGTCGGCGTCAAAATCAACGACAAGATCACCTTCCAGCCCGAGTACAGCTTCAACGGCCTCGGCGAGAAGAAGGTCACGCTCCCCGCCGGCATCATTCCGCCTGGTCAGACGCCCGTCAACGACGTCTACGGCAACATGAACGTGCAGTGGGGCGCCTTCAATCTGGTTCTCGGTCCCAAGGCTGAAGCCGGCAAGGCGCGGCCCTATTTCGTGGCGGGCCCGGGCGTCTACTACCGGAAGGTCGAGGCCACGACGCCGGGCGTCGGCTACATTCCCCCCTATTGCGATCCGTGGTGGGGTTGGTGCTATCCAGGCGGCCTCGTTCCCGTGGACAAGATCCTCGGCTCGGCCAGCATGACCAATTTCGGCATGAACTTCGGCGCCGGCGTGAGCTTCCCGATGGGGGACAGCGCCAGCTTCTACATCGAGGCGCGGTATCACTACATCTGGGGATCCGAGATGAAGGACTCGACCGGCAAATCGTACGGCAAGGCGAACGGCCAGTTCTTCCCGATTACGGGCGGGATCAGGTTCTAGTATCTACGGCCGACGACACCAATGTCGTCGGCCGCTCTTCTGCAGTCTGATGGCCGCGTCGCTTAGCGAAATTCCTGCGAGAACAGGAGGCAGACCGGGTCGGGAACGGTCACCCGGCCGGCCTCGCTGAGCTGGCCGGTGGCGGCGTCGAGTCGGAAGATCGTGATCGAACCGGACCCCTGGTTGGCCGCCAACAGCCAGCGGTTTGTGGGGTCGATCGCAAAGTGCCGCGGGGTCTTGCCGCCGGTCGAGACATGGCCGGCCGGGGTCAGTCTGCCGGTGGCCGGGTCGATTGAGAAGACAGCCAGGCTGTCGTGACCGCGGTTGGACGCGTAGAGAAAGCGCCCGTTGGGCAACACGGCGATCTCGGCGGCTGAGTTCGGGCCGGTGAATCCGTCTGGCCGCGTCGACACCGTCTGGACGGGTTCGATGCTGCCGAGCCAGGCGTTGAAATGGAACGCCGTGACGGTTGAGTTGAGCTCGTTGATCGCATAGAGCACACGACCCGACGGGTTCCACGCGAGGTGACGCGGGCCGGCACCCGGCGGAAGTCCGGAGCCGAACCACTCGTTCGGTGTGAGGCGGCCGGACGCGGCGTCGAACCGGTACGCGTGGATCAGATCGGCGCCCAGGTCGGCTTCGAACACGAACTGCCCCGAAGGATCGAAGACCGCGGCGTGTGAATGGGGGCCATCCTGGCGCGAGCGGACGGGACCGCGCCCCCAGTGGTCGTAGACGGCGGACGCCGGTGAGAGGCGACCCAGCGACGCGAAGGGCAGCACAGCCAGCGTGCCGCTCGTGTAGTTGGACACGAGGACGTGCCGGCCGGACGGGTCGACAGCGAGGTGGCAGGGATCGATGCCCGACGAGGCTTCCTGGTTCATGAAGAACAGGTGGCCCACGGCGTCGACGGCGAAGGCGCTGACCGCGCCCATGAGTGCACCGCCGAAGTTGCCGACCTCGTTGACGGCGTATAGGATGAGGCCGTTCGGGTGCATCGCGAGGAAGGACGGGTTCCTGGTCTCGGCCGCCAGTTCGGGCGTGGAGGCCGTGCCCGAAACGGTGTCGAGGTCGAACCGGTAGATGCCGCGGCTGACGCCGCCCGTGTAGGTGCCGACGTAGACCGCGACCCTTGTGGCGGGCTGGCTGGCGAGCAGACGGCCGGAGACGGCGCCGAGTGCCGCGAGGACGACCGCGCCGGTGGCCAACCGGAGGCCAATGACGCGCGCCGTGCGGAATCGAGAATGAATGGACGCCATGAGTGCTCCTTCCAGCCGGCGGCTGTAGTTGGTGCACCCCGCCCCGCGCGTCCAGGGGCGAGCGAGGTAACGGAGCCACGCCGCCTGGCGAAGGATACCGCAAGTGACTCGCCCGAGGCGCTGCGCGGCGAGTACCGTTCCAAAGGAGGCCGCCCGTGACGGCCGATCAACGAGCGGCTCTTCGGCCTGACCAACGGTGAGGGCGATCTCGGCGAGGACGTAACATGAGCACTCCGCGCTATCCGGCGCTCTATCAGATCAACACGCGCGTCTGGCTGACGGAGCTTTCCCGCGCGCTTGGCCGGGCGGCCACCCTTGACGATGTGCCGGACGCCGAACTGGATCGCCTGTCGGCCACCGGGTTCGACTGGATCTGGCTGCTGAGCGTCTGGCGGACCGGCGCGGCGGGCCAGCGGGTATCCCGCGCGAACCCGGAATGGCGGGCCGAGTTCGCACACACGCTTCCGGACCTCCAGGAATCGGACATCGCCGGGTCGGGGTTTGCGATTACCGGGTACTCGGTCTCGGACACGATCGGCGGCGACGGCGCGCTGGCCCGGCTGCGCGAGCGGCTTAGGACGCGCGGCCTGCGCCTGATGCTCGACTTCGTCCCGAACCACATGGCCCCGGACCATCCGTGGGTCGATCAGCACCCGAAGTACTACGTGCCCGGGACCGAGGACGATCTGATCCGGGAACCCGCCAACTACGTGCGTCTGTCGCGCGCAGGCGGCGACGCGGTGCTGGCGCACGGGCGCGATCCCTACTTTCCGGGCTGGCCCGACACGCTGCAGCTCGACTACTCGAATCCGTCGACGCAGGAGGCGATGATCGGCGAACTGGAGCGCATCGCCGGGCAGTGCGACGGCGTGCGCTGCGACATGGCCATGCTCGTCCTGCCGGACGTCTTCGAGCGCACCTGGGGTCGGCGGGCGCCGGAGTTCTGGCCCGAGGCCACCCGGCGCGCGCGCGAACGCCATCCGGGCTTCGTCTTCATGGCCGAGGTCTACTGGGACCTGGAGTGGACGCTCCAGCAGCAGGGCTTTGACTACACCTACGACAAGCGGCTGTACGACCGGCTCCGGGAGGGCCAGGCGCGTCCTGTGCGCGAACATCTCCACGCCGGCCTGGACTACCAGGCCCGGCTCGCGCGTTTCCTCGAGAATCACGACGAGCCGCGGGCGGCGGCCACATTCCAACACGATGTGCATCGAGCCGCGGCTGTCCTCACGTTCCTGGCGCCTGGACTGCGCTTCTTCCACCAGGGCCAGTTCGAAGGGCGGCGGGCGCGGATCTCACCGCACCTTGTCCGCGGTCCGGAAGAACCCGTCGATGCGGCCCTGTCCGACTTCTACGAATGGCTGCTTGCCGTCCTGAGACGGCCCGCGCTGCGCGACGGCCACTGGACACTGCTGCCGTGCGGCCCCGCGTGGCAGCACAATCCGACCTGGGAGCAGTACATCGCGTACGGGTGGCACCTCGAAGGCGAGGCTCGGCTGGTCGTCGCGGTCAATGCCGGCGCCGAGCGAGGCCAGTGCTTCGTCCGGCTGCCGTTCGGTGACCTGGCTGGCAGGAAGTGGCGGTTGGAAGACCTGCTCGGCGAGGCCGTCTACGTCCGCGACGGCAGTGACCTGCAGACGTGGGGACTGTTTCTGGACGAGCCGCCATGGAAGGCGCAGGTGTTCGCGCTGTCTCCGGCGGGCAAGACATGAGGGGCGTCGGGCCCGCGTCTCCCGCCAGTTGGGGGGAAGCGGCCTGGAAATCGAAGTACAATTAACGATTGCCTGCACGATGGTGCGCGCCTGCCGCGCGCCTTTGACAACGAGGTCCTGGTGATGAAGCGCAACCCGATCCTCTCCCTTCTTGGCGCCCTGCTCATCGTGGTATCGGCCTGTGCGAAGGAGGCCGCACCGCCGCCACCCGCGCCGACCGAGGTCCAGGTGGCCACCCCGCTTCAGCGCGACGTGCCCGTGTCGATGGAACTGGTCGGCCAGGCGGTCGGCTTCCAGGATGTCGAGATCCGGGCGCGCGTCGAGGGCTTCCTGGAGTCGATGAACTTCACGGAAGGATCGCTGGTCACGAAGGGCCAGGTGCTCTACCAGATCGATCCGAAACCGCTGCAGGCGGCCGCGGCGAATGCGAAAGCCAACCTCGCGATGTGGCAGGCTCGGCTCGAGAAGACGAAGAACGACGTCGCGCGCCTGACGCCGCTGGCCGCGCAACAGGCCGTCAGCCAGCAGGAGCTCGACAACGCCGTCGCCCAGAAGGACGCCGCGGTCGCGCAGGTCGACGCGCAGCAGGCCGCCCTCGAGAAGGCGCAGTTCGACCTCGGGTACACGACGATTACCTCGCCCATCGATGGGCTGATCGGCACCACCAAAGTGAAGACGGGGAACCTGGTGGGCCGAAGCGAGAGCACGCTGCTCGTGACCATCTCGCAGATCGACCCGATTCTCTTCCGCGTCGGCATTGCCGAGGCCGAGTATCTCAAGGTGGCCCGGCGTGCGCAGGAGCAGAAGGCGAGTGGCGTGGCGAAGGGCGAGCCGGTCCCCATCCAGCTCATCCTGGCCGACGGATCGGTGCACCCGCACACCGGGCGCCTCGATGCCGTCGAGCGCAACATCGACACGCTGACCGGCACCATCGCGCTGCAGATCAAGTTCGACAACCCGGAGCGTCTCGTGCGCCCCGGTCAGTACGGCCGCGTGAAGTTCGACATCGACACCAGGAAGGGCGCCCTGCTCATCCCGCAGCGTGCCGTGCAGGAACTGCAGAACCTCTACAGCGTGGCGGTGGTCGGCGCCGACAACAAGGTGACCTTCCGCAACGTGAAGGTGGGGCCGCGGGTCGACAGCCTGTGGGTGATTGAGGAGGGCCTGAGCGCCGGCGATCGGGTGATCGTCGAAGGCCTGCAGAAGGTCCGCGAAGGCATGGTGGTCTCGCCGAAGGCGGAGGTGAAGTAGCCATGTCACGCTTCTTCATCAACCGCCCCATTGTGGCGATGGTCATCTCCATCGTCATCGTGCTGCTCGGCGTCGTGGCCATGAGCGGGCTGCCGATCGCGCAGTACCCCGAGATCGTGCCGCCGATGGTCCAGGTCACCACGACGTTTGTCGGCGCCAGCGCCATGGACGTCGAGGCCTCGGTCGCCACGCCGGCCGAGCAGAAGATCAACGGCGTCGAGAACTCGATCTACATGAAGTCGACCAACGCCAACGACGGCACGCTGACCCTGAAGGTCAGCTTCGACGTCGGGTCGAACCTCGACATGGCAAACGTCCTGACGCAGAACAAGCTGTCGGAGGCGATGCCCCAGATGCCGGCGTCGGTCAAGACGTACGGCGTGGCCGTGAAGAAGGCGCTGGCCTTCCCGCTGCTCGTCATCTCGGTCAAGTCGCCGAACGGGACGTACGACAACAACTTCCTGTCGAACTACACGACGATCAACATCCAGGACACCATCGCGCGCATCAAGGGCGTCGGCCAGATCAACCTGTTCGGCGGCAGCGACTACGCGATGCGCATCTGGCTGAAGCCGGATCGAATTGCGCGCCTCGGCATCACGGTGCCGGACATCGTGAACGCCATCTCGCAGCAGAACACCCTCTCGCCGTCGGGCCAGTTCGGCGGCCCGCCGGCCGTCGCCGGGACGGAGTTCACCTACACCGTCCGGACGCAGGGGCGCCTGCTGAACGAAGGGGAGTTCGGCGAGATCATCGTCCGCTCGAACCCGGACGGATCGCAGGTCCGCCTGAAAGACGTCGCGCGGCTCGAACTCGGGACCCAGCTCTACAACGCGGTCGGCCGCCACGACGCCAAGCCCGCGGCCGTGCTCGCCGTCTTTCAGATCCCCGGCACGAACGCCATTGCGGTGGCCGGGGAAATCAAGAAGACGATGACGGACCTGTCCACCCGGTTCCCGCGGGACATGGAATACAAGATCTCGCTCGACACGACGCTGCCCGTGTCGGAGGGCATTGCGGAAATCAAGACCACGCTATTCGAGGCCGTTGCTCTCGTCATCCTGGTGGTCTTCATCTTCCTGCAGAACTGGCGCGCCACGCTGATCCCGCTGATGACCGTGCCGGTGTCGCTGGTCGGCGCGTTCATCTTCTTTCCGATGCTCGGGTTCTCGATCAACGTCCTCTCGCTGCTCGGCCTCGTGCTCGCCATCGGCATCGTCGTCGATGACGCGATTGTCGTGGTCGAGGCGGTCATGCACCACATCGAGCACGGCATGGAGCCGAAGGCGGCGACCTTCAAGGCCATGGAAGAGGTGTCGGGGCCGGTCGTGGCCATCGCCCTCATCCTGGCCGCGGTGTTCGTCCCGGTCGGCTTCATGCCCGGCATCTCGGGCATGCTCTACCAGCAGTTCGCGATCACCATCGCGATCGCGGTGCTGCTGTCGGCGTTCAACGCGCTGACGCTGTCGCCGGCCCTGGCGGCGCTCCTGCTGAAGGCGCCGACCGGGAAGAAGACGCTGCTGACGCCGTTCTACCGGATCTTCAACAAGGCCTTCGGCAAGGGGACCGACGTCTACATCACCTTCGCAGGCTTCCTGGCCCGCAAGCTGCTGGTGAGCGTGGTGCTCATCGGCGGGCTCGTCTTCCTGACGGTGGTCCTGGTCGGGAAGATCCCGGGCGGGTTCGTGCCCGAGGAGGACCAGGGCTACATCATGCTCAACGCGACGCTGCCGGACGCCTCGTCGCTGGAGCGGACCGACACCGTGATGCGGAAGGTCGAGAAGATCCTGGCCGAGAACGAGGGCGTCGAGGGGTACAACACCATCAGCGGCTTCAGCCTGATCACTGGCGCGTACTCCTCCAACATGGCGTTCTTCTTCGTGCAGCTCAAGGAGTGGAAGGAGCGCACGACCCCGGAACTGCACTCGAGCGGGATCGTCAACGCGTTGAACAAGGCGTTCGCGAAGGACGTCCCGGAAGGAGTGGTCGTCGCCTTCGGCCCGCCGTCCATCCCGGGCCTCGGCACCGGCGCCGGGTTCACGATGGAGCTGCAGGACCGCATTGGCCACACGCCGGAGTGGCTGGCGCAGCAGGCGGACCAGTTCATCGCCGCCGCGAGGAAGCGGCCGGAGATCGGACGCCTCGCCACCCTCTATCGGGCCGCCGTGCCGCAGGTGTACGCCGATATCGACCGCGGCAAGGTGCTGAAGGTCGGCGTACCGATTGCCGACGTGAACACGACGCTCGGCGCGCTGCTCGGCAGCTCGTACGTCAACGACTTCAATCGCTTCGGGCGCGTCTACAAGGTGTACGTCCAGGCTGAGTCCGAATTCCGGCGCGACCCGAAACAGCTCGGCCTGTTCTACGTGCGCAGCGCCAAGGGCGACATGGTGCCGCTCGACACCGTGGTCTCGACGCGGTCGACCAGCGGGCCGGAGTTCACCAACCGGTTCAACCTGTATCGCGCGGCCGAGGTCACCGGCGTGCCGGCCGAAGGCTACAGCTCCGCGCAGGCGCTGAAGGCGCTCGAGGAGGTGGCGGCCGAGGTGCTGTCGCCGGACATGGGCTACGAATGGGCCGACATGTCCTACCAGGAGAAGCGCGCGCCGAACCCGCTCCCGACCTTCGCGGTCGCGATCTTCCTGGTGTTCCTCGTGCTCGCGGCGCAGTACGAGAGCTGGTCGCTGCCGTTCAGCGTCCTGCTGGGCACGCCGTTCGCGGCCTTTGGCGCCTACTTCGGGCTGTGGTGGGCGCGGCATTCGTCGAACAGCTACGTGAACAACATCTTCGCGCAGATCGGGCTCATCATGCTGATCGGGCTCGCGGCGAAGAACGCGATCCTGATTGTCGAGTTCGCCAAGATGCTGCACGAGCAGGGCAAGGACGTGTACACCGCCGCGATCGAGTCGGCGAAGTTGCGCTTCCGCCCGATCCTCATGACCGCCTTCGCGTTCATCCTGGGCGTCGTGCCGCTGGTCAAGGCCACCGGCGCGGGCGCCGAGTCGCGGAAGGTCATGGGCATGACGGTGTTCTCCGGCATGCTCATCGCCACCATCCTCGGCGTCCTGCTCGTGCCGATGCTCTTCACGCTGGTCGGCAAGCTGACCGGCTCCAAGCCCGGGCAACCGCCCCCGCCCGATGCGGGGACGGGCGTGCCGGCTGGAGGAGGCCACTAATGCGCACGCGAACTCTCTTCCCGCCGATCAGGATCACCGCCGCCGCGGTCGCGCTCGCCGTGACGGCGGCCGGCTGCACCGCCGGCCAGAACTACGAGCGGCCGAAGCTGGAGCCGCCGCCTCTGTACCGCGACGCCAAGCCCGCACCGACGCCGGAATCGGTCGCGGACGCGCCCTGGTGGCAGCTGTTCCAGGACCCGGCGCTCCAGGCCCTGATTCGCGAGGGCGTCGCCAACAACCTGGACCTGAAACTGGCGGCGGCGCGCGTGGTCGAAGCCCGTGCCATCGCCGGCATCGCCAAGTCGTACCTGTATCCCGAGTTCGGGGTCCGCGGCGGTGTGGCGGGCGAGCAGAAGTCGCGTGTGGCCGATCCGGCGCTCCCCAAGGAGACCGTGCCCGAGCGGATCTACGCGAGCGGCGGCCTTGAAGGCACGCTGTCGTGGGAGCTTGACCTGTTCGGACGGCTCCGCCGCGGCCAGGAAGCCGCCATCGCCCAGTACCTCGCGACGGAAGAAGGGCGCAAGGCGGTGACGGTCACCCTGGTGGGCGACATTGCGTCGACGTACTTCTACCTGCGTGAGCTCGATCTCTCCCTCGAGATCGCACGGCGCACGGTGAAGATCAACGACGACACGGTGGTCTACTACACGCGGCGGCTCGCGGGCGGCGTCTCGAATCGCCTGGAGGTGGACCAGGCGAAGGCCAACCGGGCCAATACGGCGGCCACCATCCCGGACCTCGAACGGCAGCTCGGCATCGCCGAGAACGCGCTCAGCGTGCTGCTGGGCCGGCCGCCCAGTCCGATCGCGCGATGGAAGGCCCCGCTCGACAGGGAAGTGCCGCCGCAGGTGCCTGCGGGGATCCCGGCCCAGTTGCTGGAGCGGCGACCCGACGTCCGCCAGACGGAACAACTACTGGTCGCGGCCAACGCGAATATCGGCGCGGCGAAGGCGCTGTTCTATCCGACGATTTCCTTGACCGGGTCGGCGGGGTCATTGAGCAACGCGTTCACGAATTTCCTGTCCACCGACTCGCTCATCTGGTCGGTCGGCGCCGGCCTGTTCCAGCCGATCTTCAACGGCGGGCGGATCAAACGGAACTACGAGGCGGCGAAGGCCCGGTACGATCAGGCGCTCGCCCAGTACCAGCGGTCGGCGCTCAACGCGTACCGGGAAGTCGCGGACGCCCTGATCACGATCCAGAAGCTGGCCGAGCGGCGGACGGAAATCGAGGCGGGAGTCGAGGCCCTGCGCGACGCGACGCAACTGGCGCGCTCCCGGTACGACAACGGCCTGTCCAGCTACCTCGAGGTGCTGCTGGCCGATCAGTACCTGTTCAGCGCCGAACTGCAGCTTGCGCAGGTGCGCGGCTCGCAGTTGCGCGCGGTGACCCAGCTCTATCGCGCGCTGGGCGGCGGGTGGGAGCTCGAGCCGGCCGTGCAGCCGACACCGGCACAGCCGATCAAATAGGGCCCTGTCAATGAATGACGTTTACGTCGCAGGTGTTCAGACCGGCCATAAGAGCCTGTAGGAAAACAAACTGTGACAACTTTGTTTTCTGACAGGCTCTAAACGTTTCCGGAAGGACGGGACCGATGGGCGGCCACAAGAAGAAAGACAAGGAAGCCAAGAAGGCGAGGAAGGCCGAGAAGGTCCTGAGAGCCGACAAGGCGACCAAGGCCGGCAAGAAGGCTGACAAGGCTGCGAAGACCAGCAAGGCCCAGGCATCCGGGCCGCTCACGGCGAAGGACTACGACCGGGAGATGAAGAAGCTGCATGTCGAGCTGGTGACGCTGCAGCAGTGGATCGTCCACAAGGGCCTGAAGGTCTGCATCGTCTTCGAGGGGCGGGATGGCGCCGGCAAGGGCGGCACCATCAAGGCCATCACCGAGCGCGTGAGCCCGCGGGTCTTCCGGGTCGTGGCGCTGCCGGCGCCGACCGAGCGCGAGAAGAGCCAGATGTACATCCAGCGGTACATCACGCACTGGCCCGCGGCCGGCGAAGTCGTGATCTTCGATCGCAGCTGGTACAATCGGGCCGGTGTCGAGCGGGTGATGGGCTTCTGCACGGAGGAGCAGGCGAAGAAGTTCCTGGCCGCCGCGCCGATGGTCGAGAAGGCGATGGTCGAGTCGGGCATTATCCTGCTCAAGTACTGGCTGGAGGTCAGCCCGGACGAGCAGACCCGCCGGCTGAAAGCCCGTGCGGACGATGGCCGGAAGGTCTGGAAGCTCTCGCCGATGGACATCAAGTCGTACACGCGGTGGGACGACTACTCCCGCGCGCGCAACGACATGTTCTCGGCCACAGACACGCCGTGGGCCCCGTGGTTCGTGGTGAAGTCGGACGACAAGAAGCGCGCGCGGCTGAACCTGATCTCGCACCTCCTGGCCAAGGTGCCTTACAAGAAGGTGCCGAAAGACGACGAGGAACCGCTCCCGAAGGATCGCAAGGTGTCGAAGAGCCTCGATCCGGCAGTTCCGCTCAAGTTCGTGCCCGAGGTGTACTGAGGAGCCCCGGGTGCGGAGACCGCGAGTTCCGGATTTCGAGGGTACCTCAGAAGAACGTCAATCTGCAGACACAGGAACAAGGAGAAGGTCATCATGAAGAGAGTATTGGGTCTCGCAGCGGCGATGCTGCTTATCGGCTCGTTCGCGGCAGCGCAGGACGTCAGCTACAACTTCGACCAGCAGGCGGACTTCACCAAGTACAAGACGTACAAGTGGGTGGCCGTCAAGGGCGGCGAGCAGCCGGACGAACTGACCGCGAAGCAGATTGCGGCCGCCATCGAGAAGCAGCTGAAGGCGAAGGGCCTTACCAGGGCCACCGGTGACGCCGCCGACATGTACGTGGCCTACCAGGTCGCCGTGTCCAAGGAGAAGGAACTGCAGACCTGGGACACCGGCTACAGCATGGGGCCGGGCTGGGGCGGGCGTTACCACGGCGGGTACTACGGCGCGGGCAGCGGCATGTCGACCACCACGACGTCGACGATCTACATCGGCTCGCTGGCGTTCGACATGTACGACGCCGCAGGCAAGAAGCTGATCTGGCGCGGGATGGCGTCGAAGCAGCTCGACGTGAAGGCCAAGCCCGAGAAGCGCCAGAAGAACCTGGACAAGGGCATGGCAAAACTCTTCAAGAACTACCCGCCGAAGGTGAAGAAGTAGGGTCCGCGAAGAATCTCGAAGACGTCCCGGCAGGAAGAACCCGCGATGAAACGAATGAGCCTCGCCTACCCGCTCATGGCGGCCGTCATGCTGACGGCGGCCATGGCACCGACTCTCGCGCAAGACAAGTCCGCTGCGGCACCCAAGGTGCTCGCGGACGGCGTCGGCGCAAAGTCCGGTCGTGTCGACAACTTGCACAAGACCCGCTTCATCGAGATCTTCCTCGCCCACCCCGATTCGAAGTCAGGGAAGCTGGTCGCCCAGTGCTACAACACCATGTTCACGTCCAAGGGCATTCCCGCGTCGAAGGACACCGCCCCGCAGGCGCTGGTCGAGGGTCTCGACTTCGCCAAGATGAAGACGGAGTATGGCGTCAACGGCGCATCGTTGAACGGGCCGAAGATCTGGACGCCCGATTGGTCCGAGATGGAGATTGGAGTGGAGAGGGACTTCAACGGCATCAAGGCTGCCTGGGTTGCCCGGCTCAACATGGGCGACAACACCGGCGGTGTCGCAGAAAGCACGCCCTACAAGCCCATGACCATCGCACGCAAGAGCGCGTTGGGTTGGCAGAAGGGCACCACGGTGTTGCTGCTCGACGATGCCGAAGGCAACACCTGGGTCATGAAGGGGTTCCAGCTGGGCCTCAAACCGCTACATACCTACGAGCAGTTTCTTGCCGCAGGCGCAGGCTACTTCAAGAAGCTGCCGCCGGGCTGGAAAGTCCGGGTCAAGACGCTGGACAGGGATCTGATCGAGACACCGGAAGGCGGCGTGGCCACGATCATGCCGGACGAGTTCTTCAACATCTATGACAAGACCGGGCCGGGCATGTCCAACTACAAGCCGTAGTGTCTGATGGTGGACGGCGGCGGCCAGGGCGCGGAGCCGTGACGCCCGCGCCCTGGCGCCAGCATGGAAGGGCCGACGCCGCAGGCGTCTGGAATTGACGTTGCCGATGAGAATCCTGGCCCGAGCTCAACCTGTTCAAGGAGGCGAACTCGTGGGGATTCTCCGGCGTGAGGCGTACGGCCGGCCACCCGATGCTGTGCCCGATAATGGCCAGAACACGCTCGCGCCAGAGTGATGGAGCCACAGTCACGTCGGCTTCAACTGCGTCTGGCGCTGCGGCTGTCAGCCGGGGCTCCAGGCGTTGAGTTGCGCCCGCGGCATCAGCGAATGGTCCAGGGGAGAGTGGTGAGCCGCATCTTCGCCAGTTGGAACCAGCTCGATGGGTGGTTACGGCAGGTTGGAGGGCTGAGGCGTGCCTCCTGAGTTGCTCCTGAGTTGCCGCGATGCCAGGCGGAGTGATATATTCTTTTGGTATATCTCATTCTGAAAGGTGTCATGGACACGGCAAAGGTCTTCTGGTCGGGGCGTTCGCAGGCGGTGAGGCTGCCGCGCGCGTTCCGCGTCGATGCCGGGGAAGTCCAGATCCGGCGACGTGGCCGCGCCATCGTGCTGGAGCCGGTGCCCGAATCCTGGGAGTGGCTCGATGCCCTCGCGGGTGAGGTCGACGAGGACTTCGTGTCGGCTGTGCGCGAGCAGCCCGAGGCGACGGAGCGGCATGGGCTGGGCAAGGTGTTCCGCTGATGCGGTATCTTCTCGACGCGAACGCCGTCATCGCACTGCTCAACGACACGGCGTCGCCGATCGCGCGCCGCGTTCGTCGCTTCACCCCCCGGGATTTTGGCATGTCGGCGGTCGTCGTCCATGAGCTCTACTACGGCGCGTTCAAGAGTCAGAGGGTAGAGATGAACGTGGCCCGCGTGGACGCGCTTCAGTTCCCGGTGCTGGAGTTCGACCAGGAAGACGCGCGGCAGGCGGGGGAGATCCGAGCGCATCTCGCGTCGAAGGGGACGCCCATCGGTCCCTATGACGTCCTCATCGCTGGACAGGCCAAGGCACGTAACCTGACCCTCGTCACGCACAACACCTCGGAGTTTCAGCGCGTCGAGGGCCTGCGGGTGGAGGATTGGAAGGGAACCCCGTTGCCCGCCGCGTTGAAGCCTCAGAAAGCGTCGGCCAGGCCCCGCCCCGAATAGCCGGCCCCGGCGCGCGCTCCCCTCAGAGCGCTGTGATGCGGCGCGTCACGCTCCACATCTGCCCCCTCGTCCTGACACAGCGTATCATCGTCGCAGTCACTGGTTCCGCGGTGTCGATCACTGGCGCGTTGGCGTAGACGATGGCCCGATCCCGCCTGCGTCTGAGGTTGCTGTGCCCGATGATGGCCAGAACACGCTCGCGCCAGAGTGATGGAGCCAGAGTCACGTCGGCTTCAACTGAGCGACGGCAGCCGGCAGCGTGAGAGCGTTCATCAAGAAGACCGAGAAGACTCCGGCTGGCGAGATCGAGCTGGCGCGACAACGGGCAAAGGGACTGGAGCCATGACGAAGATCAGCGAGCTCCACGGCCGCTGGAGCAAGGGCACCGGCTATAAGGCGGCCTACGACGCACTCGGTGAAGAGTTCGACCTCGCGCGAGCGCTGATTGAGGCCAGGAGCGCCGCAGGCCTGTCGCAGGCGCAGCTGGCTCGACGCATGAAGACCTCGCAGTCCTACATCGCGCGCATTGAAGGCGGCAAGGTGCGTCCGTCAACGGACGCGTTGGAGCGCTTCGCGCACGCGACTCGCACGCGCCCGGCCGACGGCTCGACGATTACTTCCACGAAACTCTCGAAGAACGGCGCCTCGTTGACGTCGAAGGCGGCCGACAGCCACTCCGGTGATAACGGCCACGCGTCGAACCGGGTCGTCCACCACCAGGCCGGCCACTTCCACCACGGCGTCGTGGCGCTGATCTTCGACCGCACCTGCGTCGTGGTCGGGTAGAACGCCCACGGCGTCGCTGCCGGCGCCGAGGGCCAGCCCAGAGCCGTCCCGAAGCTGAGGTAGGCGCCGCCGCCGCCATTCACGAAATGATGGACGGGACTTCGCGACCCGTTGACGCGCTCGGCGTAGTACTCGAGGTCGTAGGTGTCGCCCGCCATGACCACCGCCACGCCGTGCTCGCGCAGCAGTTGCCGCAGCGCAGCGAAGCCCTCACTGTCCCCGACCGTGTCTCGGCCGCCCGTGTAGAACGGATGGCCCAGCACCGCCATGATGAACTTGCCGCGGGCCCGGTCAAGGGCCGCGCGCAACCACGCCATCTGCGCCGGATCCACCGTGCGGGCCACCCCGGTGTGGACCGCGACCAGCGCGAAGCGATCCGTCTGAATCTCGAAGAACGGCGCGCGCTGGAATTGCGTGGGCACCTCGTACTCGCGCCGCAGGCGAGAGGCCTGCGCGCCCAACTCGTCGATGCGCGCGTCTGTCGTGCTCGTGAGGCCGCGGTCCACCTCGACCCTGGCCCGGATGGCCGTGCGCTCGGTGGTGGGTGGCAGCTCGAACCGGCGCCGCCCCAGATCACGCCGGCGCGGCCGGTTCCGGTGGTCAAGTAGCAACATGTGCAACAGCGACGTGGACGCGAGCCGTCCACCGCGTATGCACAACAACAGGGGAGCACAGCGATGAAGCGAGCACTCATTCTGGCAGCGGCGTTTCTGACCCTCGGGTCGTTTGCGGCGGCGCAGGACGTCAGCTACAACTTCGACCAGCAGGCGGACTTCACCAAATACAAGACGTACAAGTGGGTGGAGGTCACGGGCGGCGAGCAGTTCGACGCGCTCACGACGAAGCAGATCCCCGACGCCATCGAGAAGCAACTCGCGACGAAGGGTCTCACCAAGGCCACCGGTGACGCCGCCGACATGTACGTGGCCTACAAGGTCGCCGTGACCAAAGAGAAGGAACTGGAGACCTGGAACACCCGCTACACGATGGGACCGGGCTGGGGCGGCCGGTACCGCGGCGGGTACTACGGCGCGGCCGGCGGCGGCATGTCGACGACGACCTCGTCGACGATCTACATCGGGTCGGTGGCGTTCGACATGTACGACGCCGCGGGCAAGAAGCTGATCTGGCGGGGACTCGCCTCGAAGCAGCTCGACACGAAGGCCAAGCCCGAGAAGCGCCAGAAGAACCTCGACAAGGGCATGGCGAAGCTCTTCAAGAACTACCCGCCCAAGGTCAAGAAGTAGGCTTCGGCATCGCGACCCACGCCGTCTGCCACCCGATGGAGAAGGTGGTGAAGTTGGCACCGGCGCGAACGATGGCGCCTCGGCTCGCCGCCAGCTTGATCGAGTGCCGCCG
>Ga0315286_10001240_pt1 | contig 23024 bp, 9 predicted proteins | sample YL17G10_0_MG_FD_205038 | JGI IMG/M metagenome (GOLD analysis project Ga0315286, IMG submission 205038) | Sediment microbial communities from Yellowstone Lake, YNP, Wyoming, USA - YL17G10_0 | ecosystem: Environmental > Aquatic > Freshwater > Lake > Sediment | place: USA: Wyoming | collected...
GAGGAACTTTGGGAGAATCCTGGAGTCATTCCTGGTATCCCAAGAACTCTTGTTGAAAAAATAGAAAACTATAAGAGATAGCGGAGTCTTCCTTAGGATGAATTCGGTCAAACGGCCGGAATGCTGCTCATCCGGTAGCCGCTACCTCTCTTGAGTGATCTTGGTTTGTGAAGCTCGGCTGTTGGGAAGTATGGACAATCAGTAGCCGGGCTGTTCATTTGTGCGGATCGCAGGGCAAGATGCTCGAAAAATAGAGAGTCCTCATGAAAAGGGTTACGTTTGGGGAGCCAGTTCTCCAGCCGGCTCTAACATAACTTGCTGATCTTCAAAGCTGTCGTATGTTAATCATAGCCCCGCCTTCTTGCGAAGGCGGGGCTATTTCAGCGTTATCCAGAGGTTTCTGGACGGGGGTGGTCCCGCTTATCGGAAACATCAATCCATGGTAATCACAGAATTGGACCCGCGTGCAGTATGGCCTTCGATCCAATGGAGAATCGGAGCCCAGACGAGCCCTTGGGCGTTCCCTGCGGTCCAGAGATCGATGTGACCGAAGTCGAGAGCGATCTCCTCGTCGGGATGCAGGCTCACCATCAGGGTCGAGACGTTTGTGCTGCCCAACAAGGTTGTCGTGTAGATACCGGTTTCTCCGAGTCCCCCCGCTGCCCCGACGTAGAAAACGGGCACCGTGATTTCCGCCAGGTGGTCATCGAACGGAACATCGAGATCGTCGCACCAAATGCAATAAACGTCGTATTCGAACCCTAACGGCTCGTACGGTGATGCGGTCGCCAGGAAATCCAGCATGCCCTCGTATGTCGTGTACTGGAGCCCTGTCGGGACGCCGAACTCGTCGAACGTGCCGGCAAAGTAGTGCCACAATGGCGGGAATGGAGCAAAGAGATACGTCGCTGCTCCGAGATAGAGCACAGCTTGCCGGTTGGTGGCCCCCGGTACGATCGGAGACGCGCCGTCCGGATCGGTTCTCGCCAGATCGCCCAGCATGAGGAATAGATAGCCGCCGGCCGTGTCGTGATAGGTCCCCGAATCGATAATGTCCTTCAAGTATGCCGCGAATGCGCAAGCCTGAACCCGGTTCGATTCGTCACTATCTTTGTAAGGGCAATCCGCCGGGATGAATCCCCCGACGTGCCGGGCCGACTCCGGAAGCTGGGTCTCGGCGTTGAGGTAGGCGTAACCCGTGAAAACGCCGGAGCTGTAACCGAGGAGATTCATCTTTCCGAATCCGCTGCCGGTCAAAAGCCGGCTTGCCCGGGCAACCGCGAGAGCAATGCGCAGATCGTCGATTTCCCGCTGCATTCCCCAGTCAGCCATGAACGAGAAGTCCGTCGTTGCCATTGGAACGAGTATCCATCCGTGATCTATGCCCCATACATCGACGTCGTTTTGAGCAAGAAACACGGCGAACGCCTGGTTGTCAGGGGTGCTGGGGGATGCCACGCCGAACAGGAACTTCACAAAGCCCACGGCGTCACCGTGTTGGAGAAAAATGTTCTTCTTCGTCTTGATGGGAAAATACGGCCGGCTCTCTTTGACCACGCGGTGCAGACCGATGACGTCGTAGGGGCCGCGCCCGACGCGCACCTTGAAGCTGTAATGCACGACGCCGTTCATGAGCGGCTGCCTCGTGACGCCGAGAATCTGTCCAACGGCGGAGGCCCGATCGGGGTTCTGTAATTTAGCGGGGATCTCTTCGTCCGAAGTCACCGTCCAGCCGCTCTGCGCCACGAGTTCGGCGGCGAGCAAGTCCGGATCTACGGCGACTCGCGGGTTGTCCGATGAGCCGTTCTTATCCGGAGCGAGCACTCTTTCATCGCTGCATCCAGCAATGAAAGCAATGGCGAGGAATACGAGAGCTACTGCAATGAACGTTCGCATGGCACCCCTCCTTCTGATTTGAAGTGACAAACGGTCGCAACCGCCGCCCTACTCTGATACCCCGGCGGTGGAAGCTTCTTGCAAATGATGATTTTGCGGACAAGAGCCCCTAGTTGCGAATGAAATTCTACTACGGGTGCCCAACGGCTGTCAATGGTCTTCTCGGTCTGGTTTGGGAATGGGAAGGGACATTGTGGCGCCCCTTCTTAGACTTGAGAGCGTTCCTTCTTGTGGATGACCGCTCGATAACAGAGCATGGTCATGAGGAGAGTTGCACCTGGGGGGCCAGTTTTTGGCCCTTAACCCATCCCCGTTTTCGATTTTGACACGTTCGGCAATCTCCGATACAATACTGCAACCGGCAAAACGACAAGAAGTTCACGGTATCTACCTGTCATCGATCTGGCTGCCGGGCACGAGAAGTCTATATGATAGGCAAGACAATATCGCATTACAAGATCCTGGACAAGCTGGGCGAGGGCGGCATGGGTGTGGTCTACCGGGCCGAGGACCTAAGCCTCGGCCGGCAGGTGGCCGTCAAACTGCTCTCTCCTCATCTCATCTCCGATCCCAAGGCTCGACGCCGTTTCCTCCACGAAGCGAAAGCCGCGGCCGCCCTCGATCACCCCGGTATCTGCACGGTCTATGAGGCGGGGGAGAGCGACAGTCAGCTCTTTATCGCGATGGCACTTCTTGAGGGGCAGACGCTGCGGGACCGGATTGTGGCAGGACCCTTATCGATTGATGAGTCTCTCGATATCGCGATGCAGGTGGCGGGAGCGCTGAAGGAAGCGCACGGGAAGGGGATCGTACACCGTGACATCAAGCCCGCGAACATCATGCTGCTGTCGAGCGGACAGGCGAAGGTGATGGATTTCGGGCTGGCTCGTCTCGAGGGCGCCACGCAGCTCACGCGCACGGGGACGACGCTGGGGACGGCGTCGTACATGTCGCCTGAGCAGGTGCTCGGAGAAGTGGCGGATGGACGGAGCGACATCTGGTCGCTGGGTGTGGTGCTGTACGAGATGGTGGCGGGGCGCCAGCCATTCCGGGGAGAGTACGAGCCGGCCGTGGAGTATGGGATCGTGCATGATGAGGCGGAGGCGCTGGGGTCGTTGCGCCCCGAGGCGACGCCGGAGCTCGAGGCTGTCGTGGGAAAGTGCCTCAAGAAGAATGCCCCGGAGCGTTATCAAAGTGCTGATGAGCTTCTGACAGATTTGGGGCGGCTCGGGTCGCGAGCAGCGCCGGTGCCTCCAAAGGCTCCTTCCAAGTCTTCTGCCAAGCCGGAAGCGCGACCAATGACTCCGAGTAAGCCTACGACTCTTCAAGGATCGGCTGCGACCGGCGTTCAGATCCTCGGCGACCGGTATCGCATTGAGCGGCTACTTGGGCGGGGAGGAATGGGTGAGGTTTGGCTCGCCTTCGATCTGAAGCTCGGAGTGGAAGTCGCGCTGAAGTTCCTCCTCCCGGAAGTCAGCTCCGATCCCCAGCGCATTGCGCTCCTTCGACGCGAAGTCCGCACGGCCCGCAACGTGGCATCTCCCCATGTCTGTCGTGTTTTTGACCTGATTGAGATCGAGGGGCAGGAGCTCGTATCGATGGAGTATGTGGATGGCACGACGCTGCAAGAGGTTCTCGCATCCCAGAGCCCACTAGACATCGTCGAAGCCAGAAGGATAGCCACTCAGCTACTGACAGGACTCCAGGATATTCACAACGCGGGGCTCATTCACCGCGACCTCAAGCCGGCGAATGTCATGATCACCCGCTCCGGGCGAGCAGTTGTGATGGACTTTGGTCTTGCCAAAGGTGTCGCCGATACGCAGACGGTTGCCGTCGCCGGGACCCCTGCATATATGGCCCCCGAGCAGATGCGAGGCGAGGAGCTTGATGGAAGAGCGGATCTCTATGCGGTGGGGATTATCCTTGCCGAGATGGTTGCCCCGGAGGGAGTTCGCGACTCCGCGCTTCGCCGCAAGCTCTGGGATGGGCTAAGGCAGGATCCTCCGAAGGCACCGCCCGGTCCCTGGGAGGGGGCGATCCGTCGGGCTGTCGCAGCGAACCGCGGCGAGCGATTCGCATCTGCCGCGGAGATGGCGAGAGCCCTAGGCGACGGCAGCCAGCGCCTGAGCGGCATCGAGGAGCTGAGCCCGTATCCGGGGCTTTCGATGTTCACCGGAGACCAGGCAAAGTTCTTCTTCGGGCGCGAGCTCGATGTCGAGTCGATGTGGCGGAAGATCAGCCGGCTCTCGCTCGCGGCTCTCATTGGACCCTCGGGGGTGGGAAAGAGCTCGTTCCTTCGCGCGGGTGTGATCGCCGCGAAGCCGGAGGGTTGGAGTGTCGTGATCTGCACTCCCGGCGATGCTCCATTCACGTCTCTCGGTCAGGGCCTTTTGCCCGAGTTCGCGGGCCAAACTGATGCGATGCGCGATCTCTTTCGTTTGCAAGACATGGATCGCAGCATTCCGCTTCTTGTCAAATGGCGACAGCGAAGCAAGCACGTGCTGCTTATCGTCGATCAGTTCGAGGAGCTCTTCACGCTCAATCCACCGGAGGTGCAGAGCCGATTTGCAGAGCTGCTCGGGCGGCTTTCGGTCGAAGCCGATATACACGTTCTCGTCTCAATGCGGGATGACTTTTTCTTCCTCTGTCATCAATATCCCGCGCTGAGCTCTCTGTTTTCGAATGCAATGCCTCTCGCGCCTCTCGCGGCCAAGGATCTGCGCCGTGCCATAGTGGAGCCCGCGCGACTTTGCGGCTTCGCCTTCGAGGACGGCGCCCTTGTCGATGAGATGATGGCTGAGGTTGAAGGGGAGCGCGGCGCTCTGCCGCTTGTAGCTTTCGCTGCGGCCAGACTTTGGGATCTTCGAGATAAAGAGCATGGCGTGATCACGCGTCACTCCTATGAGGAGATCGGGCGAGTCGGTGGCGCCCTGGCCCAGCATGCCGAGGCGACCCTCGAGCGGATCGGGCATGAGCGTGAGGACATTGTTCGTGAGATCTTCCGCAACCTCGTCACAGCCCAGCATACGCGGGTCGTTCGCGAACGCGAGGAGCTGCTCAGCGTCTTCGAGGATCGAGCCGCCGCAGAGGAAGTCCTCAATGCGCTCATAGACGCCCGGCTTCTCACCTCTTTTGAAATCCCCGAGGCCCGTGAAGGCTCGAAGGAACGTCATCGCATCGAGGTCGTTCACGAATCGCTTCTCACGAGCTGGCCGCGTCTCGTTCGCTGGCAGACGCAGGATACGGAAGGCGCGCAGCTACGTGATCAGCTCCGCCAGGCGGCGCAGCTCTGGAAGGAGCGCAGCGAATCGGACGATCTTCTCTGGACGGGCACGGCCTATAAGGAGTTCGATCTCTGGCGAGAGCGTTACCCCGGTGGCCTGACGGAGACGGAGGAAGCCTTCGGCCGAGCGATGGGAGCGCGAGCGGTGCGTGACCGCCGCCGCCGGCGCATCGCGCTCGGCGCGGCATTCGCGATGCTCATCGCCGTTATTGCCGTCATCAGCTGGTATGGGCGTGCGCAGAAGCTAGCCCATCTGGAATCCGAAGCCGGAAAGCTCGTGGCACTCGGTCGGGTGAAGCTCGAGGAGAATCCTACTGAGGCCCTTGCCTACTCGATTTCCGCTCTCGAGCTTGCCGACAATTCTGCGAACCGGCGTTTCGCCCTCGAAGCCCTCTCTCGAGGTCCGATCGGACTCGTCAAGCGTTTTCCCCAGTCTGTAGGCGCGACAAATGTCGACTTCAGTCAAGATGGGAAGCGGCTAGCGGTCGAAGGATTCGGTGGGGTGCAAGTGCTATCGCGCGATGAATCGGCTCCGGTTGTTCTGGAAAACTACTACATAACAGATTCATGGGCACCGTGTTTCGCGCCCGATGGCGACCGGGTCGTCTGGATGGATAGAAGGGATAACAATGTTATGCACGTCTGGTCTCTCGCAGCCGGAAAGGAAATCCGGACGTTCACATTTGAAGCTCCGACGGTTCCTTTTGGCATAGGAAGAGATAAGCTACTCCTCCTAACGGTGTTTGAGAACTACTCGACGCTTAGCAGAACTATAATGCGAATATGGGCTTTCGACGAGAATGAACCCAGAGTGGTCACTAACTGGCAGCAAACAGATATCCGCTCCTTCTTCGTTGATTCAAACGGAGAGAAAGCAACATTCACGGTTGATTCAAACGGAGAGAAAGCAACATTCACGAAAGGAGGGCGTGCGGTATACCTGTGTCCCATTGAGGAATTGGGCAAGTCCCGCGGTCAGCTGGTCGGAGAGCATCCATTCAAAGTCCAATGGCTCGCGTTCGATCGTTCGGGAGAAAGGATCGCGTCGGCGGACACTTCCGGCGAGATTCGCATCTGGTCCCTCGCGGGGGATTCGAAAAAGCCGCTTCGCGTGCTCCACGGGGAGAAACCGATCCGGGAACTCAAATTCGATCCATCGGGCACGCTGCTCGCGGCCATCAGCTCCCCACGAAATGATGTCTCCCTTTGGGATTTGAACGGTCCCGTGGGCGCCGATCCCCTCGTTTACCGGTTCAAATATCAAAACGTGCTCTTTCCCAATCTCACATTCGACCCGACTGGGCAGTGGCTCGTGGTGGCCGACCAGGAAGAACTCGTCTTCTGGCCTGTCCGCCGTCCCGACCCGTATGTCTTTAAGGGAGTAGAGCTATGTTCTTTCACTCCTGGCGGACGATCTATGGCCTACTCCGCTACGTCCGGAATGGCCGTGTCTGACGGAATCAGAATCTTGAATTTGAATGATGGAACGAGACGAGATCTGTGCAACTTTCAACCGCCGAAGTTGACTGGGCGGTGTTTTTTCACTTCGCGCGACGGGTTCGTCGTCGTTGGCACCACCGACGGCGCTTTTACCATTTCCATGTCCGATGGGGCAGTGCGGCAATTGCCGGACGATCCGCCCGGTGGCGATGAGCAGAACATTGCGCTCAGCCCCGATGGGCGATTGCTCGCGGGGGCTCGCTCAGGGGGGACGGAATACGGCATTCGAGTTTGGGATCTCGAAGCGGATACATGTCGAGTTCTTGAGAAATCAAAAGGTCGAAGATACTGGTCCCTTGCTTTTTCCGACGGCGGAGACCTCTTTTCAGGCGATGATGAAGGGAACGTTATTCAATGGAACATCCGGGATGGCAGCAGCGCCGTCATCGGAAAGAGCGAATTTCCGCAGGTGCAAAGCATGGCTGTGACGCGTGATGCGAGATTTCTCTTCTCGGCCTTCGGACAGTCCGGCAACGTCACCCAGACCGCGGCTGAACTCATGATGTTCGATCTGAAGAACAAGACCTCCAGCCTAATTACGAGCCATGGCAACAAGGTCTTTACCGTCGCGATAGATTCCTCAGAAACGCTTCTCGCGACTGGGGATGGGGAGAGTATCATCCGGGTCGGCCCGATAACGGGTGAGGAGCCGCACTTGCTGATTACGCCCGCGCAGGGTCAGGTTTACGCGATATCGATTTCGCCCGATAAGCGCTGGGTTGCCGGCGGGTACATAAACGCAGCTTTGAGCCATCAGTCGACGCTGCGACTCTGGCGCGTGCCTGAGGGACGGCCTTTGCAATCGCTTCCGCACGAAGAGCTACTCGATCGTCTCAGCGCGCAGACTAACCTTCGGGTCGTTCCCGATAAGACTTCTCATACTGGTTACCGAGTCGACGCGGCTCCATTCCCCGGCTGGGAGAAGGTGCCGGCGAGATAGTGTGGGGTAAGTTGTAATGATCGAAAGAACGATATCGCATTATCGTATCCTCTCGAAGCTCGGGGAGGGGGGGATGGGTGTGGTGTATGGCGCCGAGGATCTGAACCTCGGCCGCCAGGTGGCCCTCAAGGTTCTCTCCCCGCATCTCATCGCCGATCCCAAAGCCCGAAAGCGCTTTCTCCGTGAGGCGAAGGCCGCGGCTGCCCTCGATCATCCGGGCATCTGCACGGTCTACGAGGCGGGAGAGGTGGAGGGGCAGCTCTTCATCGCGATGGCGCTGCTGGAGGGGCAGACGCTGCAGGAGCGGATCGTCTCCGGACCCTTGTCGATCGACGAGTCCCTCGACATCGCGACGCAGGCGGCGGGGGCTCTCAAGGAGGCGCACGGGAAGGGTATCGTTCACCGGGACATCAAGCCCGCGAACGTCATGCTGCTCTCGAGCGGACAGGCGAAGGTGATGGATTTCGGGCTCGCGCGGCTCGAGGGCGCCACGCAGCTCACGCGCACGGGCACGACGCTGGGGACGGCGGCGTACATGTCGCCGGAGCAGGTGAGGGGGGAGCTGGCGGATGCACGGAGCGACATCTGGTCGCTTGGAGTGGTGCTGTATGAGATGGTATCGGGCCGCCTGCCGTTCCGGGGAGAGTACGAGCCGGCGGTGGAGTATGCGATCGTGCACGAGGAGCCGGAGCTCCTGACTGCGGTGCGGCCGGAGGCGACGCCCGAGCTCGAGGATCTCGTGCGTACGTGTCTCAAGAAGAATCCTACAGAGCGATATCAGAGTGCTGATGAGTTTCTCGCGGATCTCGGGCGGCTTCGATCAGGCGCGGCTCAAGCGCTTCCGAAGGTTCCTGCCAAGTCTCCTACGAAAAGCGAAACACGACGAATGACACCGAGCAGGCCAACGACTCTTCAAGGATCCTCTGCGACCGCTGTCCAGATCCTTGACGATCGCTATCGCATCGAGCGCCTGCTCGGGCGGGGAGGCATGGGGGAAGTGTGGCTTGCCTTCGATCTGAAGCTCGGGGTAGAAGTAGCCCTCAAGTTCCTGCTCCCCGAGCTCGCCTCTGATCCCCAGCGCATCGCTCTTCTTCGACGCGAGGTCCGCACCGCCCGCAACGTGGCCTCTCCGCATGTTTGTCGTGTCTTTGACCTGATCGAAATCGAGGGCCAAGAGCTCGTGTCGATGGAGTATGTCGACGGCACGACGCTCCAGGAGCTTCTCGCGACCCAGAGCCCCATAGATATAGTAGAGGCTCGACGCATTGCCACTCAGCTTCTCACTGGACTGCAGGACATCCACAATGCTGGGCTGATTCACCGCGACCTGAAGCCCGCAAACGTCATGATCACCCGCTCGGGGCGTGCGGTGGTGATGGACTTTGGTCTTGCGAAGGTAGTGACCGACACCCAGACGGTCGCCGTGGCGGGGACACCCGCCTATATGGCGCCCGAGCAGATGAGGGGAGAAGAGCTCGACTTGAGGACCGATCTCTATGCGGTTGGGATAATCCTCGCCGAGATGGTTGCCCCGGAGGGAGTTCGCGACTCCGCGCTTCGCCGCAAGCTCTGGGATGGGCTAAGGCAGGATCCTCCGAAGGCCCCGCCCGGCCCCTGGGAAGGGGCGATCCGTCGTGCCGTTGCCGCCAACCGCGGCGAGCGCTTCGCCTCCGCCGCCGAGATGGCGAGGGCTCTCGGTGACGGCGGCCAGCGCCTGAGCGGTCTGGAGGAGCTGAGTCCCTACCCAGGACTCTCCTCCTTCACGGGCGACCAGGCGAAGTTCTTCTTTGGTCGTGAGCTCGACGTCGAGTCGATCTGGCGGAAGATCAGCCGGCTTTCGCTGGCAGCTCTCATCGGACCATCGGGAGTAGGCAAGAGCTCGTTCCTCCGCGCTGGCGTGATTGCCGCCAAGCCCAATGGCTGGAACGTCGCGATATGCACCCCCGGGGACAATCCGTTCAACTCGCTCGGCCAGGGCTTCTTGGCCGAGTTCGCGGGGCAGACAGACGCGATGCGTGATCTCTTTCGGTTGCAGGACATCGATCGCGCCATCCCGCTCCTTCACGGATGGCGGCAGCGCAGCAAGCAGGCGCTTCTCATCGTCGATCAGTTCGAGGAGCTCTTCACGCTCAATCCGCCTGAAGTGCAGAGTCGCTTTGCCGAGCTTCTCGGGCGGCTCTCGGTCGAAGCCGACATTCACGTGCTCGTCTCAATGAGGGACGACTTCTTCTTCCTCTGTCATCAATATTCCGCGCTGAGCTCTCTGTTTTCGAATGCAATGCCTCTCGCGCCTCTCGCAGCCAAGGATCTGCGCCGTGCCATTGTGGAGCCGGCGCGTCTCTGCGGCTTCGCCTTCGAGGACGAGGCTCTTGTCGACGAGATGATGGCTGAGGTCGAGGGTGAGCGCGGGGCCCTGCCGCTTGTCGCCTTCGCCGCAGCGAGGCTTTGGGATCTTCGGGATCGTGAGCACGGGGTTATCACGCGTCATTCCTATGAGGAGATCGGGCGAGTCGGCGGTGCTCTCGCCCAGCATGCCGAGGCGACCCTTGAGCGGATCGGGCATGAGCGAGAGGATTTAGTCCGCGAGATCTTCCGCAACCTTGTGACGGCTCAGCACACGCGTGTGGTTCGCGAACGCGATGAGCTTCTCAGCGTGTTCGATGATCGCGCGACCGCCGAAGAAGTCCTCAAGGCTTTGATCGATGCCAGGCTTCTGACATCCTTCGAGATTGCAGAGGCCCGCGAAGGCTCGAAGGAACGCCACCGCATCGAGGTAGTGCACGAGTCGCTTCTCACGAGTTGGCCGCGTCTCGTGCGCTGGCAGACGCAGGACACGGACGGGGCGCAGCTTCGCGATCAGCTTCGCCAGGCGGCACAGTTGTGGAAGGACCGGAACCAGTCGGACGATCTTCTCTGGACCGGGACGGCTTATAAGGAATTCGAGCTGTGGCGGGAGCGCTACCCCGGGGGGCTGACCGAAGCGGAGCATGCCTTCGGCGAGGCGATGGGAGCGCGCTCACGACGTGACCGGCGCCGGCGCCATCTTGCGCTGGGCGCGGTGTTTGCGATGCTTCTGTCAGTTATCGCCGTTATCAGCTGGTACGGGCGAGAGCAGAGGCTCGCGCGGTTAAATGTAGAAGCCGACAGGCTCGTGGACCTCGGGCGGGCCGAGCTCGATGCGGATCCGAGCGTGGCGTTGGCCCACGCGATCGCCGCCCTCGAACGTGTCGACAGTCCAACGAACCGGCGATTTGCCCTGGAGGCGGTGTCGCGAGGCCCGACGGCGCTATTCATGCCCACTTCGGCCGAGATGATAGGGGGGTTTTCTCACTTCAGCCCCGACGGGAAACGGTTAGCAGTCGGATCGCTCGGAGGAGTGCAGGTTTTTTCCCACGACGGATCACCCCCTGTCACCTTGGAGGATTATTACATTGTGAAACTGCGCGATCCATGGTTCGCCCCGGATGGCGATCGCGTGATTTGGACTGACGTCAAGGATCAGAGCGTTGTGCGGATCTGGTCTCTATCTCAGGGAAAAGAAGTTCGCACGTTCAGAATGGAAGGTCCCACCTGGTGCGTGGTCAGAGGGGAATATCTGATTCTCAATACGAGGGTTTTGCGCGGCCCATCCAACGATGTTGTTATCATCATTCGAAAATGGCCGTTCGACGACAGCGACCCCGAAGTGGTCAGTAGCCCCCGCCAGAGCACCTTTTCCGATTGCGACATCGATCGAGACGTGCAGCAGGTGGCATACGTGAATAAGCGCGGCGTGTACCTCTGTCCCCTCGATAGTTTCGGCGAGAGCCGTGGGCGCCTCGTGGGAGAGCACGATTTCCAAGCGAGTTGGCTCGCATTTGATCCCTCGGGGGAAAGAATCGCTACCGCGGACACGACCGGGGAGATTCGCATCTGGTCCGTCGTGGGGGATTCGAAAAGGCCGCTTCGCGTGCTCCGCGGAGAGAAGCCGATCCGATGGGCATACTTCGATCCATCGGGCGCGATGCTCGCGGCAATGTGCGGTCCAAAGAGGAGGATTTGTCTCTGGGACCTGAACGGACCCTGGGGTGCCGAGCCCCTCATCCTCCGGACCAAGCGAGAGGATCTACTCAGGGGGCCGTTCCCGCAAATTGCATTCGATCCTACCGGAGACTGGAACGCCGCGACCTATAAAGGCGGCATCCTATTCTGGCCCCTAGCTCGGCCCGATTCCTATGTTCTGCGGGGAGATAGTCGCGGGTTTGCCCCTGATGGCCAAGTGCTTTTCGGTGTGGATAATGCGCGTCGTTTCCAGGTACAAAGCTTGGAAGGGGGCGAGCCAAGAAGCTTCTTGAATCTGGAATTCACAAAAAACTTGGTTCAGACCGAATTTGATCCGCTGGGCAAGTACATGGCGGTCTCGACGAATGGTGATGGGGCTTTCGTTGTGTCTCTGGCGGATGGGAAAGCGCGGCAGCTGCCCGATAGCCCTCCCGGTGGCTTGTTCGGAGGCGGGATGGCGTTCAGCTCCGATGGGCGGTTCGTTGCGGGGAGCCGCTGGGACGCAGACAAGGCGATTCGCGTGTGGGACCTGGAGGCGGACACCGTTCGAGTTCTGGAACAATCGAAAGGCATGACCTGTTGGAGCCACGCATTCTCTGAGGATGGACGCCTTTTCACAGGCGACCTGGAGGGGAACCTGTTGCAATGGAATATCCAGGATGGCAGCAGCACGGTCATTTTGAAAAGCGCCCTTCCAGTGATACAGTATTTGGCTGTTACTCGGGATTCACGATTCCTCCTCGCACTTTTCGAATCGAGCGGTGGATACGATGAGGCATATAGGAGCGAGATCAGATTGTTCGACCTCGAGAATCATACATCGCGATTGATCGCGACTCATGGCAACAAGGTCAGCTGGTGCGTGCTCGATTCGACAAAGACGCTTCTCGTGACAGCGAGCGAAGATAAGACGATACGCGTGGGACCGATTACGGGCGAAGAACCGCACATCATTCTGCTGCGGGAGAAACATGTTGATCCTAGAATATCTCCCGACGGAAGATGGATCTCCGCAGCTTTATCCACCGATGCATTTTCTGTCTTCAGCGTCTTTCGCGTGCCCGAGGGGCGTCCCATGCAGACGCTTCCACATGATGAGTTTCTCGATCGCTTGCGGGCAATGACCAACCTCCGAGTGGTGCCCGATAAGGCCTCGCAAACCGGCTACCGCCTCGACACAGCTCCTTTCCCGGGGTGGGAGAAGGTCCCGACGAGGTAGCGTCTGCTATGGCATCGAGGTTGCCGATGATCGGAAAGACTATTTCCCATTACCGCATTCTCGCGGAGCTTGGCGAGGGGGGTATGGGTGTGGTCTATAGAGCCGAGGACCTAAGCCTCGGCCGGCAGGTCGCCGTCAAGCTGCTCTCTCTCCGCATCTGATCTCCGATCCCAAAGCTCGACGCCGCTTCTTGCGTGAGGCGAAGGCCGCGGCCGCGCTCGATCACCCCGGCATCTGCACGGTCTATGAGGCTGGAGAGGCGGACGGCCATCTTTTCATCGCGATGGCTCTTCTCGAGGGGCAGACGCTGCAGGAGCGGATCACTTCGGGGCCCTTATCGATCGACGAGTCCCTCGACATCGCGACGCAGGTGGCGGGAGCGCTCAAGGAGGCCCACGCAAAGGGGATCGTTCACCGTGACATCAAGCCAGCGAACGTCATGCTGCTGTCGAGCGGTCAGGCGAAAGTGATGGATTTCGGGCTGGCTCGGCTCGAGGGCGCCACGCAGCTCACGCGGACGGACACGACACTAGGTAGGAGATGGCCGATCCGCTGGGGCGCGGCCGGCGCCCCGATCGGATCACCGCAGCATCACGAGCTTCCTCGTCGCGCTAAAGTCCGTCGTCTCCATCTTGTAGAAATAAATGCCGCTCGCCACCGCGCCGCCGCGATCGCTCCGACCGTCCCAGAGGACGCCGTAGCTTCCGGCTTCCTTTACGCCGTCGATGAGCGTGCGTACGAGCTGCCCGGCGACGCTGTAAATCTTGATCGTCACGAGGTCCTTCTCCCGCATGTCGAACCTGATCGTCGTCGACGGGTTGAAGGGGTTCGGGAAGTTCTGCGCGAGTCTGTATGCCGGAGGCGTCTCGGTCCCCGTTACGTCAACGTTCGTAATAGACTGGAACCACTTAAACACGTCATCGGCGATGTGGAAGCGGTCGATCGGCGCACCGATCTCGTCGTCGCGGAGATTGGAGTAGTCGAAGCCGAACCACATGGTCCGGACCGTATGGCCCCTGCTGTTAACGGTCTCGTTGGAGATGGCGCCGTAGTAGTTGGTTCCCATGTGCGACGGATAGCCTAATGCATGCTTGCCGGTGCCCGTCTTCTCGAGAACATCGAACTCGTTCATCACGGGACAGCCGCCGTATAAAGAAACCACATCCGGTACACCGCCATGCATGAATATGCCCGCATCCCCGTCGCCGGTAAGAAGCGGCGACACGGTACCGCCGCCAGCCAACCCTCCAGTAAGTTGGAAGTAACTGTTTTCGACCAGATCCACGCCGCACCACGTGCCCATAAGGGTGAGCGCGGACGGAGACGTGGAGATGTCAAGATAGTACGCGGCGGCGTCACAGGAGATCCAGAGTCCGCACTGGTGGTAGGAGCCGCTCATCCAGTCGATAATCAGCTGGCAATCGTTTTCCTTGATGCCGATGAACGATGTGCCGTCACTGAACCCACCCGCCCACACGATGGTTTCGTATGCGGAGGCCAACTGCTGAGGAGTCACGCGAACTGACAAGCTGCCCGGACCGGTTGGACCGTGGGTGTAGATATGATAAACGTCGACTTTGTTGCTCGGCGGGGGAAGCACGGCGTCAAATACGGGCTGCCAGTACTCCTCCGACCAGTCGCTGTTGACGTAGAGCACGTTGCTGTTAAGCGTCGGCAGGCATGTCATCGTGAGGTACGGCGGACCGGAGCGGGCATATTTCGGCACCGCCGACTCGATTCCCGCGTTGTCCCTCGCCGTGAAGTAGTAGTCGATCCGGTAACCGCGCGTAAAAAGCTCGTCGTTTAGATCGACAATATAGGCGTCTTCGGCAAGGCTGTCGCACTGGATCATCGTCCAAACGCCGTCGTCGCTCACGTAGTTGAAATCGATGACAACGGGTGGATCAGCAAGGGTCGTAGTCGAACCGGCGAGCGCGGGACCGCAGAGGTTCGGCTTGGCCGGGGCAGGGCCGATGTAGGTGCAGCGGGCATGGAGGTACACGGCCGGCCCACCCAATGTGGGGTCGGTCGCGATGCCGCCGCCGAGAGGGGAATTGGCATTCACGACTATAAAATCCAGGAGTCGAACAGCAGGGTTGCCGGTGTCATTGAGGTCCACATTCGCATCGCAGCGGACGGTGCTTTCCATGTTCAACGCATCGGAGGGGAAGTTGTCATGGAAGGGCCAGTAATCAATGTGCGGCCCGGCGGTTCTGATCCGGTAAAGGCGCACGTCGTCGATCCAGGGAGAGGGCGTGTGCTGCGCGCATTCGCCCGGCGAGGTGTACCATTCGCCGCACATGTCCTCGACACCCACCGCGATCTGCACCCGGTCGCTGCCGCCGATATACGCGCCTACGTCCACCATGCGGGACCGGTACGTCGGGATATTGTAGTAATACCACGTAAAGTCGCCCTGCCAATCCCCCGTGCAGCCGGACTCGCCGACACTCCGAACCAACACTTTGTAGAACACAAGGTTAGACGCCTCGAGGTCGGTATAGACGGACAGGCCCACACAGCACCCGCCGAGAAAAGGAAGATCCGCCGGCGGAATCGTGCCGTTCTGGATGTTGTTTCGCGCGGTGGAGTACTTTTTCATGTCGATAACCGGCGATATGACTATCTCGTTTTGGCACGGGGCGGTGAGTCCGCCGGCCCCCGTGCAATATGGCGTATCGTAGAGACCGGGATAGCTCGAGCTCGGGTTCGGCGAGCCGAGAAAGAACACAACCTGCGTACCGAAGTTCTCGCCGCACGGATCCATGTCAACCAAGCCGCTCCTCAGGCCCGAATACATGCCGTACGGTTTCGGGACTCGCGCATGCCAGATGCCCGCGTTGAGGGCATTCACCGGAACGGATTCGAAGTCCTGATACACGTCGAGACCCGCGAGGTCTCTCACTCGAATCTCGTCGACGATACAGGCGCCGTCAGTATCCCAGGAGCCGTCCTTATCGGACCATGCGAAATCCGAGGCGAAGCGGAAACGAAGCTTTGTTTGCGCTTGGGTGAGAACCAGAGAGTGGCTCTCTGCGCTGCTGCCGTTCCCCGTGTAGGATACGATCTCCCGCCAGTTGCCGCCGCCCGCGTCATACTCGACGTGGGTGACATCGTAACCCGGTTCGGAGTCCCAAGCGACGCGATAGGAGAATGTAAGTATGCCCTCGAAACTGATCGCGTCGGTAACAAGGATCTGTTCCCAGTCGTTTCCGTAGCCGGGGGCCCTTCTCCACGAGCAGATATAGGGGTCGCTGGAGTTCGGGCGAGCGCCGCACCACATCGATTTCGTGCCCTGAAGCGGAACGAGACTGCCGAAACTGCCGCCGCCAAGACCGCTGAAGTCGTCCACGTGGAAGAATGTGTCAACCTGGGCGGTGCGGTCTACTCTGGTCCACCCCTGCCAGCTGTGCGGTTCGAAGTTGTACCCGACGATGCAGTAGGTGTCGACAACCGCGGATTCATTGAGCGCTCGGCGATCCATGTCTGTGGACTCGAGTGGTGCGTCGCTCGAAATTATCCTGAAGGGCTGCTTGGGGAGCTTCGCGGTCTGGCGAGCGGAGACCGTGCCGACCAACAGGGCGACGAGGCAGAAGCAGAGCAGCAGGGATTGCAGTTTTTTCATATACGTTCCTCCCCCTTATGGAAGGCAAAACCTATAACCGCGCAATGAATTGTACCTTCGGAGCGAGCCTCCAAAAAGCTCACATTCATCGATTGCTTGAATTATCCCTCAGCATTCTAAGGATATCATAACTCCCAACAAATTGCAGTACTTATTCAGGAAGATGTTGTGAGGAGAGTTGCACCTGGGGGGCCAGATTCTGTCTCCTCGCCTCACCGGCCTTCCAACTATGCGAACTCCAGATTATACAAGATGGTCACTGAGGGTTTTGCAGAGAGGATTGGATTCATGGTATAATGGAACTACTGTCTGCAGCCTCAGCTGACGTCGGGACCAAGAAAACCAAGGAGGCGTCATGACGTTTCCAAAGCGATATGCGCAGAAGGTATCGCTGGCACTAGTAGTTGCCCTATTCCCCATAGTGTTGTCCGTCGGCGCGCAGGCGCAGCCGCAGCCGGACCGGCGGCAGCTGCACAGGGAAATGGCGCATGCCAAGGCCGAGCGGTTTGCCAAGATACAGGCGGCCTTCCGGGCGGAGACAGCAAGTCAGGCTGACTATGACGTCTCATATTACAATATCGATATCACTGTCGATCCTCACACGGGAACGGTCGGCGGCACCGTGGATGTGACGGCGCGGGTGGTAAACGCCCTCACCGTGGTTGATCTCGACTTGGCCGGCACCTTGACGGTGAACCAGGTCATCAGTCCAGCCGGGACGCACCCATTCACACACACGAACTCTATCCTCTCGGTGACACTTGACCGGACGTATACGACGGGCGAGTCGTTCACCCTTATCATCGATTACAGCGGTTTTCCCGATCCGTCGTACGGAGCGTTCGGATTCGATTCCTACAACGGAGAGCATATGATCTGGAGCCTCAGCGAGCCCTTCGGCGCGCGGAGCTGGTGGCCGTGCAAGGATGTCCCTTCGGACAAGGCCGACTCCGTCGACATCCACATCACAGTGCCTCGCGGGCTGGTCGTTGCCTCCAACGGCACGCTCCGCCGTATCGATCACGGCAAAGCTGAAGACGCCTACTGGTGGCACGAGGGATACCCCATCGCCACCTACCTAGTATCGGTGGCCATCCATCCATACACGGTTTTTTCCCACTGGTACCACCACTCGCCGAGCGACTCGATGGAGGTGCGGTACTACGTCTTCCCCGATCACTACACCGACGTGCAGGAGACCTACGCCAAGACCGTTCCCATGATCGAGCTGTACTCGAACCTCTTCGGCCAGTACCCGTTCCTCGAAGAGAAGTACGGGCACGCTGAGTTCTTGTGGGGCGGCGGCATGGAGCATCAAACCATTACCAGCTTGGGGGCATGGAACGAGTACCTGATCGCGCATGAGCTGTCCCACATGTGGTGGGGAGACATGATCACGTGCAACGATTTCCACCATATTTGGATGAACGAGGGATTCGCCACGTACAGTGAGGCGCTGTGGTCGGAGTTCACGTACGGAGAATCCTACTACCATCAAGATATGAAAGCCGCAAAGTACTTGGGCGGAGGAACGATCTACGTTCCCGAAACCACCGATTGGAACCGCATTTTCCACACCGGGCTTTCGTACAACAAGGGATCGTGGGTGCTCCACATGCTCCGCCATGTGGTCGGCGACTCGACGTTCTTCGATATCCTGCAGACGTACTACGCCGATTCCCGCTATCAGTACGGCACGGTCACGACCGAGCAGTTCCGCGATCTGTGCGAGGACGTATCCGGTATGGATCTCGATTTTTTCTTCCACGAGTGGATCTACGAGGAGTACTACCCGAGCTACTCGTACAGCTGGACGGTGACCCCGAACGGCGGTCTCTACGACGTGAACGTCACCATCAACCAGCTCCAGAGCCACTACGTGTTCGAAATGCCGATTGACGTACGGATTACGACGGCCTCGGACGACACAACCTTCGTCGCGTGGAATAACCTTGCGAGTCAGAGCTTCACCGTGTCCCTGGCCGATCCGCCGACGAACGTATTGCTCGATCCCGACGAATGGATCCTGCGAACGGTCGAGGAGCCCCTCGTGAATCCGACGTTCGACCGCGGGATCCTGCTCGTAAACGGAGTGGACTTCAACACCTATGGGTCGGAGATCTGGACCGCCTATGAGGACAGCACGTTCTGGGGGAGCTATCCCGTCAGCTTCTGGGACTGCTTCGATGAATCCGGCTTGGGTTATCCGGACAACCTCCCTGCTCCGTTGGGCCACGGTCACGTCCCCGCTGAAACTCTCAAGCAGTTCTCGGCTGTGATATGGGTGGGCAACAACTACAACGGCGATCTAACGGGCTGGTATGACACCTCGATTCTCTCCTACCTGCACGCCGGAGGAAACGTCCTGCTCATGACACGATATGGTCAAAGTTTCGTCACCGAGCCCATGCGCCAGTACCTCGGCGTCACGTGGAGAGAGAGCAGCGCGAGCACGCTCGAAAACTGCGCGGCCGCATACGCCGGTCTCTCCAGCATGGACAGGATCGGGACTCAGAACACCTGTGCTGTATTCGACACCACACTCGCGACGGCCGAGAGCCGGATTCTGTTCAAGGAGACAACAACCTTCTCGACACACCGAGGTCTGGGTGTGTGGCGAAAGCCGGCATCCGGCGGAACCCACCGCGCCGAAGGCGCTCAGCTCGTATTCTTGAGCGGGCGGCCGTACCGGTGGAATCACGATCAGCTCCGCGCCAACGTCGAGTTCATACTCGGCGAGCTCTTTGGTGAACCCTATACGCCTCCGACCGGCGTGGTAGAAAAACCGCTCGCGCCGCCGTTCCGCCTCGCGCAGAACTATCCCAATCCGTTCAACCCGAACACGACGATGCGCTTCTCGCTTCCTGAGCGGCGCATGGTGCGGCTCCGGGTTTACGACCTGACTGGAAGGCTGGTGGCGATTCTCGCTGACCGCGTCTATCCCGCCGGCCCCCACTCGGTGAAATGGGATGGCACCAACCACCGCGGGCAGCCGGTTGCGTCGGGGATATACTTCTACCGCCTGCAGGCGGGCGCGGAAACGGCCACGCGGAAGATGTTGTTGTTGCGCTAGTCCCAGTCTCTTTTGAGTAGATCGGGTTCTGAGAAGCCCGACTGTTGAGCGGAACAAACACTCACCAGCCGGGCTGTTCATTTTTGCTGCTCGCTGGGTGAGTCACCCCCGCGAGCGTCACCCCCGCGAGCGTCTTGACGGGGATTCGAGATTCCTCTATCATGCTGCGCGCCGGGGTACACGCGCTGGCTCGTCGCCCCGGCCGCAGGAGTGCGGTGCCCTATGACGGGCGCTGCCGGCCAGCGGGAAGGAGACAATATATGCGATGGATCGTCATTGTTTCGTTGGCCATGTCGATCTGCCTCGCTGCGTCGAATGCATCCGCAGGTCGCATCTTTGGCGATATCAAGCTGGACGGGAAGCCGGTGCCGGCCGGCCTCACGGTGAAGGTCGCTCTCGCACCGCCGGCGAGCGCCCCGGGAGCCAAGCCCACGCCCACGCCGATCGTGGCCGACACAACGGTCACCGACAAGTTCGGTTCGTACAAGCTGACGGTGAAGGAAGCGGGGAAGTGCATCCTGACGCTCGTGTACGAGAAGCAAGCGCTCACGCTCGAGGTTTTCTCCTACAAGGAAGCGACGCGCTATGACCTGATCCTTGAGAAGAAGGACGGCACGCTGTCCCTGAGAAGGAAGTGAGCGGGACATGAGCGAAGAACCGGTCAAGAAAAAGGACGCGTGGGACAAGATCGACATCCTTATGCATCCTATGGGCGGGTTGCTCACGGCGGCGGCCCTTACCGTCCTTGGATTCCTTACCTCGAGCGCCCTAAGTCAGAGGCAGGCGATCGATACGAACACTCGCCTCTATACCGAGCTGATGAGCCGGCGCGAGGAGTCGGAGAGCGCGCTCCGCAAAGACATGTGCGTCTCCATCATAAACTCCTTCGTGAACCCGCGCGATACGGGGCTCAGCGCCTCCGTGCTCAACCTCGAGATGCTCGCCTACAATTTCCACGAGTCGCTCAACCTGAAGCCGCTGTTCGAGGAGATGCGGCGGCGTGTGATGCGCGAACAGGCAGAGGCGAAAACGCCGGCGGATCGGGCGGAGAACGCCGCGTATCTCGAGCGGCTGGAGACCATGGCACGGGAGATCGTGCGCCGGCAGATGATCGTCCTCGAGGGCGTCGGGAAGACGGTCGACCGCACGATCGACCTGACAGGCGATCCGGGCGGCACCAGCCTGGAACCGGCGACGCTGACGCTCGACGGCGTTTCGACGACCTTTGCGATCGACATCTTGGGTGTCGACCGGGAGAACCGCGAGATTCGGATCGGGCTCAACATCGAGACCCCGGACCCCGAACAGGGCCGCCAAACGAAGATGGCGACCTTCGGCGTCAGCTATTTCGACTTCCCGATGATCGACAACACGCGGCTCATCGGCGGCCAACGCTGCTCGGTGGTTCTGAACAGCATATCCGAGCAGTCCGCCGACATCACGCTCGTGCTTTTCCCCGGAACGTACGCGAGCCTGAAAGAGAAGCCCTACTACGATGAAGTGATCCAGAGTGTCTTGAACGCGAACAAGCGGCTGGGGCAGTGAGGGCGGCGGCCGGGCGCGCGGCCCTTGCGTGAGAAGGTTCTTCTTGCATGCAGACGAGTGATGGTGATCTCTACGGGCGGCGCCATCGTTTCGGGATGATTCTCGGCCCCCTTCTTTTTCTTGTCCTCTTCTTTGCCCCCGACAGTCTCCTTCCGAGAGAGGCGCGCCGAGTCGCCGCGACGACCGCACTCTTGGCGACGTGGTGGATCTGCGAGAGCATTCCCCTCGCCGTGACCGCGCTCATCCCGCTCATCGCGTTTCCATTCATGAAGATCGTTTCCGCCCAGGAGGTCGTAGGTTCGTACGCGGCGCCGGAGATATTCCTCTTCATGGGGGGATTCTTCATCGCGATCGCGATGCAGCGATGGAATCTGCACCGGCGCATCGCGCTCGGCATCGTATGTCTTTTCGGATGCCACGGCCACCGCATCATACTCGGCTTCATGATCGCGACGGCGTTCATCTCGCTGTGGGTCTCGAATACGGCGACGACGATGATGATGCTCCCGATCGCTCTCGCCGTCCAGACGACGCTCGGGGAAAACGGCGGGGAATCCGCACCGGGGTTCGGCGATTTCAAGATGGCGCTGATGCTCTCGATCGCGTACGCCGCGAGCATCGGAGGGATCGGCACGCTCATCGGCACGCCCCCCAATCTCGTATTCGCCGCGCAGGTACGCTCGCTCTTTCCCGAGGCGCCGGAGGTGAGCTTCGTCAAATGGATGGCGGTCGGGATTCCCTTCGCCATCTTGTTCATACCGATCACGTGGATCCTCCTCACGCGCGTTGCGATCAAGGGCGCCCGCATCAACTTCGGGGACGCGGGGGATGCCATCAAATGCGCGCGCGATGAGCTCGGGCCCATGAGCCGGGGCGAGAAAATCGTGCTCACGGTGTTTATCGCGACGGTCGTCGGTTGGGTGACGCGCGGGAATCTCACGATCGGGAGCGTGACGCTGAAAGGCTGGGAATCCCTCGGGGGACTCGCTCACTATGTCCACGATTCGACGGTCGCGGTCGCCGCGGCGATCGCTCTCTTTATTCTCCCCGTCGACTGGAAGCGAGGTGTATTCGTTCTCGACTGGAAGGCGGCGAAGGAGATTCCGTGGGGGATACTCATACTCTTCGGAGGGGGGATTGCGCTGGGGAAGGGGTTTCTCGACAGCGGGCTCGCGTCGAGGATTGCCGGTGGAATGGCGCTTTTCGCCGGCGCGCCGGTGATAGTTCTCATCGTCGTGTCGGCGCTCCTCGTGACGTTCTTGACCGAGATCACCTCCAACACTGCCATCGCGACGATCTTCCTCCCGATTCTCGCGGCGACGGCGGTTGGCCTCGGAGTGCATCCGTTCCTCCTCATGATACCGGCGGCGATCTCCGCCTCGTGCGCGTTCATGCTTCCCGTCGCGACACCTCCGAACGCGATCGTCTTCGCGAGCGGTTCCGTCCCGATGACGGCCATGGTACGGATCGGACTGATCATGAACCTCATCGGGGTTCTGCTCGTGACGCTCATCATGTACCTGCTCGCGATCCCGGTCTTCAACATCTCGCTCACGCAGTTGCCGGCGTGGGCCGGTCATTGAGCTTTCCACTTGGGAAAGGTCGACTCTCCGGCGAGCCGGTATCCGATTTTGAAGAGCAGGCGAAGGTCGTCGACGGTGCCCGAAAGGTCCCATGCGGGATCGAACTCGTCCGAGGGCTTGTGGTATTTTTCGGCGACGTATTTGTCCCGCTGCGCGCGCGTCCATTCCGTGCCATGCACGACGTGATCCGTTCCGCTCCCCGTGTAGAGCACGGGAACGCCGCGTTTCGCGAGGCTGAAGTGGTCCGACCGGAAGAATGACCCCTTCTCCGGCTCGGGATCGGGCCTGACGATCCGTCCCTGCGTTTGCGCCGCTT
>Ga0315286_10001241_pt1 | contig 23017 bp, 25 predicted proteins | sample YL17G10_0_MG_FD_205038 | JGI IMG/M metagenome (GOLD analysis project Ga0315286, IMG submission 205038) | Sediment microbial communities from Yellowstone Lake, YNP, Wyoming, USA - YL17G10_0 | ecosystem: Environmental > Aquatic > Freshwater > Lake > Sediment | place: USA: Wyoming | collected...
GGCTTGACGGGAGCCGTGACGTGGATCGCGCGCATCACCAGCCGATCGATCGTCCAGGGCCTGGTTCTCGGACTCGGGCTCAGCCTGATCCTCGAGGGCGTCAGGCTGATGGACGGCGACTGGCTCATCGCCGTTGCCGCCATGTCCCTGACCTTTGTGCTCCTCTCCTACAGGCGGCTCCCCGCGATGCTTGTGCTTCTGGCATTTGGCGCCGTCACGGCCCTCGTCCGCGAGCCGGGGATCCTCACTGAGCTGGCGGGCCTCAGCTTCCGTCTCCGGCTTCCGCACCTCGCCATCGCCGGTCTCCGCTGGGAGGACCTGGTCACGGGCGTGCTGGTGCTCGGGCTCCCCCAGGTGGCGTTGACCCTCGGCAACGCTATCGTCGCCACCGTCGAGGAGAATAACGAGCTCTTTCCCGATCGCCCGATCACGGTCCGGGCCGTGGCGATCGACCATGGCGTCATGAACCTCGTGGGGGCCAGTCTCGGGGGTGTTCCCATGTGCCACGGCGCCGGAGGCATGGCGGGGCATGTCCGCTTCGGCGCCAGGACGGGAGGCTCTCTGGTGATCCTCGGCGCGCTCGTGCTCTTCACGGGGCTGTTTCTGGGAGACTCGGTCGCAACCCTTTTCAAACTCTTCCCCGCGTCGCTCCTCGGTGTGATCCTGCTCTTCGGGGGTCTCGAGCTCGCAACAGGGGCGCTCGGGGACTCTCCCGGCAAGCAGGACCGTTACGTGCTCCTTCTCACCGCCGGCATCGCGATGTGGAACATGGGAGCGGGCTACCTCGCTGGGCTGCTGCTCCACCACGCGATCCGCCGGGGCGTCGTCCGACTCTGACTCGGAGGCGCCTCGTGTCACGGACGGTTTCCCATGGAGCCCGGCGTCGCAGGCCCGCGGCCAGAGCTCCCGGATCAGTGGCTGGCGACATCGCCCTGCTGGCGGGAATCCCTTACTTCGCATCCCTGAGCGCGGTGCAGCTGGGCCAGCTTGTGACCCGGTGCGTCTCTCGGGTAGTCCGCCCTGGTACCACCCTGTTCGTGGAGGGCGATGCCTGCCACGGACTCTTCGTCATCGCCGAGGGCACGGTCGAGGTCCGCCAGACCTCGCTCCGGGGCCGTGAGCAGGTCTTCCACACCGAAGGAGCCGGAGCGACGCTCGGAGAGGGGCCGCTGTTCGATCGCGGGGGCTACATCGCTTCGGCCGTTGCCACGGTACCCACACGGGCCCTCTTCATCCGGCGCGCCACCCTCCTCGATCTTTGCCGCCGGCATCCCGGTGTCGCGCTCGCGATACTGGAGACGCTGGCGCGACGGCTGCGCCACTTTGCCGAGATGGTGAGCGACCTCGCGTTCCGGCCCATCCCCGAGCGGCTGGCCCGCTACCTCGACGCCGCCCCTCGAGGGCCGGGAACCGCGGGGCCTGAGGTCGAGCTCACCCTCACGCATACGCAACTGGCCGCCAGACTGGGGACGGTGCGGGAGCTCGTCGCCCGGGCCTTTCTGCAGCTGGAGCACGGCGGTGTCATCCTCCGCAAACGCGGTCGGGTTGTAATCCGCGATCCCGCACGGCTCACGAGGCTAGCTCAGGGAGAGCCGTAAGTTCCGAATTTGGTGCCTGTGACTTAAGTCATCGCGTGCCCGCCCCAGCTTCCCTCATCATGTTTGTCAGATAGACGAGCTTCTCGAAGTTGCGCCGCGGGTGGCATTCGGGCCCACCATCGGCTCTGCTTCGGCTTCTCTTGCTCTCATGAAGGAGCCGGTGATGAAGGAGGCGGTGATGAAAGAGGCAAGCTCCAGGGAAGGGGCTCAGGACAGGGACCAGGGGGCGGGCGCCGGTGTGGGACGCCGCCTCGTGGCGAGAAGCGCGATCGTGCTTTCCTTCGTGGTGGCCCTCGAGATCGTGATCATGATCAGCCCATTCGCGCTATTTTTCTACGCAGTCTTCAATCCGGTCCTCCTGGCCCTCGATCGCTACCCGGTAACGCGCTGGCTCACCGCGTTCTTCCTCCCTCATATGGTCGTCTCGTCCGATCCGGTGCTGACGGCCATTCGGGTGTTCGGGTCAGTCACGTTTGTCCTGGGCGCGGCCGCCTTCCTCATCTGCGCCGTCCAGGTCTACATGGGCAAGCTCCTCCGGACGGGGCCCGCGACACTGGGCCTCTACGCGGGGATCCGCCACCCGCAGTATCTCGCTCTCGCCGTCTCGGGGCTCGGGCTCGCCATCTTGTGGCCACGATTCCTCACGCTCGTCCTCTTCGCCGTCATGCTCTTCCTCTACTACCTGCTCGCAAGGGACGAGGAACGGCGCATGCTCGCCCGGTTCGGCGAGAGCTACAAGGCCTACAGAAAGCAGACGGGCATGTTCTTCCCACGACTCTCCGACCGCCGCGCCCAGCGGCCTGCGACCTCGCAGCCTCTGACGTTGGGCCGAGGGCTCGCGATCTTTGTAGCCCTGCTCGCGGTCAGTGTCGGCGCCGGCTTCGTCGCGCGCGCCTACACGGTCCGCCACCTGCCGCTTGAGGTCGTTGGGCTCGTGGACGTCATCACGATCACGCCCGAGGACCTGACGGCCGCCCGGGAGGTCCTGCCCGAAGTCCTCAAGGACCCCGCTGTTGCCGCAAAGCTCGGTGCCGCCAGGGATCATCCCGGCCGCGTCCTCGCCTACTTCGTGCCGATCGACTACACGATGCAGGGCATGATCGCGGACACCGGGGAGGACTGGAAGCTCTTCGCCCGACACGCGACGGTGCGGATGATCACGGACTTCGTGCTCCATCCTGTGGCGCACCTTACGGAAGGGCATGGCCATCCGGGCACCGTGGGCCACGGGGCCGCCATGCACGAGAGCCCCGCGCTGAAGCGCCGGATCATCTTCATCGACGTGTCCGCACCCGGGGAGACGCTCGCGTCGCCGACGGATGACTTCGGAATTGCCGTCACGAGGCGGCCGATGTTCTTCATCGATGTTCACCTCCACACGAGCGAGGTCCTCGCCGTCCGCGATACACCGCCAGGAAGCGGCTGGGGCACCGTCCCGACTCCAACGTTCTGACCGAGATGCCGGGCACTCACGATCCGCTCGCCGATAACAGCCACTAAGGAGCCGCCCGATGCGCAACCGGAAGCCAGTCGTCGTCGCTCTCGCTGCCGCGATCGTCCTCACGACCGGGTCGTGGAGCGCGAACGCGCAGCATGGCATGCCGCCCGCCGGACCTGGCAGCCCGCCGGCCCACATGCTTGCGCAGATGTGCGCGACCGCCTTCGAGAAGAACATTGGCGAGGGCCGCGGCTTCGGCATGGCGTTCGTCGCCGACCAGCAGGACTATCCCGGACCGCTCCACGTGCTCGAGCTGAAGGACCGCCTCAACCTGACGCCGGAGCAGGAGACCAGGGCGCAGGCGCTGCTCGCGTCGATGTTCGCCGAGTCGCGACCCAAAGGCGAGCGGTTGCTCGACGCCGAGCGCAAGCTTCGTAGCCTCTTCAGCGAGGGCAAGGCCGATGAGAGCTCGATCCGCTCAAGTGTGGCCGAGGTGGAGCGGGCACGCAGCGACGTGCGCTTGGTGCACCTCATGTTCCACCTGAAGACGCGCGACCTGCTCACGGCCGAGCAACGCCGCCTCTACCACGAGACGCGCTGGAGCGCTCACCGGCCGATGGGCCCCCATGGCGGGGGCTCGCCCGGTGCCGGCTCCCCGATGAAGTAGGCACAGCAAGGAGGAGACGACGTCATGAAGAAGATCTTGGCGGTAGTCGTGGCCATCGCGGCGGTGGTTGTGGTGGCCCACGCGGCGCTGGCGTTCATGGGGCCGCGACATTGGGCGGGCACGGGGCACTCAATGATGATGCAGATGGGGCCCCACATGATGGCCCAAGGAGCAGGGCCGATGGGCCCGGGCATGCACGGCGGCGCGATTCACGCGACGCAGGTGAGTGAGGACGAGGCGAAGGCGATCGCCCTGAAGTACGTGGACGAGCAGCTCAAGGGGTACACGATCGAGAAGGTGATCCCGAGCACGGGGATGCCGCGGACGATGTACACCGTCGAGCTCAAGGGCCCAAAGGGGGAAGGCAAGACGCTCCACATCAGCCCCTTCGGCCATGTGATGTCGTTCCCTGTGCCGCAGCGCCAGGGCTAGCTTCATCGGTGGCCCACCCTCACTGGGGCACCACCACCCCAGTAAGGGCAGTGCGTGCCACACGTGGCACGAGCGCTCTTCGGAACATGGCACATGTAACTGGCCGAAATCCTGATGGAAAGCAGGATGTTTGACCACGGCGGCTGGGGCACGCCGCTTGCTCACTTGTATAGGTGGCCCGATTCGAAGCAACGGGAGCAGTTGAAAGGAGACGCGCCATGAAACGATTTGTCGCCGTATTCGTAAGTCTTGCACTCGTCACTCTTACCGGTGTCCCGGCGATTCGCGCTGCCGAGCAATGCCCGCCGGAGGTGGCGAAGGCCTCGGCAGCGCTCGAGAGCGCCCAGGCCTCCCTCAAGAAGAGCTCTCAAACTGCGAGAGCCCCGCAGGACATCCAGGCCCCGCGCTCGCAGGCGGGCAGCAAGTCCCAGGACGTCCAGGCGCCTCGCGGCAACCAGGACGTGCAGGCGCCCCGTGGCAACCAGGATGTCCAGTCCCCCCGCGGTAACCAGGATGTCCAGGCGCCCCGCGGCAACCAGAACGTCCAGTCGCCTCGCGGCAACCAAGACGTGCAGTCGCCCCGCGGCAATCAGGATGTCCAAGCCCCCCGCGGCAACCAGGACGTGCAGGCGCCCCGTGGCAACCAGAACATCCAGGCGCCACGGGTGAACGAAGCCGCAGCGCTGGTCCGCCAGGCCAATGCAGCGTGCAAGAAGGGTGAGATGACGACCGCCGCGCAGAAGGCGCAGGAAGCGCTGGCTCTTCTCAATAAGTAGGGCGGCGACAGGGACGGACACGAGGTGTCGGCCAATGGTGGAGCCGCTGCCATCCTCGACGGCGGCGCCCCAACGCCCGATCACCACTCGACCCTCGGCGTGCGTCTCGTGCCGTGGAAGGGATGTGACGGGGTGACCACGACCGAGAAAAGCGGGAGCGCGGCCAGCCGAGCGATCGAGAGTATCGGGCCCGGCGGAGCCACCATCGTCACGCCAAGCGAGACCTCGGCTGGGGACGATGGCGGCCGCGCCACTGTCCTTCACCCAAAGGCCGGGCACCGCTGGTCGCCCTCCGCAAAGTGGCTCCTGCTGGTCGCGCTGCTCGTCGTCGCTGGGGGCATAGCGGCCTTCCTCCTCCTCCGTCCCGTCACCGTGACCGTCGCCGCAGTCACCCAACGCGACATCGCGCCCGCGATTCAAGGGGTGGGCACGGTGGAGGCGAAGGTCGCGGTCCAGGTGGGCAGCAAGATCACGGGCCGAGTCGTCGCCGTGCTCGTCGACCAGGGGGACACGGTCACAGCCGGGCAGGTGCTGGCGCGCCTCGACGACGCCCTGCAGCGCGCCGAGGTCACCCGGCAGGCAGCCGCATTGCGAGTCGCCGAGGCCAGCGTGGCCGAAGCCCAGGCCAATGTCAGGCGCGCTCAATCGACGCTCGACGACCTCGTCGCCGGCTCCCGGCCGGCCGAGATCGAGCAGTTGCGGGAGCGCGTCAAGAGCGCTGGCGCCACGCGCCTCCTGACGGAGCACGATCATCGCCGCACGCAGGAGCTGCACGCCAAGGAGCTGATCGCGGCGCAGGAGATGGACAGGGCGAAACAGGCATTCGATGTCGCGACGGCTCAGGAGCGGGACGCCACGAAAGCGCTCGAACTGGCACTCGAAGGGCCGCGGAAGGACCAGGTCGCTGCCGCGCGCGCCGCGCTCGAGGCGGCTCAGCATCAGCTCGAGGGGGCGGGGGCGGCGCGGCACCTGGCCGAGGCGGCCCTCGCCTTGGCCCGAGAGCAGGTTGCCGACACGGTCATTCGGAGCCCGTTCGCGGGGTATGTGGTCAGCCGAGAACTGGAACCGGGAGCGCCCGTCAACCCCACCACTCCCATCTTCAAGCTCGCCGACCCGCAGTCCTCCTGGGTCACCGTGTACGTGGACGAGCGAGACACGGCCGGGTTGGCGCCGGGGCATCCCGCGGACATCGTCTTCCGCTCCCTGCCCCAGCAGGTGTTCCGCGGTCGCGTGGCCCGCATCCAGCGCGAAGGCGACCGTGTCACCGAGCAACTCGCCGTGGATCTCAGGCTCGATGAGCGGCCCGGTCGCTTGACGCTCGGCGAGCAGGTCGAGGCGATGATTCGGCCGCCTGTCCGCCGCAATGTGGTGGCCGTCTCGCCCTCGGTCATCGTCCGCCGGCCCGACGGGCTGGGTGCGCTTGTGGTGACGCAGGGTCGCCTCCAATTCCGGCGAGCCAGCTTTGGAGCGGCCGATCCTTCGGGCTGGATCGAGGTGCTGAGCGGCCTTCGCCCGGGCGATGCGGTCGTCCTCGCCCCCGGCCAGCTCGCCGATCCCGCGAACGAAGGGCGCCGCGTTGCGGAAAGACGGCGATGAACCTGGCGATCCGGGACGTCCGGTATCGTCTCGGTCGATTCCTCCTGACCGCCCTCGGCCTCGGGCTGCTCATGACGACCGTCATGGCGATGGGCGGGATCTATCGTGGATTGATCGTCGAGGCGCTCAGCATCGTGCAAGCCTCAGCGGCGGACCTCTGGGTCGTACAGAAGGACACCAACGGCCCGTTCGCGGAGACCTCGCGAGTGCCCGACGACCTGTACCGGGTCATCCGCGCGGTGCCCGGCGTCCGGGAGGCCAGCCCCATCGTGTTCCAGTCGCTCCAGTTCCGGGTCGGCCCCAAGCCGTTCCGGGTCCAGCTGATCGGCTATCGTCTGGGGGCGCTCGGCATGCCGCTCGCGGTCGCTGCCGGTCGGCCGATCATCCGGAGCCGGTACGAGATGCTCGTGGCCCGCGAGGCGGGTCTGCCCGTGGGGACGCAGGTCACGTTCGGTCGCCTCGTGTTCACGGTCGTCGGCCTCACCGAGGGCATCGTGTCGAACGCCGGTGACCCGGTGGCCTTCGTCTCACTCCAGGATGGACAGGAGATCCAGTTCCTCAAAGCCAACGAGGCAGTCCGCAACGACCGGGCCCGGCTGGATTCCGCCGTCCAGTCGATCCCTGCCCTGCGCAATGTCTCCGCCGACGCCCTGGGGCCGATCACCCAGAACACCCATCTGGCGAACGCGATCCTCGTCCGGCTCGAGCCGGGAGCTAACGCGGGAGAGGTGGCGCGTCGGATCGAGCGGTGGAACTATTATCGCGCGCTCACCGAGGCCGAGCAGGAGCAGGTGCTGGCGGAGAGCGTGATCGACCGCGGACGCCGGCAGACGCTGCTGTTCCGCGCCATCCTCCTCGTCGTGTCGGTCGTCATCATCGCGTTGATTATCTACACGATGACGCTGGAGAAAACGCGCGACATCGCCACCCTCAAGGTCGTCGGCGCCCCTGACAGAGCGATCGCAGCCCTCATCCTGCAGGAGGCGCTGACGCTCGGGCTGCTCGGCTACGCGACGGGCGCGATCCTCATCAGCGGAACGTATCAATACTTCCCGCGCCGAATCGTGATCACGGCCTTCGACCAGGCCGTCCTGCTCGCGATCGTGATCTTCATCTGCGTCGCCGCGAGCCTGGTCGGCATCTGGAAGGCACTCCGCGTCGATCCCACCACGGCGCTGGGTGGCGGTGCGTGATGCCAGCAATCTTCGCGGATCGGATCACAAAGGTCTTCGGCCACGGGGAGACCGAGGTCGTGGCGCTCAAGGATGCCACCATCGAGGTCGAGCGCGGCGAGCTGGTCGCGCTGATGGGGCCGAGCGGATCGGGGAAGACGACGCTCCTCCGTGCCATCTCGCTGATCGATCCGCCCACGAGTGGACGAATCATCGTGCTCGCGGGCGAGCCGGTGTACGAGAACGATCGGGTCCTCGTCGACGATCGGCGGCTCCGGCGAGAGAAGATGGGGATCATCTTTCAGTCGTACAACCTGATCCCGTTCCTGACCGTCGCGGAGAACGTCGCCCTCGTGCTCACGCTGAACGGCGTCCCTCTCCGCGAAGCCATGCGGCGCGCCCGGGCCCTCCTGGAGCAGCTGGACCTCGCGCGGCGGGCCGACGTGCACCCGGCCACGCTCTCCGGCGGGGAGCAGCAGCGGCTGGCGGTCGCGCGGGCCGTCGTGAACGACCCGGCCGTGATCCTCGCTGACGAGCCGACCGCCTCGCTCGACACCCAGCGGGGCAAGGCGGTCATGGATCTGCTGCGCCAGCTGGGCCGCGAGCGCAAGGCGGCGGTCATTGCCGTGACACACGACGAGCGGATGATCGAGGGCTTCGATCGCGTGTATCACATGATCGACGGGCGGATCGACAGGAGCTGGCGGCCCTCTCAGCCAGCCATCGAGGGGGAGTGGATCGTGCGGCCCACAGGAGGTTCATAAAATGCGCGACTGGATCGTGATGTGGAGTCTGCTGACGGTGGCACTCATTCCTGCACCCGTGATGGCGCAGGAGCGCCCGTGGGAGCGAGGCTGGGGCATGCATCCGGGGTGGTGGATGTGGGGAGCCGGAGGCGCAGCGATGATGCTCATGATGCTGGTGTTCTGGGGGCTCGTGATCACCAGCCTCGTGCTCAGCATTCGGTGGCTCGCCAGGCAAGGGCGGGAGGACCGGCCAGACCGCGCCCTTGACATCCTCCGCGAGCGCTACGCGCGCGGAGAGATCAACAAAGAGGAGTTCGAAGCGCGGCGCCGGGATCTGGACGGTCGTGGGGCGTGAAACTCAGGGTGAACCAGCTCTTCCACCGGGTCGCCGTCATCCATCGCGGGCGCATCGCCGCCATCGACACCGCGCAGGCCCTGCGCGGGGCGATCGAGTCCCACCGGTGCGTGGAGGTGGTCTTCGCCGAGGCGCCCGGTGCGGCGGCGCCGGTGAGCGACCCCGCAGCCGTCCTCGAGACCGTCGCCGGTGGCGCAGGCGTCCCGGTCTACTCGCGGACGCCGGGCACCGCGGCCCAGGAGATCGCGACCTGGGCCACAAGCCACGGCCTCCACATCGAGAGCATGAGCACGCGCGGGCCGAGCCTCGAGGACGTGTTCCTCTCCCTGACCGCGTCCGTCGCCGCCCCGACCGAGGGCCCCGTCGATGCCCGCACGTAGCTCGGGCGCCCCCTTGCGGGTCGACGCGAGGCCGGAGAGGCTCGGCTGGCTCCCACCGCTGGTTCTCCTCGTCAACCTCGCGGTGCTCGGCCTGCTCATGGGCTATAGTTCCCTGAACCTGCGGCCGGACATTTCCACAGTGCGCACCTTCCAGCCGCACACCTACTACCAGTGGACCCTTGCCGTTGCCGCCGTCGCCCCTGCGGTCGCAGCTGGGGTCTTTCTCTGGCCGGCCCTCATGTGGCTGCGTCGAAGGAGGAGCGATCGGGCTGGTGACAGCCCACCCGATGTCCCCGTCACGATCGTGCAGCGCGCAGCCAATGCTCCGCTCGCGCTCGCGGCCTTCTCGCTCCTCGCGTGGCTTCTCGTCACGGGACTCGCCGTTGCCCGGGCCCTCGCAAGTGTCCACGACATCTCGCTCGGTCTCGGCGCGCACCTCGTGCTCCGTCCCGTGCTCGCGGGGCTCATCGCCGGGGCGGCCACGTTCTTCGGTGCGGAGCACCTGTGCCGGACCCATGTCTGGCCCGCGCTCCTCGCGAACACCCGGATCGCCGGCAACCCTCGGCTCTGGAGGGTGCACGTCTCGTACCGTCTCCTCGGGCTCTGGCTCGCCATCAGCGTGCTTCCCCTGAGCGTTGTGGCGCTGACAACCTTCACGCGAGTGAGCGGCCTGGACCTGGCGGCCCATCCCCTGCTCGGTCGTCTCGTCTCCGTCGTCGTCCTGATCGCGGCCTCGGCCGCCGTGGGCGGGGCGTGGCTCGCCTGGATGGTCTCGCGCTCCGTGGCCCGACCCCTCGAGGCGCTCGAGGTCGCGATGGCCCGACTGCGTGACGGCGACTTCGGCACGCGGGAGCCGGTGAACGCGACCGATGAGATCGGCGCGGTGGCCGAGGGCTTCAACCTCATGGCCGGCCGCCTGTCAGAAAGCTACGCCGCCCTCGAAGCTCGCAACCGCGAGCTCGCCGAGGCGCTGGACCGTGTGGTGTTCCTCGAGCGCGTCAAGCTCGGCCTTGACCGCTTCGTTCCCGAGACCGTCCGGCGCGCCATCGAGGCGAACCCCGAGGCTCCAGGGCTTGGAAAGACCGCGCGGGACGTGACCGTGCTCTTCCTCGACATCGAAGGCTACGCCCGCCTCAGCGAGGAGCTGCCACGACCGACGCTCAACGCGGTCGTCGAGCGCTACTTCTCGCTCTTCCTGGCGCCGATCCGCGCGGAAGGCGGGGACATCAACGAGACAGCCGGCGACGGGCTCATGATCATCTTTCAGGCCGCGGAGTCCGGCGCCCACGCGGCGGCCGCTGTCCGGGCGGCGCTGGCGATCCGGGAGCAGACGGCCTGGGCCAACCACGATCCGGGACGCGGTCATCCACCGATCGTGGTCAATATTGGCATCAGCTCCGGCGAGTGCGACGTCGGGACCACGCGCTTCGAGGGGCCCGCGGGCGAGCGCTGGACCTTCACCGCCAGCGGCCCGGTGACGAACCTCGCCGCTCGGCTGGGCAACCGCGCCACCGGCGGCCAGATCCTGCTCGCCCCCGAGACGGCGCTGCGGATGCACGACCGCTTCCTTCTCCGGAGCCTGGGTCTCGTCTCGCTGAAGAACCTGTCGAGCCCGGTGGAGGCATGGGAGGTCGAAGGCGAGCAGCACACGATGGCGGAGCCATCCACTGCCGACCGGATCCTCGTGGAGCGTAACAAGCGATGATGGTCCAGGGCGAGCGCATGGCGCTGTGGGCGTATCAGGCGAGAGCCGCCCTGGTCGTGGCCAAGAATGATGCTGTCGAATCTCGTACGCCTCCCGCTCATGTTCGTGAGCGGCGTGCTCGTCCCCATCGATCAGATGCCGGCTTGGGGGCGCTGGGTCGCCCCGTTCTCCCCCTTGACCTACGCCGCCGACCTTCTGCGTGGAGGCCTAGGCGAGTTGCGCTTCTTCACGGCATGGGTCGACGCCCTCGCCCTGACGGCCTTTGCTGTAGGTTTCATCGCGCTCGCCCGTGCGCTGCACCGTCGGCGGGACCGCAGGCTCTGACCCGATGGCCTGCAGGAGCGGCTTCGACAGTCTCGCAACGGATTGCTCGGGAAGGGGACTCCAGCACCCGGAGACGCCGAATCCCGCTCCCGAGCAAACTCAGGCGGATCAAGAGAAGCCAACCGAGCAAACTGGCGAGCCTTCCGCATGACGGCACCTCAAGATGATAGGCGATGGACCGCCCACGTTTGGCGCCAGCTTGGCACCAAGGCGCCTGGATTCCTGGCGCTGCGCCAGCTGCCTGCGGCTCCTGCGACCGTTCCACATGTCCAGCAACATGAACGCCCTCCGGCGGCGGGCTCTCCATTCGTGGCCTCCGTCACCGTGACGTAATCTGCCAGACTCGGACGCTGGCCGCTCCAGGAGCCCGATGCCACAGCAAGACGGGAGCAGGTAACTTTGGGTTTTTCCCGAACCTGTGCCGGTGCCGTTCATGGCCGGACTCCAGTCCCGCCGCTGTTCGCTAGAATTGGGTGAGATTGCCTTGAAGTTGGACGTGCCCTCCTTGCCGGAAAGTTCACGCTCCCGGCAGGCCAGTCCTGCGGGGGTGGACGTCATTGGTGCTGTCCATCACTCAAGGACCTCCGCGATGCCGCCCGAGTGCAGGCGGTACCGCACCCCGCGCCAGACGATGCGGCGCCGCAAACCGAAAACCCAGAAGAGCAGGTAACCGAGATCGATCACGATGAGGCTGGCATATTCCCACAGAGGCAGGCGCACGCGCGCGGCAAGGCGGTCCTGAAGGCAGGCGATCAAGGAGCGCGAGATCAGGAATGCCGCGAGAAGTCCCCGGCCCAGCCAGGGCCGCTCTTGGGACGCCTCGCACAGCAGCCAGAGGGCAACCGCGACGAGCCCGGGATTGAGCACAGCCAGCCCGAAGTAGATTCCGGGCAAGGTCGAATGGACGATCCGGCACCATTTCACGAGGTGCCAGAAAGCCTCAGGCACAGTCGTGCCCGTCTCGGAGACCGGCACCAGCTCGTGGAGCAGGTACTGCCTGGAGCCGATGCGGCGCACCTTGTCGCTGATCGCGTGATCGTCGGCGATGTGACGCGCGAACGGCTCGAGCCCGCCCGCGCGCTCCAGGACCTCGCGCGTGTAGGCCATCCAGGCCCCTGAGGCGAAATGGAAGAAGCCGAGATAGTATGTTAAGGGCGCGGCGATCGAAAAATTGTGGTTGAAGGCGACGCGGAACATCCACCCGCCGAGGTCGGGGACGTAGACGTGGTATGGCAGTCCGAAGACCGCCTCGTAGCCGTCCCGGAAAGCCTGGCTCGTGCCGCGCAGCAACCCCGGCGTCGTGCGGATGTCGGCGTCGGAGAAGACGACGCGCGCGTGTTTGGCCTTGCACAGCGCCTCGATCATGTTGTCAGTCTTCCCCATGCGCCCGCGAGCGGGTCCCGTGTAGAGGACGAGGATGTCGCGAGCCAGGTGCGCAGCGGCGAAGCCTCTGGCAAGAGCGGCCGCGGGATCCGCGTCGCTCTCGAGAGCGATGATGACCTGGAGGGCCTTTTCGGGATCGGAATCCGCAATGGCCTCGAAATTTTCGCGCATGCCCTCGTCCAGGCCCCGCACGGGCTTGATCAAAGTCATCGGGAGCAGCGGCTCATCGGGGCCGGCGTGATCCCGGCGGAAGTGATAGACGCTGACGGCCACGCTCGCCCAGAGCCCCAGGATCATGAAGACGACGAGGCAGGCCAGCGCCGTGATGACGAGTGTCATGAGCCCGTCGATTGTACAAAGAAATGTTAGAACTTGCCGTGTGAGGCACCATTGGCCCCTTCGTCCTGGCCGCGGAGCTCTGCCCCGCGGCGTTCTGCTGTGACAAGGGACAGAACTTGGGCCGCAGGACGCCGTGACTGAATGGTGTTATGTTATCTGCGCTTGTAGCCATGCCCGTTTACTCCCACTCGGGGCTCGGCGCCTACGAGCCCTGCCCGCGGCAGTAGCCGGCGTTAAATCGCGAATCGGCTGCGCCGCGGTTTGCACCTGAGGAACAGCCATAGACAGACTGGGGACCGTGATATGCAGAACCTGCAGATGACTCTTCTCCCGCCACTCTGGTTGATCCACATGGCCGTGGCGGCCGTGTGGCTCTACGAGGGGTTGTGGTGCAAGGTGCTCGGGCGCGAGCGGCGCCAGCTCCAGGTCGTCGAGGCGGTTCCCTACTTCGGCCCCCGCGTGGGCGCGCTGTTCCTCAAAACGCTCGGCGTCGGCGAGATCGGCGTCGCGCTCTGGGTCCTGAGCGGGATTGCGCCCGGCCCGTGCGCGCTGGCGCAGACGCTGCTCCTCGTTGCTTTGAACACCAGCGGCCTCATCTGGGCTCGCCACATCATCCACGACCCCGGTGGCATGGTGGTCAAGAACTTCGCGTTCCTGGTCCTCGTCTGGGTCGCGGCCGGCCTCGCCCGCGGGGCCTCATGACCAGAGCCGCGCACGAGACCGTCTGGGCCCACGGGCGCCTTGACGGCGGCAGCGGGCCGAAGACGGTTCTCTTCGGCCGCATGTACGAGGACCCGTCGATCGAGCTCGCGGCGTTCCGGCCAGGCGGCCGGATCTTCTGCATCGCGTCGGCCGGGTGCACGGCGTTCAGGCTCTCGCCCCGCCACGACGTCGTGGCGGTGGACGTGAATCCGGCGCAGCTCGCCTACGCGGGGCGGCGCATTGCCGGGGAGCCCATGGTTCGCGGCACCGCCGAGCGGCTCATGTCGTTCGGGCGCACGCTCCTTCCTCTCGCCGGGTGGTGGCCTTCGCGGCTGCGCGTATTCCTCGACCTCGAACGACCGGCGGAGCAGGCGGCGTACTGGCGGCGCCATCTCGACACGTGGCGCCTCCGTGCGGCCCTGGACACCCTCTTGTCGCAGCCGCTGCTCCGCGCGGCCTACGCCGCGCCTCTCCTCTCCTGTCTGCCGCCACGCTTCGGCGCAATCATCAGCGCGCGCATGAAGCGCTGCTTCGCCACGCATCCGAACCGCACGAACCCGTACGCGCGCGCGCTGCTCCTTGGCGAGCTCCGCGACGAGCCCGCACCTCCCGAGGCAGCGGGGATCGATCTCGCCCACGCCGATGCGGCCGCGTACCTCGAGGCCGGCCCCGAGGGGGCCTTCGACGGCTTCACGCTCTCGAACATCCTCGACGGCGCCGCGAAGTCCTACCGTGCGCGCCTCTTCGCCGCGGTTAAGCGCGCCGCCGCGCCGGACGCGGTGGTGGTGCTGCGAAGCTTCGCCGAGCCGGCCGCCGTGCTGCCGACCAACCGCGCCACCAAGGACCGCGCGATGCTCTGGGGCGTCGTCGACGTAAGACCCGCGGCTTCGCTGTGAGACAGGCGTGACGGGGCAGAGGAGGAGCATAAGGCCCAGTGAAGAGGTGTCGCAGCCCAGCGGGAAGGGCGGAGACACATCCCATCAGCGCGTCAGCCTGCGCAACCTGGCGAGCCGCGTCGGGCTGCTCTTCCCCCGCAACGCGCGAAGCGAGGCCGTGGAGACGACCCTGCACCTCAATGCGACGCCCGAGGAGGTGTGGCACGGCATCCTCTTCTATGAAGAGGTACCGCGCCGCCCGCTCTGGTTCCTGCGGATCTTCCTGCCGCGGCCGGTCCGCACTGATGGAAAGAAGACCCGGATTGGAGCGATCGTCCGCTGCACCTACGACAGCGGCCATCTGCTGAAGCGCATCACCGCCGTCGAGCCGCCGCGCCTGATGCGATTCGACGTGCTCGAGCAGCGTCTCGGCGTCGAGGATTGCGTGTCGATGCTCCAAGGGTCGTACGAGATCCGCGCCACGCGGGACGGCTCACAAGTCGTGCTCACAACACACTATTGCAGTCGCCTGCGACCGCGGTGGCTCTGGCGTCCGCTCGAGCGGTGCCTCGCACACCGGCTGCATCGCCACATCCTCGATGGCATGCGCGCAACGCTTCCCGCTTGAGGTAGTCACGCCCCTGGATCGGTTGCTGCGGCGGGGGATCCTCAGCGGGCAAAGACCGAGATGCTGAAGCACCCAGAGGGAGACCTGGAGATTGTGCCACAACCTTCTCTCACCGGTGAACGGCGGGCCGACTCGGGCAGCGCCGGCTGGTGGCAGAGCGCAGGGATCGTGACCCCGATCTGGCGAGCTGCCTCGAGGACCGAGGTCGCTGCCGGCACGATGACCGGCCGGCCGTCGATCACAACGGAATACTGACTTGCCACAAGCCTCGCGGCCGGCCGCGCTCACAGCCTGCCGGTAACGGTCGACCCCGGCCTGGAGGCGCGCGAGCACCTCGTCTCGCCCGACAGGGAAGCGGGCACGCGGGCGCTCATCAGGCCGTCACAAGCTCAGGCTCCAGGCGAACGGGCGTCGCGAGGGAGGCGGAGACGAGGCACGTCTTCTCGCTCTTCTGAAGGACCCACAGCGCGCGGTCGCGGTCGGTACCCGCTGGGATCCTGAGCCGGGGTCGCAGCACGATCTCCGTGAACCGCGTGATCCCGTTCTGGCGGTCCACCGTCCCCTCACTCGAGAGATCGAGCACGACGAATTCGATGTGCGAGACCTTGGCCACCGCCCGGAGCGTGAACAGGAAGCACGTCTCCACGGCAGCGAGCAGAAGATGCTCGGGGCTCCAGGCATCACCCGGCCCGTCGTAGTCCAGCGGCGGAGCAGACCGGAGGTCGGGCACGCCACTCGTCGACACGGTAGCGTAGCCACTTGGACCACCGGAGAGCCGGACCTCGTAGCGGTGCGGCAGCGGTTTCATCGTATCCTCTTCATCTGGTTTCCCTCCCTGAGTATGACCTGCACGCCCCGTCGCATTACGCCGCGAGCGCGTGCGGCTGCCGGCGCCGCGCCCGCCGCAGCTCGCACGCGGCTTCGAGCCAGTCGTCCGGTCGTGCCCGTGCCTCGGACTCCCCACTCTGATCACTGCCCAGCAAGAAGCATGCTCGCGGCCAATGCATTGATTCGTCGAGGTTCTCCTCGCATCAGCGGGCTCGCCGGGGCATCTGGGCCGCCACACCTGGGGCACCGTCGGGACAGGCGACGTCGCGAGGCCGCGGCACGAAGCGGCCGGGATGTCCCGACGTGGATCATGAGCCGGCTGGCGAGATGCTCGTGTTAGCACCTTTATCAATGCCTTGGAGATGTCCGCACCGCCTCGGCACTCAGCATGATGATCTCGATCTCCTCCACGATCTCCTCCTGACGGAGCGCGCCGCGCTTGAGGGTCAGCGCGGCGAGGGTTTCGTCCAGGCGGCCGGTCGCATGCTCCATGTGTTCCATCCGCCGTCGGTTCTCTGCGACGAGCGAGCCGTAGAAGAGGCCGTCCAGCGCCGCGACGAGGTAGTGCTCCATCAGCCGCGCGAAAAACTCAGAGGGCGGAAGCTGGAGGCGTGGCGGGTTCGCGAAGTGCGGCGCTCGCGGACGGGACACAGGCAGCAGCCGACGTACTTCGGGCTCGCCTTCAACATTGTGGGCAGCCGCGAGCAATCCAACCTGACCCTCCATCTGCCGCCGCACGTCGTGCAGCGCATCCATCAGACGGCTCAACACGCCCGGCACGTCCTCCGCCACGGTGGGGCCATCCAGCGTGGCCGCTAGGAGAGGATGCCCGTCGAGCTTCGCCGCCAGGCGGCGGCCCACGACGAGAAGCCGTGGCGGCGGCGATGGGGGAAGCCCCCGCAGCACGCCCAGGATCCGGTCGTTGAAGTTGCCGCAGAATCCGCGCTCCGAGCCGATCACCAGCACGACCACGCGCTCGGGCTCGGGCGCCCCCTCCATGGGGAAGAAATGCAGGAAGTCGGCCGCGGCGGTTTCAATGCTGCCCAGCAGCCGCTGCTGGTGGCCGATGAAGCGGGCGAGCTTGCGCGTCTCGACCAGTGACAGGTTCTTCATCGCGGTCAGGACGCCGCTGATTTCCCGCAAGCGCTCGACGCGCCGATCGACCTCTACACGGCGGCTCACGACCCCTTCCCACGCCAGGTCCGGACCTGGCGCTGCCACTCGTCTCTGCCTGCGTCCAGGGGCAGCGGGGTCTGCCGTACGCGATCGAAGAGGGTCTGAAGCTGCTGCGCCCGCGCCTCCGGCGTGACGTCATCGAGCACCCCTTCGTTGTAAGCCACCATCCAGGCAAGCTGGCAGCCAGCCGGCAGGGGAGCGAGCCGCTCCTGCTTGAGGAGCTCGCGCAGGAGCCGCCCCCGTCGCAGCTTCGCCGCCATCCCCGCCTCCAGCTTGGTCCCGAAGCGGGTAAAGACCTCGAGCTCCAGGAACTGCAGGTAGTCCAGCTTCATCCGGCCCGCTTCGTCCCGGATGCGCGGATGCTGGGCCTTTCCGCCGATGCGCGAAACCGAGCGCGTCACATCCACGGCCGGCAGGACGCCGGCGCTGGCCAGACGGCGGTCCAGGTAGATCTGGCCGTCGGTGATGGATATCAGGTTGGTGGGGATGTACGCGGCGATCTCCCCCTGCTCGGTCTCCACGATCGGCAAGGCCGTCATGCTGCCGCCTCCGTGATGTGCACTCAGCTGGGTGGAGCGCTCGAGGAGACGCGAGTGCAGGTAGAAAATGTCGCCGGGATACGCCTCACGCCCTGGCGGGCGGCGCATCAGCAATGCGAGCTCGCGGTATGCGCGGGCGTGGGTGGAGAGGTCATCGTAGACGACGAGGGTGTCCTCGCCCTGCTCCATCCAGCCTTCGGCGACCGCGCACCCGGCAAACGGCGCGAGGTACTTCATGCCTGGCGGGGCCGTGGCCTCCGCCACCACCATCGCCGTGTGGCCCATGGCCCCGTGGAGCCGCAGCAGGTCGAGCGCGAGCGACACCTCCGAACGCCTCTGTCCGATCATGACATAGACGCACTTCACCCCCTGACCGGCCTGGTTGATGACAGCATCGAGCGCCAGTGAAGTCTTCCCGGTCCCCGCATCGCCGATGATGAGTTGCCGCTGGCCGCGGCCGATGGGGATCAGGCTATCGACGACCTTGAGGCCCGTGTAGAGCGGACGGTTCACAAGGTCCCGCGCCACGATCGGCGGCGAGGCCGCCTCCAGCGCCCGGATGGCTTGCGTCTCGGACTTCGCGAGGCCGTCGAGCGGCTTCCCGAGAGGATCGATGACGCGTCCCAGAAGTAGGTCGCCGACGCCGATCTCGAGCTTCTCGCCCGTGTGGGTGACCAGCGAACCTGAAGTCAGGCGCAGGCCGGGATCGAGCAGGATGGCACCCAGCCGCTCTCGCTGGAGATCGAACACCAGACCCCGGCTGCCGTCGCCGAAGCGCAGGACCTCCTCCGCGGCGGCGGAAGGCAGTCCATAGACCCAGACGATACCGTCGCCCACCGAGGCGACCCGACCCTGCTCGCCCAGACGTAGACTAAAATGATAGCGATCTACCCAGGCGTTCAGACGCTCGAGAAGTCCGGCCTCACCCGCCATGGTCGAACATCTCCGAGAAGAAGCTGAGCTCGTCGCGAAGATTGGCCATCATGACCCACGAGCCGGCCATCACGCACGCCCCGGCCTGCAAGACGGGATCCTCGGCGAATACGGGCGCGACCGGACGGGCAGCCAGCCGGCTGAGTGCGTGCTCGAAGGCTGTTCGCCGCCCTTCATCGAGCCGATAGGCGGTCACCACCCTGACACCGACTCGCGACTCCTGCAGCGCGGTCCGCAGCGCCTCTGCCTTCGAGGGGGGCAGGGCGTCCAGTTCTCGCAGCGCGAGATCCACTAGGCGAGCTTCCAGCCCGGGGTCGGCGACCCCCTCGAGCAACCGAGCGACGAACTTCGCGCCCGTAGCGACCGCCTGCCGTTCGAGTACGCGCCGTCCCTCCGCCTGCGCCCGGGCTTCAAGGACCTCGCGTCTTTTCCGTTCCTCCTCCAGCTCCTCGCCCAGCACCGCCAGGCGTTTCGACCTCTCCGCGGCGATCTCCCCGTCAAGCCGTACCCGAGCGACCCCGCTCTCCCTCTCCCAGGCGGCGATCCGGGCCTCGTACTCGCGGTGCATCGCTTCCGCCTGCCCGCGGAGCGCCTCGGCCTCAGCCACCCGCCGCTCGCTGTCCGTCCGACGGGCTTCGATCGCGTCCAGCACAGGACGGTACAGCAAGCGCTTCAGGATCCACACAAGGATCAGGAAGTTGACCGCCTCGAGCCCGAATGTCGTCCAATCGAAGCTCATCGGCGGCCACTAAGGCACATCGCCGCTAAGATAACTCACTGGATGAATCGCCGACCGCCACGGACGTGCGCGAGCGACTTCCACTGCCGACGAGCTTTGCAGTAGCGCCGTTTGCGTCGACGGCCATGACGGCGCTCGACGCGCATGGGACTGACGGCGACACTGGCCCAGCGCTCGTGGCTCCAGTCGGGCATCCGCACGCGCGTCCCCCGATTCAGTTGTTTCACCCGCAGCTCGAACATCTGGGCGGTCACGTAGATGTGACACGCCGCAGCCAGGCGAGGATAGAGTTTCGCCGACGAGAGCTCTTCCGGCTCAAGGCCGGCGGCCGCCGCGAGTTCCCCCTGCGCCACCCGCATGGCGTTGTACACCATTGCCGCCGCGTACACTTGCATGGCCACCGCGTTGGGATTCGCGGCATAGATCCGGTTCAGATTCAGTACTTCCTTGAGGTCGAAAAACATCCGCTCGATGCGCCACCGGTACGGGTACAGCGCCAGGGCCTCCTCGGCCCGCAACCGCGTGGGGTCCAGCACGTTGGTCAGCAGGGCGTGCTGGGTGCGCCCGCAGCGCCAACGGATGTAGCGAAGCGTCTGGACCGGCGTCGTCTGACCCGAGCCCGCACTGACCACCCAGTCCTCGAGCAGTCCGCCCTGATGTTTGCGTTTGCGCAGGCGGCGTTGCCGGCGCAGACTCAACGCGCGATGGCGTCGGAACAGCCCCCAGCACTGGTGCGCTGCCAGCGCGTGGAAGAAGTTCGCCGTGCAGTAGAGGCGATCCCCGAGGACCAGGCTGTCGGGCGCGACGTCGGCCAGCGCGACCTTGGCGCGCGTGAGCTCGCCCGCGGCCGCATCGGCATCGAAGTACAGGGCCCGGCACAAGCCGCGGGCCAGGTCGTAGACCCCCAGCAGACAGCCCGGCAGCACGACGGCCCGCTCGTGGCGCAGGATCTTCAACCGACGCGCGATGGCGGCCAACCGCGAGCCGTCGATCAGCAGGATCGCGGTGAAGCCCGCTTGCACGGGGGCGGTGGCCGCAGCGTAGCGCGCGGGGACCCCCTGGAGCAGGCGGGCGGTGAAGCGGCGGAACACGTCCGCGAAAAACGCCGGGCGCAGGTCGCGGCACCGCTGGAAGAAGGCCTCGGGGCTGGCCTGAATCCGGGGGGCCAGCGGCTCGCGGCCATCGAGGGTATCGAGCAGGGCCTGGCTCAGCGCCGGCGGCGCCCGCAGGATGATGGCCGTCCAGAACCTGACCAAGGCGTGCAGCGTCCACTTCCGCTGCCGTTCGGTGGTGCGCACACGTTGAAAGGCGGCCTCGCACAGCGCGTGCGTGATGTGTTCCTGCAGCAAGGCCAGGACTCGAACCAGGTTGATCCGGACTTCTCCCGCGGCAGTGACCTTGGCCATTGCACCTCCACTCTGTAGGGGTGTCAATGGCCAGTAAACACAACCACTTGCGATTCACTGGCATTTTAAGTTAGCGGCGATGCCACTAAGGCAGCAGGTACGCCAGCAGCGGGTTCCGGAACAGGACGATCAACACGATCACCAGCACATAGATGGCCAAGGACTCGAGCATCGCCAGACCGATGAACAGTGTCCTCGTGATCGTGCGCTCCGCCTCCGGCTGCCGCGCGAGCGCGTCAAGCGCCTGGGTGAGGGCGCGTCCCATGGCGAGAGCCGGAAAGATCACGCCGACTGCGATGGTAGCCAGGCCGCCAAGGGTGGACAGCAGGACAACCCAGGTCATCTCCTTCATCGGTAGCCCTTTCTGAGCTCGTGCGACTGCAGCCCGCCTGCGATATAGATCAGCGCCAGCATGCCAAAGATGTACGCCTGCACCAGCGCCTCGACGATGTGCAGGAAGAGCAACGGGACGGGCGCCACCACCCCCGCGACCAGCAGCACGAGAAAAGCTGCCATCTCCAGGCTCATCATGTTGCCGAAGAGCCGCACCGACAGGGCAAGGGTGCGAGTGACCTCACCCATCAGGTGAAAGGGGAGGAGAATCGGGTTCGGATAGAGGTAGTGCCGCAGATGGGCGGTGAGACCCTCCAGGCGTATCCCAAACCAGTGCACGGACACGAACACCAGTGCCGCGAGCGCCACGGTGAGCGACAGGTCGGCCGTGGGAGACCGCAGCCCCGGAAGCAGGCCGATCAGGTTGGCCGCGGCGATGAAGATCCAGAGCGTGCCGATGAACGGCAGCAGCGGCGCCCCGCGGCCCGGTGCCGCAGCCTCGATGGCCACGCGCAGGGCGACCACCACGGCCTCGAGCGCGATCTGCGGGCGGGACGGTGCGCTCGCGCTCAGCTGTCGCCTGACTACCCAGGCAGCGCCGGCCATCGCGGCCATGAGCAGCCACGTCGTGAGCACGGTCGTCCCGACGTGCACCGGCCCAAGATTGAAGGCCAGCCCGGCGAGTACCTCCGGCTTGTCCATTCGGGTCAGTGCCTCACGATGTAGACGTAGACGTTGATGGCCCCCACCACGAGGCCGGCCGCCAGCAGGCCCACCGTCCACCGGACAGAGTACCCGGGGCTCTGGCCGTCGAGCCAACGCCCCAGATAGGCGCCGCCCACGACCGGCAGGACGAACAGGAGCGACAGCGTCCCGAGAAAGACGGTCTGGGCGAGCAGCGTCGGGCGGTCCTTTTTCGCCTGTTCGATGCGCCTTGCCTGCTGCTCCACGGTCCGGCGCAAGCGCTCGTTGTCTTCCATCGTCACCTCTCCCGCGCCGCCGCGAGCAGCCGCCTGAGCAACTCTTCCTCGAGGCGGCGCACCTTTTCCTTCATCTCCGCCAAGGCCTGCTCCTCCGCGAGCAGCTCTCCGGCCAGCGCCTCCGCAATGCGCTGCGCGTCCAGATCGCGCAGATACCGTCTCGCATTCACATAGAGCGCGTTGTCGACGGCGTACAGCAGGCCGCCCGGCAGGGCCAGGTATTCCCACGGTCCATCGGCCCGGCGGTAGCGTGCCAGACCGAACGTCAGGAACGTCATGAAGCGGTCATGGTGAGGCAGGATGCCGAAGCTTCCGCTCGCGTCCTCGCCTACGAAGCTGGCTACTCCGTCGACCCGCTCGTAGCGGTCAACCGCCTGGAGGTGCAGCACCATGGAACTCACGGTCCTCCTGCGATGGCGCCGCGCATGTAGCATCGGTCCTCGGGCAGCTCGTCATAGTCGCCTCGCACGAACGCCTCGCAGTCGGCGAGCGTCTGCCTGAGGGGCACCGAGACGCCCGCGATCCCGGTGTGCGCGGCCAGCGCGTGGAATGGCTGGGTCAGGTAGCGCTGCAGCTTGCGCGCGCGCAGGACGATGCGCCGGTCGGCCTCCGACAGCTCCTCGATACCGAGCATCGTGATGATGTCCTCCAGCTCGCGATAGCGCGCCAGATGCTCCCGCACGCCTTCGGCCACGGCGTAGTGGTGATCGCCCAGGAAGTGGCGATCCATGAGCCTGCTGCCCGAAGCCAGCGGGTCGACCGCCGGGTAGATGCCCTTGGCAGCCTGGGCGCGCGAGAGCACCACGGTCGTGTCAAGGTGCCCGAGAATGGCGCTGACGGCAGGATCCGTCATGTCATCGGCGGGCACGTACACCGCCTGGACCGAGGTGATGCTCCCCCGCCGCGTCGAGGCGATGCGGTCCTCCAGCTCCGCCACTTCCGTGAGCAGGGTGGGTTGATAGCCCAC
>Ga0315286_10001242_pt1 | contig 23004 bp, 24 predicted proteins | sample YL17G10_0_MG_FD_205038 | JGI IMG/M metagenome (GOLD analysis project Ga0315286, IMG submission 205038) | Sediment microbial communities from Yellowstone Lake, YNP, Wyoming, USA - YL17G10_0 | ecosystem: Environmental > Aquatic > Freshwater > Lake > Sediment | place: USA: Wyoming | collected...
TGCGAAGCCAGGTCGTCAACGAACAAGAAGGTCATCGTGGTGGGTGCGGGGCCGATCCGGATAGGTCAAGGGATCGAGTTCGACTACTGCTGCGTCCATGGCGCGCTCGCCCTGAAGGAAGAGGGGACCGATGCAATCATAATCAACAACAACCCGGAGACCGTCTCGACCGACTTCGATATCTCGACCCGATTGTACTTCGAGCCGATAACCGTCGAGGACGTCATGAACGTCATAGAGAAGGAGGACGCGGACGGGATCATACTCCAGTTCGGAGGGCAGACCTCCATCAACCTCGCGCTTCCGCTCGAGAGGGAGTTGAAGGGCAAGAAGACCAAGATCCTGGGGACCTCACCTGAATCCATCGACCTCGCGGAGGACAGGAAGAAGTTCTCCAGCCTCATGGACGAGCTGGGGATCCGGCAGCCGAAGTCTGGGACGGGGTTCTCGTTCGATGACGCCAGGAAGCTAGCCGAGGATATCGGGTACCCAGTGCTCATACGCCCAAGCTATGTCCTAGGTGGTAGGGCCATGGAGATAGTCTACGGCGTGGACGAGCTCGAAACCTACATGAAGAGCGCGGTCAAGGTCTCCAAGAAACACCCGATTCTCGTCGACAAGTACCTCACCCATGCGATCGAGATCGACGTCGACGCGGTCTGCGATGGGACCGATGTTTTCATCGGAGGCATCCTGGAACACATCGAGGAGGCGGGGGTGCATTCTGGCGACGCGACCATGGTCTTGCCCCCCCAGACACTCAAGCCCGAGGTGATGAAGGAGATCAGGTCCATCACCAAGAGGGTCGCGCTCGCTCTCAAGACCGTCGGGCTGATGAACCTCCAGCTGGCCTACAAGGATGGGGAGGTCTGGATGCTCGAAGCGAACCCCAGAGCCAGCAGGACGGTCCCGATAATCTCCAAGGCGACGGGCGTGCCGCTCGCCAAGGTCGCCACCAAGGTCATGCTGGGCAAGTCCCTGAAGGAACTCGGGCTGGAGGGGGAAGCTAGGATCAATCATGTGGCAGTCAAGGCCTCGGTGTTCCCATTCCTGAAGCTCCCAGGGGTCGACTGCATATTGGGTCCCGAGATGAAGTCCACGGGCGAGGTGATGGGCATCGATGTGACCTATCCAGCAGCCGTCTGGAAGGCTTTCGTGGCATCGGGCCAGAAGCTGCCCAAGGAGGGTAAGGTCTACATCAGCGTCGCCGATCCCGACAAACATGCTGTCAGCGAGCTTGCGAGGAGGCTGATCTCGATCGGCTTCGACATCTATGCGACCAAGGGGACCGCGGAGCTCCTCAAGATGAAAGGGATCGAGGCGACTTTGGTCCACAGGATATCGGAACACGGGTCCCCCGATGCCCTCTCACTGATGAGGGAGGGGGACGTCCAGCTTGTGATCAACACGCCCACGGAAGCATCGGGAGCCCGTCGGGACGGATACATGATGAGAAGACTCGCCGTGGAGCTCGAGATACCGTTCTTCACGACCATCCAAGGCGCGAGGGCGGCGGTCATGGCGATGGAACACGCGGTCAAGAAGGACATGACAGTGAACGATCTATCATTCTTCCATCAATACGGATAGAGAATGGAGGGTCCTTGGGCCACCTCTTGGGCGTGGTCGCCGGACGGAGGATATCGTCGATCGATGGTCACCATGCGATTAACGGATGCGAACACAGTGCTTTGAGCTGCCTGGTGTGATCCTTGCAAAGCTTGGCAGAGGTTATCTGAGATTGAATGAGGTCCTCCTGCCAGTGAGCGTTGAAGAGCCTGCAACCCCGTTTCTCGCAGAATGGCTCGAGCGTTAGATGAAACATGACTGCCTGGAACAAGAGCCCTTTGACCACCTCGATCGTCCTGGGGTCGCCGTAGTCAAGGAACCTCCCCTTGAATGAGCTCTTCAGCTGCTCGATCTGCAACTCGCCAGCCCCCTGAATCTCCATCTTCTGTTTCATGAGATAGTACTCCCTCGGTTTTGCAGGCGCCTCGACGATCCCCGGGAGAGAGACGATGCTCGGAAAGCCACAGACTATGGTCCGAAGGTGGTGCCGCAGGTCGTCTCTCGAGAAGGTCGAAACGAGCCTATCGGTCAGCACGATCGACGCGCGTTCCACTTTGGGCTTGAGTATCTTCGAGAATATGTCTTCCAGAATGCGGCCGTTGTAGAGTATTCCCCCGGCCCGAGCCTCGCCTTCGAGGACCCGCCGCTCGTAGTCCAGCTCACCGTACATCGGCTCGTAGTCCTGCTCGGCCCTCGTCGGGTCCTTCACTCGGGCGGAAGCAAGCGATGACGCAATGGCTTCCATCTGCTCGTCCTCGATCAGCTCACCGATGCTCGGGCGCAGTTCGACCTTGACCGTCGGGAAAATGGAGCCGACAAATGGCTTGATGGACCTGAGGTTCTTGATTTCCTGGTTCTCTGGCAAGAACACTTCTACGGCCAACAGTTCCTTACTTCTTGCCCTTGAGGTACTTGTAGGCGACATCCGCTCCTCGCCTGCCTGATAGAAGCATCGATCCGAACGTAGGGCCCATCCTCGGCAGGCCGAAGGTGGTCGACACGGCCATCCCAGTCACTATGAGTCCTGGATGGCAGAACCCGGTGTGCTCCACCACGGCGTCCTCGCTCTTCTCGATCCACATGGCACCGAAGCCTGGGATCTTGATCAATCCGCGCTCCTCCAGCTTCCTCACAACCATGGCATCGTGTCCAGTGGCGTCAATGACCAGTTTCGATTCGAGGGCCACGGGATCAACGCATGTGATATTCCTCGGCAACGCGCCGACCGGCGTCCAGTTGACTACCGTTCCAGCGACCCTGTTCTTCTCCCTCAGGACCACATCGTCGAAAGAGACCATGTTGAGGATGCTCACACCCGCCTCGCAAGCAGCGGAGATCAACTTGGAACATGCAAGCGGCCCCGGCGTCATGTGGAGACCCTTCTCGTACATCTTGTACTTCACGCCCAGCTCGTCAAGGATCTTCTGCGCAGGTGCCCTGACCGTTATGGTGTTCATGAGGAACCCACCTATCCAGAACCCCCCGCCGAGGTAGTTGTTTCTCTCGACCACCAGCACTCGCACTTTCTTCAAAGCGAGGTCTCTGGCCGCCATCAGGCCGCTCGGTCCGCCACCGATAACAATCACATCTGTGTCTGCAAATCCATCCATGTCCTTCGCGAATTGCGAAATTATCGCCCGCGTGACTGAGCTTTCAGAGGACTTCTCGAAAATCGGCATTTGAACTCACCAGGTCTGGACTTCGCAAGTCCGAATCCGGATATATAGGTTCCCATTTTACATTCCAGACCCTCAAGGCACTGACATCTGAACGTGTAAGGCAAAAAGGATATTCGGGCAGAGTGCGTACCGTCGAACAGGAGCGGAGCAAGGCATCTTTCCGATGCCACGCGAACGAGAAGGATCTGGCTACGTCTCCGATCTGGTGAAGTGAATGGCAATCGACCCGATATGCAAGATGGATGTCGACCCGAAGACCGCGAAATGGAAGACGAACTACAAGGGCAAGGAGTACTTCTTCTGCGCCCCTGGATGCAAGAAGGCCTTCGAGAAGAATCCCGAGAAATACGCCTGAAAATGCGAACCCGCCTAGTGTTCGTGGGTAGCTGGATGGGACGGATGCTCGTGAGCGATCGGCTTGGACCCTGCTGACTTCTTCAGCCTTTCGTACTTCTCCTTGTAGAGCTTCTCACAGACGCTGCAGCAGAGATAGTGATATCTGCCATCGAGCTTGATCTTGACGCCCTCGTCGGTCATCATATGGCCACAGTAGTAACACCTTATCAACAGACCAGCCTCGTCGGTCAGTGCTGCGCGGGGGAGTTCCTTCGGGACCTTCATGATCATGGAGTTGTCCATCCTATGGACTTCGGGGATCTGGGCCATGGATTCAAGGAACCTCTGGTACTTGATCTGGTTATAGAATGAAAGAATGCACAGGATCCTCGAGTCGGACAGCATGTAGATCTGCCTAACAAGCTCGTCATCCTTTATCTTCTCGATGACCTTCTCCAGATCCGCTGGTTTGGCCTCCAGAAGCAGAGCGACGGAGACCTGTCCCAGCATGTCAGCATCGAGCATCGTTGAGTAACCTTTGATGAGGCCGAGGTCCACCATGGCCTGGACGCGGGAGCTCACAGTTGGAGTGCTCACGTTGATCCTCGCCGAGATGTCCCTGAAGGATGCTCGACCATCCTGCTGCAACTCCCTCAGTATCTTCCTGTCAACATCGTCCAGATTCAGGCTCATGGAGTCTCGACTAGGACCCTCGGGCTCATATCCTTTTCGATTGAAAGGTACGGGCCTTAAAGCCAGACAAATATTAAGTCGGTTCAATCAAAACTGATTGAATGTTAGGCAACAAACCCCTTACCTTTTCCTCCCCTAAGGTCTTTTCCGAGGCGAGGTCAATCTAAGGTTTCTTCGCTCCCTTCCCGTAATCCCGCGAATAGAACAACAACAGGAGAAACACGCCAAGAGCAGATGCGAGCAAGAGGATGGCGGCGGCTCCGTCTGCCCTGTTCTCCGGCAGGTCCTGTCTGACCGCCCACCAAGTGAACAGAAACGATGCTAAGGTGATGGACCCTACAAAGCTGGCGAATGCATAGAATACCCTCGGGGCTATGTCCTTCTTCCTGGCAGCTTCAAGCTCATCCCGAACTACCTTTCTGATCTCCTCCGCGTCCATTGATCTCACGACTTGACCGAGTGGACCGGTCTCCTGCGTTATTGATTTTTGCGGGGAATGCCTAACCATGACCGTCGGACACTTCGGACAGTCGCGGACTGCCTCTCGGAATCGCATTAGAGGCCCATGTCGCGCGTTTTCTCCGAACGATTAGCACCGATAGAGGTCGAGGGCATGCTAGACAGCCCTCTGAAGGGATGGGGCAAAACCCAGGCTATTCCGAGATAGGAGCGCGTCCTATTGCGTGCCTGGAGGAGTCGCCGGAGGTTGTGGCGGCGGCGCAGCGGGGGCGCGTCGCCTCTTCATCACGGTTAGCGCAACGAACAGTCCAACCAAGATCACCGCGACGATGATGGCGATCGTGGGGAGTCCGTAGTAAGGTCCGCCGAAGCTGAACGCCCCGTTGTCGCTATCGAACGAAATGCTGTTGACCGCTTGATTCCCCGCCTTATCGGCCACTCTTATCTCTATCACGTGGTGTCCCGACGATAACCGCAAGTGATTGACTTCGTTGCCAGAAACGGTCTCCCAAGTCCCTCCGTCAATCCTCATTTCAGTGGACACGACGCCGGTGTTGTCCGCGCTTTGCCAGGCAACATCGACATAACCCCCTCTGATTTGCGCGTCAGCCGGTGGCCCCGTCATGCTCACCGTCGGAGGTGTTGTGTCGGGCGGCGTGTAGATGTATGAAGTCAGTACCTGTGTTCCTGATGTAGACGAGCCAGATTGGTAAGAACTCTTCACGAACGAGCCCACATCGTCACAGTACCAATTGGTTGTGATACCGTCCCCATAATCTTCCTGTGTCACATTACAGTCGAATTTGCCCGCTGGAACTGTTATCGTTCTAACTCCCAGGTAAGTGTAGGTGGTCGTCACCGATACCGAAGACGAAACTTCGGTGATGTCTCCGTTGTCATAGGCCATACTTTCATAGTGCTCAGTTTGAGTCTTCGTCCAACTCACACCTTCAGCGGGGTTCTCAGGCTCCTCGCCTATTCCACTAGGGGGGGAATAGGTGGTGATATTGTGCTCCCAGAAAACCGCGGTTACCGGGGTGGACGTCGCATACGTCACAGTCATGGAAAGATTGCTGTCTGAGACAATCGTATCCAGACTCGCTTGGTCCAGTGAATCGGTACCGACCAAGGTTGCCGTCCCGCTCACGGTGTATCCTTGCGCCGTCCCCCCTACTGTCAACGATCCCATGTATCCGATTTCGTATGTGCTATATGCAAATCCGGCGACCGATCTCGATGACTCTCCATCGAAGGAGTATGTCACTTTGCCAGAAAGCGTAATGGTCCCAAGCTGCATATCGAAATCATACACCCACTCGTCTCCAGTTTTGTAGGCTGCCTCCGAGCATACTCCGCTAGAAGCAATGGAAATCAAAATGAAGGTCGCAAAAAACGCGCCACAAACCAACGCAACCATTACCCTCATTGCCGCTTCCCCGTACCCGCATGACGATGGCTTGCTTAAGGGCTTTTCCTGTCCAACACTCATCGAACAGAAGTCCTTGCTAGTTCGTGCATTGCGTCAGCAGCGTGCATACCTATGTCCATAATCTCCTCCTTCTCAGGCTCGCTGAGGCCATGGATGAATAGCGCGCCACGATGAACCAGGTGGTTCCGCTTCTTCTTGAACTGATTGACGACTTCATAAGCATCCGCTGGCAAAACGTCGAGGTCTCTTAGAATCTTCAACTTGCGGTCCACGTTCAGCTCAAGCAACGGATCGGACTTTGGGTCCTGAGACGACAAGCCGTAGGCTTTGAGAATGCACTCATCTGCTCTCATCTCGACTATTCCCCATGCAATGAAGAAGAACTCGTAGAACCTCCCTTGTTGCCGAAGCTCTTCCAGAATATCTATCCTGGGTCTCTTACTACGATAGTCATTCATTTCGGCGTCGCCTTTCCGCCCCTAAGGTTTTTTCTGCAAGGCGCCTCAGGCCTTCTTTCTCCTCCGCGCCTGGACTTGCCTCAACGTCACCACTTTCGCAAGTGCATTTACATATTGTCTCTTGCCAGGTCTTATGACTGTGTCCTCGAAAAAGCCCTCTCGGAACTTCGTATGCAATTTGATGCCGTGCTTCTGCCCGAGGTCCTTCAATTGCTCCATAGTAAGGCAATCCAGCAAACGCTTCACGCGGTCATGCTCTGTGTCCGGCGCTCCAATGATCTTGCGGACACCCTTGAGGGATAGCGTCTGTTGTGATCTGTTGCAGGATGCGTGGACCACGTAGGTATTCTTGTAGGTCATTTTTCCACCTCGTGACCGAGCCTTGTTGTGCCCGAGCTCCCAGTCGAACTGGTCCGCGCGTCGATGACACACCTGGCAGATACCTTTGTCACGCTCCCAGACCATACGTCTGAGAAGCTTCCTGGGAACCGTCTTCTTCTTCGGTTCGTCCCACAATGAAAACATATGGCCACTTCCCAATCCAGGAACCCTTTCCTCCCCTAAGGTCTTTTCCGAGGCGAGGCTCAAACCACTTCTCTTTTCCACAACGTCTGGGATTCGCTTATCCCATGAAGGAGATGTGGCATATCTCAGCTGACGATGGGTCGTGCATTATGGTGACCGTGTAGGCCGTTACCACAGAGAATAACTGACCAGATCCGAGCGTCAAGGCAAAGTAGTCACCCGTGTTGACGTACCCGTTGCCCGCAAGGTCGACTATGCTGATGTTGACCTTCAACGTGCCCAGATTTGCCACAGCCGCAATGTGGTTCCATCTGCTGACTGTCCCGTTGTCGAGGTCGGTCGTCAACGGAGTCCACGTATACGAGTTCGATCCATCAGTCAGCAGTATGGAGACATCGCTCCATGGCGTGTCCTTGCTAATCGGGGCGAAGGTCAGCTTCAGTCCGTTCAACACGGTCGACTTCGTCAGTGACGAGGTCGGAGTGATTTCCGCTTCTCCCTGGAAGTCAAGGTGGCATATCGCGGCGGACGATGGGTCGTGCATTACGATGACCGCGTAGGTCGTAGCTATTGAGAATACCTGTCCAGATCCGAGCGTCAAGGTGAAGTAGTCACCCTGATTGACGTACCCGTTGCCCGCAAGGTCGGCTATGCTGATGTTGACCTTCAACGTGCCCAGGTTTGCCGAGGTCGCAAAGTGGTTCCACTTTGCGACAGTTCCATTATCCAGGTCGGTCGTCAGCGGAGTCCACGTACACGTGGTCGATCCATCAGACAGCAGTATGGACACATCGCTCCATGGCGTGTCTTTGCTCATCGGGGCGAAGGTGAACTTCTCACCGCCCGTCACCGTCGAAGTTGTTATGCTAGACGTAGGGGTTTGTATGACTGTCGACCCAAACCACGGCTCTTCGGTATTGAGATCGTGACTATTCCAAGCGTACAACTTCCCGTCGTGAAATGCGAAACTCATCTCCATGGTCATTCTATTCCCAACATCGGAAACGAAAAGGAGCCCCATCGTGTAGACGGTGTCTTCCGACAGGGGCACGATCTTGAATAGGATGGTATCATTCAAGTCGAATGACCCGTCGCCAGTCGAGTCAGTGATCTCCAGGCTTACATTGACAAACGACGAGATGAAGATCGATTGACTTGTAGTTGCCCTAGTATGGGTACTCAACTGGGATTGATTTCCAAAGGGACCCGAAACCGTCCCACTGCCACCACCCCAGTCGATTCGGAATGCAACCTTCATTCCAGTGTAGTTGAAGAGGTTGAAACCACCTGGTGAGGAAATCCAGCTCTGGTCCATGGTGAATACCGCATAGCCATCAACAAGGCTGAACGGCACTTTCTCCGAGGGGTAGGGTGCTCGGCCAAAGTGCGACAACTCAAGCGCCAATCCTGCAAGCACGAGAGCAAGAACAACTATCAGAGTCAGAACGACGACTGCTGCCCTCTTGGGTCTTGAAGCCAAGTAAGAGCCGAGCCTATCGATCATGTAGCCATCTCTCCGTCGCCGGTATCACCTTTCCGCCCATATGGTCTTTTGCCGCACCGGTCGATTGAAAGGTGCGGTTCAATCACGAACATGGACTCTCGATCAAGAGCGGAAAGGACAGCACCCGTCTTTCAACGCACCGCATTCTTGGTTGAGAACGATGGTTCGTCGATAACACAGTTGAACATTTCTAATATAGTCCGAAATACATCAATCAATTGGCAATGAAAGATGTCAGGCTCGAGCCGATGAATGAGCATGAGTACGGCAGCTTCATCCAAAGGGAGATCAACGACTACGCAGCTGAGAACGTCGCTGCGGGACGATGGCTCCAAGACGAGGCCATGGTGCAATCGACGGAAGCTCATGAGAGCCTCCTGCCAAGTGGCCGTGAAACGGCCAACCAGTACTTCTTCATCGTCAGAGAGGAAGGGACTGGCGAGGAAGTCGGAGCTGTCTGGGTCGCAATGAGCGAACAAGCCAGGGAGAAGGAAGCGTTCGTGTACTACATCGAGATACTCGAAGGGTTCAGAGGCAAGGGCTTTGGCGGTCTGGCACTGAATGCCGTCGAGAAGAAAGCACGAGAACTCGGAGCATCGAAGATCTCGTTGCACGCATTCTGGCACAACCAGCGTGCCATATCTCTCTACAAGAAAGTCGGATATGCGGTGACGAGCGTCAACATGTCAAAGAGGATCGAGTAGAACGAGGTGTCCTATGGGAAACAGCATGGGCAGGAAGAGGACCGGGACTGATGACTGGATAGAGGACTGGCCCTGGTTCGGCGGCAGGCCTGGAAAGAAAGCGGGCAAGTGGTTCGCGCTCTACGTATTGCTACTGGTGGCCTTCGTGCTCCTCATCTTCTACGCGTTCTACACGCTGCAGATTTGCGTGGGTGTGGTATTGATCTTCGTCTGCGCAGGTGTCGCGGCGCTGCCTAGTCTCTTCATGATCGGTTCGAGGATCTAGCTTTTCGACTGGACTCCTCTCGAAAGGACCACGTACAATCCGCCCACGACGAGAACCCCTCCGACCACGATCCAGAGACCTGGGACCTCCTGCGGCAACAAGAAATAGGCTAATATCGACGCTCCTACTGGCTCACCGAGAACGCCCGTGGCGACGATGTGTGCCGGGAGCTTCTTGAGGGCATAGTTGAACATCGTGTGCCCTCCGATCGTAGGTATTATCGCCATCAGAAGGAAGAGTGTGAGCTCATGGGTGCTGGTGACGACGATCCTGTTGCCCAGTATCGCCGCCGATACGAGGAGAAGAAGCGCCGATAGACCGTAGACCGAGAAAGCGTACGGAGTGAGAGCGATGGACTTCCTTGCGACCCTTCCAGAAAGGAAGTATATCCCCGCGCACAGCCCTCCCAAGAATGCGAGGAGATCGCCGAGCAGCTTGCCGCCTCCCACGGAGTAGTCACTTATCGATATGAGGCTGACTCCCGAGAATGCAACGACGATGCCGATCGCTGCCATCTTCTTGACGCGCTCCTTCAGCACGAAGTGCGATACGCCAGCGACGAAGATTGGATGCGATGTGACGAGAATGACCGAAGTCGCCACCAGGGTGAGAGTCAGCGAGGTTATCCAGAGCCCGAAATGGAACGCCAGGGCGACACCGCTGAGCATGATCAGCAGGATCTCCTTCCTGTCGAACGACTTCAGTTGTGAGAATCCTCCGGTCAACACCATGACGGGTAAGAGCATGGCGCAAGTGAGAGCGAGCCTGTACCCGGCTATGATGAAAGGTGGGCTGTCGCTCCATTTGGTGAATATGGACGCGAAGGAGATGGAAACCATCGCAATGGCGATGGCAGAAAAAGCTCTGGAATTCGCGCTCATCGCCTTCACGAAGCTCACCGCAATGGCGTCAGGGTGTCATGATCAGTAGATCGTGACGCCTTTGACGCCCCTCGCCTGTCGGATGATCGGTATCAACTCGGAAGGGACTTGGCTCTCCGTGACGATGAACAGCTTGGGCTCCTCCGAGGTCATCGGATCATCCACGATTGCTTGCCGGATACTGATCCCGCCTTTCTGGAGTATGTCGGCCACCGCGGCTATGATGCCCGGTTCATGAGCATTCGTCGGGGTGATCTCGATCGCACTCCAGCCCATCGCCGATGCAGCATTCTTGAGGTGGTTGGTGGGCAGCAGCTGGGAGAAGAACTTGAGAAGAGTGGGGTCCCCTTTGATGGTCTCGATGGTGGACTTCACGACCCTCCTATCGACTCCTGCGGCCCTGGCGAGCGCGGAGTCGGCGATCTGGACGTCACCGCACATCACCTGTTCCCTCTCAATTCTGAGTCCATACTTGAGCAGGTACCTTGCCACCTTGGCCTGGGACGGATACTTCTCAAAGTAGTTCGATATCTTGTCCCACATGACTCTCGATGAATACATATGTACAGTAATAGATTAATATTGCGACCATTGTACGCGTTCGCACGGCAATCTGGCAGCAACGGATTTATATGTCCAGTGCCTTTGGCAAACACATTGACAAAGATTAGCACGGCACATAGGTGATGGCATGGTAGGGAAAACGATCAGGCTTAGGCGGATCTTCGACCAGAAAAGCGAGAAGACCGTCATAGTCCCCATGGACCACGGGACCTCAATGGGTCCGGTCAAGGGGATAGCTGATATCAGGAGCACCATCGACAAGATCGCGGCAGGCGGCGCCTCCGCGATAGTGATCCACAAAGGCCTGGTCCCCTATTCCGGCCCATCCGTGGGCAGCAAGCTTGGGCTCATCGTCCACATCTCGGCCAGCACTTCGCTCTCCTCGGACAAGAACTACAAGAGGCTCGTGGCTGGCGTCGGGGATGTCGCAGCTCTTGGAGCAGATGCCGTCTCGATCCACTGCAACATAGGTGGTGGCAAGGAAGACGAGATGATTGCGGATTTCGGCATGGTGGCCGACGAATGCCGAGCCTTTGGCCTCCCGTTGCTCGCCATGTGCTACCCTCGAGGGCCGAACGTCAAGAACGAATTCGCCGTCGAGCCTGTCGCACACTGTGCCAGGTTGGCGGCTGAGCTCGGTGCGGATGTCGTCAAGACGAACTACACTGGCTCCGTTGAGTCCTTCAAGCAAGTCGTCAAGGGCACACCTGTTCCAGTCGTCATAGCCGGCGGGCCGAAGATCGACTCGGACAAGGCCCTCTTGGCGATGATAAGCGAAGCCATGGAGGCCGGAGCGAAGGGCGTCTCCATCGGTCGAAACGTTTTCCAGCACGATGATGTTACTGGTATCACAAGGGCCATCGGACGTGTCGTTTTCGAAGGTATGCGGCCAGAGGAAGCTTACAGGCGGTGAGGTCTTGAAGGCCCGCCAGATCTGGGTTGGCGCCGTCTTCCAGCCCAGTAGTGAGAACAGGAAGAAGATTGTACTTTCCGCTATAGAGAACGGCTTCGACACGGTCGTGCTCGATAGCAGGGATTCGGATTTCACCCGCCTTGGCAGGTTCAGGGCGATCATCCTCAAGGGTGGCAAGTTCATCGAGGAAGGCAAGACGATAGGTGCCATGCTGGAGCTGAAGGGGAAGGAGGACGAGCTCAAAGCGAAGAAGCTGGCCGACAAGATTAGCACCGTCGTGATATCGGCAAGGAACTGGAAGGTCATCCCGCTCGAGAACCTGATCGTTCACTTCCAGGGCTCTGGGTCCAAGCTCCTGATGCTCGCCCGGACCGCTGAGGAAGCGAAGCTCTTCTTCGAGACGATGGAAAGAGGAGCGGATGGAGTCCTCTTCGTTCCGCAGAAGGTCGAGGAGCTGGCCAAGCTACGGAAGATCGTGGTTGAGAGGTCACCCAGGCTGGAGCTCAAGGAAGGGAAGATCACGTCGCTGAGACAGCTTGGGCTAGGTGACAGGGTCTGCATCGACACTTGTTCCATGCTCTCAATCGGAGAGGGCATGCTGATAGGCAATCAATCCTCATGTCTATTCTTCATTCACTCAGAGACTCTCGAATCGGAGTACGCCGCCTCGCGGCCTTTCCGGGTGAACGCCGGCCCGGTCCATGCCTACATACTGATGCCAGACGGAAGCACCAAGTACCTGTCTGAGCTCAATGGCGGCGATGAATGCCTTGTGGTCGGGTGCAATGGCCAGACGAGACGGGTCGTGGTCGGAAGGACCAAGGTGGAGCGAAGGCCGCTCCTGCTAATCGAGGCGGAGGTCGAAGGCGAGAAGTACTCGACCATCGTTCAGAACGCGGAGACAATCAGAGTGTGCTCCAAGGGAGACGTTGTCTCCGTCTCCAAGCTGAAGATCGGCGACATGATCTTGCTCAAACCGGAGCGCGGCGGAAGGCATTTCGGAATGTACGTGAAGGAGAGCATACGGGAGAGGTGAATCGTGCCACTCGTCGTGGCTTCCCTCGTCGAGGGGAGCATCTCAGGGGCTTCGGACTCGTCAAAGGCGGCTTTCAGGTCTGGTGCCGACCTGGTCGAGCTCAGGCTGGACCACCTCGAAGGATTCAACGTACAGATGATCCGAGAAGCGAGGAGGGAGATCCTCGGACCGACCATCGCCACGCTCCGATCGAAAGGGCAGGGAGGGAGGTCTGGCCTTACAGGCTCCAGGCGGGAGGACGCGTTGATGCAGATCCTGGAATCTGACTTCGAGTACGCGGATCTCGAGCTCGGAATTGACAGGTCCCTTCTCAAGAAGAACAAGGGCGCTGAATCGGAGACACAAACGATCGTATCGAGTCATTTCTCTAGACCCGTCCCGAGGGACGTCGTGGAGAAGAAGCTCGTCGAGGCGATGACTCTGGGAGACATCGCGAAGGTGGCGATGCCCTGCGAGAGCGCCCCTCAGGCGCTGGGCCTGGCTCAGCTCGGTCTGAAGTTCTCAAGGCTGAAGAAACGGTTCGTCATCATAGGCATGGGCCTCCAGGGGCAGCTGACCAGAGTGTTCGCCGACCGGATTGGGTCCGAGCTCGTCTACGCTTGTCTTCCGGGAAAGGAAGCGGCTCCGGGGCAGTTGGATGTCACAACCCAGATCTCCATTTTGGAGGGACCAAGGAAGGTTCTCGGACTAATCGGTCACCCAGTGTCGCATTCCGTTTCGAAGCCCATGCAGGAGGCTGCGTTGAAGCATCTCGGCCTCAGAGGCATGTACCTGCCGCTCGACTTCCCGCCGAGGGAGTTTGACGGGAACGCTCTTCGGGCGCTGAAGAACCTCGGTTTCAAAGGGCTCAACGTGACCATACCCCACAAGGGATTGGCCTTCAAGCTGTGCGACAGGAACGGCGAATCCGCGACCGCCACCCGTGCTGTCAACACCATCAGCTTCGTGGGAAAGGCAGTTGTGGGAGAAAACACCGATGTGATTGGGTTCTCACGGTTGCTTGACGGAAAAACAACCATAACCCGAAACACGCACGCACTGCTCATCGGAGCAGGGGGTGCGGCGCGGGCGGTCGCCTACGTCCTATCGGAGCGGAAGGCTAGGCTGACGATCATCGACATCGAGAAGGGCAGGGCGGACGAGCTAGCCAAATCCTTTGGGGCGAGGGCCGTGTCCGTCAAGAAACTGTGGAAGTCGGACAGGTCCTTCGACCTGGTCGTGAACTGCACACCCGTCGGGATGAAAGGCATGGCCGGCACGCCCCTGAAGGCAGGGTTCGTCGGGTCTGGCTCAGTGTTCATTGACATCATATACAACCCACCAGTCACAAAGGCGATGGAAGTGGCTGCCCGACGGGGCGCCAAGGCATACGGAGGCATCGAGATGCTGGTCCAACAGGGGGCGGAATCCTTCCGCATATGGACCGGACTGGAACCCGGCGTCGATGCGATGAGGGTGGCCGCAGGGAGAGCCCTGCCATGATTGGAAGGGCAGGGTGTAGAGGGGCGGCTACGATCGTAAACGCAATAGCTACGGGCAAGGGAGCGGCCTTCGGTATCACTCTCGAGACGGATGCGGAAGTCAGCTTGGAGGTAGGCTCTGGCGAGCTCAGAACCCTTCATTCGACGGAGGGAAACGGACTCGTGACAGGCTGTGTCCGTGCGCTGGCCAAGAAGGCAGGGAAGGCCGAAGTCCACGGTCAGGTCCGTATCGAGTCCGAGATACCCATATCGAGAGGTTTGAAGAGCAGCAGCGCGGTCTCGAACGCCGTCGTGCTGGCCACCGCCAGGGCACTCGGGGCGAGCCTCCCAGACTTCGAGCTCATATTGACTGGGATAGAGGAGTCGATCAAAGCTTCCGTGACTATCACTGGAGCCTTCGATGACGCGTCAGCGTGTTACATGGGTGGGGTGGTCGCGACGGACAACAGGGCGTTCACCGTCTTGCACCAAGGAACCCTGGACCCGGACCTTGTCGTCATACTCCACGTTCCAGATAGGAGGATCACGAAGGCCAGCGTGAAGGACCTGGACTTCAGGCCCATCGCGCACGAGGTCGAGAAAGCTTTCGATCTCGCACTCAGGGGGGAGTACCTGAAAGCGATGGAGCTCAACTCCAGGGCGTATTCCAAGGTGCTTGACGTTTCCGAGGACATCGCGAGCCTTGCAAGGAAGAAAGGTGCGCTCGCGGCAGGCATATCTGGGACTGGCCCTGCCACCGCGATAGTCTGCGACAGGGCCGTAGAGAACGACATCGTCCGAGCCCTGCAGAGGGAGGAAGGTTCCATTCTCAAGGCACATGTGAACGACATGCCGGCGACGGAGGTGATTCCACGGTTATTGTAGTCAGATCTTCCGTCGCCAAGGGCACGGTGACTGCGCCTCCGTCCAAATCGTGCACACACAGAGCGATCGTTCTCGGCGCACTCACGCACTCCAACTTCACGCTTCACAATCCACTCATGGCAGAGGATACCGTCGCCACGTTGGACGCGCTGCACGCCTTCGGCGCCGAGATCAGGAGCAGCTCCGTTGGCATGAAGATCCACTGCGAGGAGCTCCGTCCGGCCTACGGGGTGGTCGATGCCAAGAACTCTGGGACGACGATGAGGTTGATCGCGGGCGTGGCGTCTCTTCTTCCGTCCACCACCACGATGACAGGTGACGAGAGCCTCATCAGAAGACCGATGGGTCCGCTCGTGGATGCCTTGGTCCAGCTGGGTGCGACATGTGAGTACCTAGGAAAGCGGGGGAACCCCCCCCTCGCGATCACTGGGCCTATCCACAAGTCTTCCGCGGAGATATCCGGAGACATCAGCTCTCAATTCATCTCATCACTGCTCATCGCATGCACGCAGAAGAAGGGGAACACGACGCTGCGCGTCAAGGGGCAGCAGAGGTCCAGGCCGTATGTGGACATCACCCTGGGCATGATTCGAGAGTTCGGGGCTCAGGTGGACGAGGCCGATGGAGCGTTCACGATTCCCGGAAAGCAGCATCTGACGAAGGAATCATACGTCGTGCCAGGAGATTTCTCCTCAGCATCGTTCCCTCTCGTGGCTGCGGCAATGACGGGAGGGGATGTGACTGTCAGGAACCTGGACAGCGGGTCTCCTCAAGGGGACAAGGCCATCATCGAACACCTGAGATCCTTCGGCGCGAAGGTCACCGTGTCACCCAATTCAGTGCGGGCCTCAGGTGGCAGGCTGGTAGGTGCGCAGATCGATGTGAGGCAGACCCCGGACCTGTTCCCGATACTCGCCGTGCTGGGATCCGTCGCCGAGGGCAGGACCGTCCTGAAGGGCGGGGAGAACCTGCGCGCCAAGGAGAGCGACAGGATCGCCACCACGACGACATTCCTGGAAGAGATGGGAGCGAGCATAGTCGCGACTGAAGATGGATGCGAGATTGAGGGCGTGGACAAGCTCCACGGCGCGACAGTGCAGAGCTTCGGAGACCACAGGATACTCATGGCAGCTGCGGTAGCGGGGCTGGTGTCCACCACGGAAACGAAGATAGATGACAACGAATCGTTCAAGGTCTCCTACCCGGGCTTTCTCAGGGACATGCATCAGCTGGGCTGTCGCCTGGTGGTGAGGAAATGAACGAGTTCGGGGTCAAGTACAGGATCGGCATATTCGGCTCGAGCCACGGCCCGTGCATAGGGGCCAAGGTCGAGGGATGTCCCCCCGGGTCGAAGATCTCGGAGGCCATGATCCAGGTTGAGCTCGATCGCCGGTCCCCGGGAAAAGGGCCCATCTCGACGACCCGCAGGGAGCGGGATAGATTGGAGATCGTGTCGGGCATCATCAATGGAAGGGCCACGGGAGGACCGATCGTCGGGCTCGTCAGGAACATCGATACGGACTCCTCCGCTTACGATGCTTTCAAGAGGGTCCCAAGACCGGGCCACGCCGATTACCCTGCGATGGTGAAGTACGGTAATCATCACGATCACAGGGGCGGTGGACAGTTCTCGGGAAGGATGACTGCGGGGCTCGTCATTGGAGGAGCGATCGCGCGCCAACTGCTCGAGAGGAAAGGTGTTTCGGTCCTCGCACAGACGGTCCGGATAGGCACAATAGCTCTCGAGAAGGATGTCCCGTTCAGCATCGCGGAGAAGATCGTTCGAGCAAGCGCCGTTGGCTGCGCGGACAGAAGGACCGCAGCGGCCATGACGGAGGAGATAGTGAAAGCTCACGAGGCCAATGACAGCATCGGCGGGATCGTGAGATGCACCGTCGTGGGTCTGCCTGTCGGGGTCGGCGAGCCGTTCTTCGGGTCCATCGAGAGCCTGATGTCCGCGATGATGTACTCCATACCTGGGGTGAAAGGGGTGGAGTTCGGCTCGGGATTCAAGTGCGCGTCGATGAGGGGCAGTGAACACAACGACCCCTACATCATCAGGAACGGGAAGATACTGGCCAAGACAAACAATGCGGGTGGCATCCTCGGCGGTCTGTCGAATGGGATGCCAATCGAATTCCGCGTTGCGTTCAAGCCCACATCATCCATTGCGAGACCGCAGGCAAGCGTCGATGTCGTGGATAAGAAACCTGTCGAGCTCGAGATCAAGGGGCGGCACGACCCTTGTATCGTTCCCCGAGCAGTCCCAGTTGTTGAGAATTCAGCTGCAGCCGTGATACTCGACCTGATGCTCCAGGGGGGGTTCGTGTGACCTCGAAGGAGATGGGTGCTCTCAGGTCGGAGATCGAGAAGATCGACTCGGACATCCTTGAGCTCATCGCTCGAAGGGCGGAGGTCTCGCGGGAGATCGGCTTGACGAAAGCCAAGGACGGCCTGGAGACAAGAGATCGCTCCAGAGAAAAGGCCGTCATCGCCCAGTTCGCAAAGAGAGCGAAGCTGCTCGGGGTGGGCACGAGGCTTGCGAACGATGTCGCCAAACTCCTGATCTCCGATTCCGTCAGCATCCAAGAGGCTGGGGTCGAGAGACCTCTCGTGGGGAAGACAGCGCTCGTCGTTGGCGGAGCCGGAAGGATGGGAGAGTGGTTCTGCAGGTTCCTGTCGAATCGAGGAGCGGAGGTTGCCATATGGGATCCCCGCGGAAGGTTGAGGGGCTACGAGAGCCTGAAGACCATGGAGTGGGCTGCGGCAAGCAGCGACATCGTGGTAATCGCTAGCCCGCTCGGGGTCGCCTCGTCGGAACTCGAGATCGTGCTTGATTCGTCTCCAGCGGGACTCGTGTTCGACCTATGCAGCGTCAAGTCCCACATAGCAGCCCAGCTCAGAGAGGCCGCCGCTGGCGGCTTCCTGATATCCAGCATTCATCCCATGTTCGGACCCAAGGCCTGCTCGCCGAAGGGCAAGAACGTCATAGTCTGTGACTGTGGGTCGAAGGAAGCCAACGACAGGGTATCCCAGATCTTCTCATCGGCCGGCTCCCACGTCAGCTTCACGAGCCTCGACACGCATGACGAGCTAATGGCCTACGTCCTGGGTCTCTCCCATCTATGCTCGCTGGTCTTCGCAGGCACGATACGAGCATCTGGAAAAGACATAGCGCAGCTCAGGAATGTCCAGGGCCCCTCGTTCAAGCGGATGTCTAGCATGGCTCTGGAATTGTCAAATGAAAGCAAAAGGGTCTATCATGACATCCAGGCATTGAACCCCAACACCCGGAAGGTGGTCTCCTCGATGGAGCAAGTGCTCCGAGAGCTCGAGAAGGCGTCCCTTGACGCCGATCCTGCAAGGTTTGCCGAGATCATGCGATCAAATGGAGAATACTTGGAGGTGGAATGAGATGGCGAAGAAGAAAGCGGCAATCCTTGGTTCGAGCGGAATGATCGGGCAGAGATTCGCCCAGATGCTCAATGACCACCCATATTTCGAAGTCGTTGCCTACTGCGCTTCAGACAGGTCGGAAGGGAGGAAGCTCTCCGAGGTCTGGCGATTGCACGACATCGAGATCCCCCGGGGCCTCGAGAACGTTATGATTCAGCCAACCAACCCAGCGAGTCTGGGAAAACACGATGTCGAAGTGGTCTTCAGCGGATTGCCTTCAGAAGTGGCGGGTCCAATCGAAGACGAGTGCGCGGAGCACGGGATGGCGGTATTCTCGAACGCGGCGTCGCACCGGATGGAGCATGACACCCCGATCCTCCTCCCAGAGGTCAACCCGGAGCACTTGGCCTCGGTCGATATCCAGAAGAAGAGACGGAAGAACGGCGGATTCATTGTCACCAACGCGAACTGCTCTATCACGGGGCTGGCGCTCGGCCTGAAGCCTCTCGTCGATGAGTTCGGTTTCACTGAGGTGGACGTCGCGACCTACCAGGCGCTCTCAGGAGCTGGATACCCAGGGGTCGCCTCGCTCGACATACTCGGCAACGTGAACCCGTTCATCAAGAACGAGGAGGAGAAGATGAACCAGGAGGGGAAGAAGATCCTTGGGGAGTTCAAGAACGGCAGGTTCGTCGACTCCCCCCTGAACATACAGGCAAGTTGCGCTCGAGTCCATGTCAGGGACGGTCACCTCGAGGCGGTGTTCATCCACGACAAGAACATGCCTGACCAGAAGATGATATCCCGGACTCTCTCCCAGTTCAAGTCGAAGCCGCAGAAGCTCGGGCTCCCGAGCGCGCCTGAGCATCCGATAATCGTGAGAACGGAACAGAACAGGCCCCAGCCAATCCTAGATGTGGACGCGGGAACTCCCGATAGGGCCAAGGGGATGGCCGTCACGATTGGAAGGATCAGGGTGGACAAGGGATGCCTGAGATTCTACCTGCTCTCACACAACACCATCAGAGGAGGAGCTGGGGGCTCTGTCCTCAACGCCGAGCTAGCATTCAAGGAGGGATTCATCTGAACGCGAAGAAAGGAACCGCATCGAAGGCCATTTCTAAGAGCTACGAACAGATCAGGAAGAGCATCGAACACGGCGATGCTGTCGTGATGACGGCCGAGGAATTCAAGCAGTTCGTGAGATCCAACGGCACGAAGAAGGCGGCGAAGGAGGTCGATGTCGTCACCACGGGGACGTTCGGGGCCATGTGTTCCTCGGGAGCGTACTTCAACTTCGGTCACTCGGATCCCCCGATCAAGATGCAGAGGATCTGGCTTGACGGCATTCCCGCGTACGGAGGTCTAGCCGCGGTCGACGCCTACCTCGGGGCAACGGAGCTGGACGAGTCGAACAACATGCTCCACGGGGGAGCGCACGTGATCGAGGACCTCGTGAGGGGAAAGGCGGTCCGGCTGAAGGCCACCTCTTACGGGACCGACTGCTACCCAAGAAGGGAGATCGATACCTATGTCAGCCTCAAGACCGTGAACCAGGCGGTCCTGATGAATCTCAGGAACTGCTACCAGAACTACGCAGTGGCGACCAACAGCACGTCTAGGACGCTCTACACGTACATGGGGAAGCTCCTGCCCGAATTCGGCAACGCGACATTCAGCAGCGCTGGTGAGCTCTCGCCGCTCCTCAACGACCCATACTATAGGACGATAGGGGTAGGCACGAGGATATTCCTGGGAGGAGCGCAGGGGTACGTCATGTGGGAGGGCACTCAGTTCAACCCGGGGGTACCGCGAACTCCCGCAGGGGTCCCGAAGAGGCCGGCAGGGTCGTTGGCCGTCATAGGGGACCTGAAGCAGATGTCCTCCGAGTTCATCCGGGGACTGACATTCACTAGATATGGAGTCTCGCTCGGAGTTGGGATAGGGGTGCCCATCCCCATCCTCGACGAGGAGATGGCGAAGCACGCGGCGGTCACGAACGACGAGATCATCACCGCTGTCTTCGACTACAGCCAACCGTCGAGGTCCAGGACTGTGCTCCGAGAGGTGACCTATGCGGACCTCAGATCGGGCGAGATAGAGCTGAAGGGAAAAACGATCCCGACTTCGTCCCTCTCCAGTCTCCACAAGGCAAGGCAGATATCCGAGCTCCTGAAACGCCAGATCATGAAAGGCGAGTTCATGGTTGAGAAACCAGTTCAGAACTTCTCGATGGACAGGGTCTTCCGAACCCTTGATGTAAGATCTGAGAAGGAGGCGATGTGAATGAAGACCAAGGTGGTGCTGAACTTCAGCCCGACAGCTGCGAACACTCCCATAACCAACAACCTGATCGCCAAGTATCATCTCCTGGTCAACATCCTCAGGGCCGAGATCGATGAGATCGGCGGGAAGATGGTGCTCGAGATGTCGGGGAAGGCCGACGACATAAGGAAGGGCATGGACTATCTGAAGGAGAACGGCGTCGGCGTTCGCCCGATAAAGGAAGGTGTGCGCCGGGATGACGACCTGTGCACGCACTGCGGGATGTGCGTGTCAATATGCCCGACAAGGGCACTCGCATTCGATCCCAAGACGGGCAAGGTCACCTTCAACGAGGAGAAATGCGTCGCGTGCGGGGTGTGCATCGACGCGTGCCCTCCCAGAGCCATGGAGATCCTCATATGAGTGAGCTCGTCCTTGCGAAGGTGGAGATAGAAGAGACTGCTGCAACGATTGCGGCTGAGCGGGAGTTCCTGGCACCTGCGGTCGAGTCCATCAAGTCGACAAGATTACAGATCGAGAGGCACATCAGGCAGGACCGGTTCTTCCTCACGACCCTCGAGCCGTACGACCCGGAACCTTCCTGCGCAAGGGTGATCAGGCGAATGTGCACCGCATCCGCAGCTGCGGGCGTCGGTCCAATGGCGACGGTCGCGGGCGTGATAGCCCAGGAGGCGCTCGAGGCGATGGTCTCGAAGGGCTGCAGGCACGGGTGGGTGGACAATGGCGGGGACATCGCTCTGATCTTGGAGAAACCAGTTACCCTGGAGATCTTCAGCGACCCGGAGTCGACGAATGCCTGTGCTCTGGAGCTCGAACCGACTGAAGAGATCATCGGGGTCTGCACCTCCAGCGGCGCTCTCGGCCATTCGATCAGCTTCGGCAACGCCGACGTCGCCTTGGCCATCGCCGACGATGCGGTCCTTGCAGACGCACTCGCCACTGCAATAGGGAACGCAGTGACAAACAAGGAATCACTGAGCACCTGTTTCGACAGGTTCAAGAGCATGGGTGGATTCAAGGCTGGCTTGGCCATGATCGACGGAAGCATCTCGATGCATGGGAAGATCCCCAGGATCGTGGAAGTCGAGCACAACCCGCAGAGATTGACGACCCACGGCAAGATGTCGTCAGCTCGGTTTGTCGGTACAAGCGGCCTAGAGACTGAGGTGAGAACCTGAAGATAATGAAATTCGGCGGCACATGTCTGGGCTCGGAGGACATGCTGCAGCGGATGACGAAGGTAGTCAAGGCTGAGAAGGAGCGCAAGATTGTCGTGGTCTCAGCATCTGCCGGGGTCACCAACTCCATGAGGGACTTCGTCGCGAAGCCCAGACACGAGAAGGAGATAGATGACTTCCTCCTAGCGCTCAAAGGAAAGCATATTGACATGCTTCCGAAGAAGGACGGGCACGGCCGAAAGGAGGCCCTGGAGCTCATAGAGGCGAAGATCACAAAGCTTGAGAGGCTGCTCTACGGCGTCACCTACACCGAAGAGCTCACGCCTCGCACCAACGACCTGATCCTGAGCTTCGGGGAGAGACTGTCCGCGATCGTGGTGTCCTCCCTGCTCAAGCACGAGGGATTGGAGGCGGTCTCCATGGAGGCTGATGCGCTGGGAATGGTCACGAACGATCAGCATGGGAACGCGGTGGCCATCCTCGACGAATGCGAGAAGAACATGGCGCCACCTCTCGAGAGTGCGCTGAAAAAGGATGTCATCCCCGTGGTGACGGGTTTCTTCGGGATAACAAGGTCCGGACACGTGACCACCGTCGGGAGGAGCGGCACGGACTATACTGCGGCCGTAGTGGCCTACACGACGCGAGCCAACCCGATCGAGATATGGAAAGAGGTCGACGGGTTCATGAGCGCCGATCCGAAGCTCGTCAAGGGCGCCTTCCTCCTGGAGCACCTCTCGTACGAGGAGGCCGCGGAGCTAGCCTACTTCGGCGCCCAGGTCCT
>Ga0315286_10001245_pt1 | contig 22982 bp, 20 predicted proteins | sample YL17G10_0_MG_FD_205038 | JGI IMG/M metagenome (GOLD analysis project Ga0315286, IMG submission 205038) | Sediment microbial communities from Yellowstone Lake, YNP, Wyoming, USA - YL17G10_0 | ecosystem: Environmental > Aquatic > Freshwater > Lake > Sediment | place: USA: Wyoming | collected...
CCTGGCACCGCTTGAGCGACGAGGGCGCAGGCTTTCGCATAGCGCTGGCCATCCTGGACGCCGGGCGGATCGGCATTGCCGCGCAAGCTGTAGGCATCGCCGAGGCAGCGTACGAAGCAGCTCGCGGCTATGCCAAAGAGCGCGAACAGTTTGGGCAGATGATTTCCAGCTTTCAAGCGATCCAGTGGATGTTGGCCGACATGAAGACACGCATCGAAGCAGCCCGCCTGTTGACGTACCAGGCAGCCCTGGCCAAGCAAGAAGCGAAACAGGCTGGCTCGCGGTACACCCTGGAGGCCGCGATGGCCAAGCTGTTTGCCGCAGAGACGGCGATGTGGGTAACGACCAAGGCAGTCCAGGTCTTTGGCGGGAATGGGTACAGCAAGGAGTACCCCGTGGAGCGCCACTTCCGGGACGCCAAAGTCACCGAGATATATGAGGGCACGAGCGAGATCCAGCGGCTGGTCATTGCTCGGAGCGTTTTGAGCTGAGTGTGCTAAACGATGCTCGACCTTGGCATTGTCATCGTCAACTATAACGTCCGCGACCTGCTGCGCGATTGCCTGACATCAGTGTACGGCAGCCGCGGCGATTTCACGTTCGATGTCTGCGTCGTAGACAATGGATCCGACGACGGCAGTGCCATCGTGGTCAGCGGAGAGTTCCCCAGGGCACGGGTGATTCGCGCTGAGAACCGCGGGTATGCCGCGGGCAACAACCTTGGATTGCGCGCCTTTGGGTTCGGCGAAGGGCAAGCGGCTCGGGACGCATCCACCCCCCGGTATGCGCTGCTCTTGAACCCCGATACTATCCTGCCCCCGTCGGCCCTGGCAGACATGCTCACTTTCATGGAAGCTCATCTCCAGGCCGGGGTGGCGGGTCCCAGGTTGGTGCGGGAGGATGGAAGCCTGGACAAGGCCTGCCGCCGCAGTTTTCCAACGCCAGAGATCGCGTTCTACCGCCTGGCCGGATTGAGCAAGTTGTTTCCCCATAGCCGGCGCTTTGGCCAGTACAATCTCACGTTCCTGTCCCCGGATGTTACAACGGAGGTAGACTCGGGGGTAGGGGCTTTCATGCTCATCCGCGGGCAGGTACTGGCTCAGGTCGGGCTGATGGACGAGCAGTACTTTATGTACGCCGAGGACCTGGACTTTTGCTACCGCGCCAAGGCGGTAGGCTGGCAGGTGTGGTACAACGCCGACGCAACGGTGCTGCACTACAAGGGCCAGTCCAGCCGGCAACGGAGCACTTTTGCCAACGTCCAGTTCTACAGGACCATGCGGTTGTTCCACGACAAGCACTTCAAGCAGGGATCCCCGTTGCTGGTGAATTGGGTCATCTACGCGGCCATTGGCTTGTTGGGGGGCTGGGCGGTGGTGCGTGACCGTCTGCGCCCGACGGAACGGCGTGGCGTGGTTTCGGCAGTGCCGGCCCCTGGAAAGGGAGTCTGAAGATGAAACGCAGAGCCGCTATTCTGTTCACGCTGGTATTGGCGCTTAGCGATGCGGAGATGATCGCCCTGGCCTTCTATCTGGCCTACTGGTTGCGCCGCAGTGTCGCTGTGCCCCCACCGGTGAACATCGCACCCTTTCGCGACTACCTGGCCATGATGGGTTTACAGGTCGCCACCATGTTGGTGGTCTGTTTCTTTTCGCGGCTGTATGACTTCAAGCGGAGCATGTCTCGCCTGGACGAGTTCTACCGTCTCTTTGCAGCAATCTCCATCGGCATGATTGCCACCATTGCTTTTACTACACTCCTGTTCAAGAACAGCACCCTGGAACTGGACTTCCCGCGCGTGATGGTTGTGTACGCCTGGCTTCTGACGGTGGTGCTCGTTACAACCAGCCGGTCGCTGTTGGCTTTCGTCCGCAACGCGCTTCGGAAGCGAGGGTTGTGGGCGGTTCGCCTGCTGATCGTCGGCACAGACGATGTGGGCCGCATGATCCTGCAAAAGATCCGGCAGATGCCCCGCCTTGGCTACGTCGTGGTCGGTTTTGTCGACGGCGACGCAGAACCCAACCAGGAGATCATGGGCGTGCCGGTGCTGGGTGGGGTGGACAACCTTCCGGAATTGATTCGGGACCACGAGGTGGAAGAGGTCATCATCGGCCGGCCTGAGCTCAGCCATCAGGAGCTCTTGACTATCATTTCACGTTGCGAACGGGGCCAGGTGGGAATCAAGATCTTTCCCGACCTGTTCCAGATCATTGCTACCGAGTTGAGCATCGGGGATTTGGGCGGGCTCCCCCTGCTCACGGTGCGAGACATCGCACTGCGCGGCTGGAAACTGACGCTCAAGCGGGCGGTGGATCTGGTGGGCAGCACTGTGGCGATGGTGATCCTTTCACCTTTCTTGGCGCTGGTTGCACTGGCCATCAAACTTGACTCCCCCGGCCCGGTCTTTTACGCCCAGGAGAGAATGGGGCTGGATGCCAGGCCGTTCTGGTGCCTCAAGTTCCGTTCCATGCGGACCGACGCTGAGAAAAACGGACCGGGCTGGACCACAGAGAAGGACCCGCGCGTGACACGCCTGGGCACATTCATCCGCCGCTTCTCCGTTGACGAGTTGCCTCAGCTCATCAACGTGGTCCTGGGCGACATGAGTCTGGTGGGGCCGCGCCCTGAGCGCCCCGTTTACGTGCAACAATTCCGCCGCAGCATCCCTCGTTACATGGACCGCCACCGGGAAAAGTCAGGCCTCACCGGCTGGGCGCAAGTCAACGGCTTGCGGGGGGATACCTCCATCGCCGAGCGCACCAAGTACGACCTGTGGTACATCGAGAACTGGTCGCTATGGCTGGATTTCAAGATCATGCTGCGTACGATCGCTGGCACGGTCAGCGGCCAACGCCAAGGGTATTGACAGCTCAGTTGAAAGCGCAAGCATGGCTTGCGCGCTCCACGGCCCCCCCCGATTACCGGTCACGCCTTCTTGACAGGCCACACAGTTCGTGGTATCATCTGCCACGTGAGTGCTAGCACTCTAAGAGTGAGAGTGCTAGCACTCGCGTTGAAAACGGGCCGGATTGGGCGTGAATGGGGTACGAATTGAGGAAACGATGGAGGATTTGACCTCGCGGCAGCAGTTGATTTTGGGGTTGGTGGTCCGAGAGTACATAGCGGCAGCGCAGCCGGTCGGATCCAGAACCATCGAGAGCTTGGGGTTGGGAGTCAGTTCGGCCACCATCCGGCACGAGATGGGCATGCTCGAGGAATCAGGCTATCTGACCCATCCCCACACCTCCGCGGGGCGCATGCCCACCGAACGGGGCTATCGATACTTTGTCGAACGGCTGATGGGTGAGTCGCGATTGCCGCTGGACGAGCAGCGGACGATCCGCCATCAGTTCCATCAGGTGGGGGTCGACCTGGAACAGTGGATGCGGCTGGCAGCCTCAGTGCTGGCTCGGGCATCAGAATCGGCTGCCGTGGTCACCAGCCCCAAGACCGAATTGTGCCGCCTCAAACACGTCGAGATGATCTCCATTCGCGAGACGATGGCGCTGCTGATCGTCGTGCTGGAAGGGGGGCTGGTCCGCCAGCAGATCCTCACCCTGGATGAGGCGATGGCTCAGGACACCTTATCGCAGATCGTCAATCGCCTGAACGATCTGTGTGTTGGCGGTTCGGCTCAACGCGTGGCGACTTGTCGTCACCAACTGGGTGCTTTTGAGCAGCTGGTTTTGGACGTCGTGGTGCAGATCATGAAGCGGGTGGACAACCAGGCGAACACAAATGTCTACCGAGACGGACTGGTCAACATTCTACACCAGCCCGAGTTCCATGAGACACAGAGCGCCCGGCAGGTGATCCGCCTGTTGGAGGATCGGACGACGCTGGAGGAACTGCTGACCGAGATGCTGGAAGTCGGCGGGGTCCAGGTGGTCATTGGCGGCGAAGGGCGTTGGCAGGAGTTGAGAGAGTGTAGCCTGGTGGTTTCGCCCTATGGAGTTAGCGGCGAGGCCACCGGGGCTGTGGGAGTCATGGGACCCATGCGCATGCCATACAGCCGAGCCATCTCGGCGGTGCGTTACGTCGCCGGGCTGATGAGTGACCTTTTTGGTGAGTTGTACGGCGGCGTTACAGAAAGCGCATCGTAGGAGGAGCATAGCAATGACAGAAGAGAAAGTTCAGGAAGCAGGTTCGGGCCAGGAAGCTCGGACCGAAGCCCTGGCGGAAAAGACCGACGAACAGCCAGCCATCGACGAACTGACGGAGCTTCGCCAGGAGCTCGGGCAGGTCAAGGCGCGCGAAGCCGAATATCTGGATGGCTGGCAGCGATCCAGGGCCGAGTTGGCCAATGCCCGAAAACGGTTCCAGCGGGACCAGGAGCAGGCGTACGCCCACGCGCAGGCGGGCGTCCTGACGCGCATCTTGCCCATCGTGGACGACCTGGAGCGGGCATTTGAGACGCTGCCTCATAATCTCTCTGGCCTGACCTGGATCCAGGGGGTGCTGCTCATTCAACGCAAACTGCAGGCGCTGCTGGAACAGGCTGGGGTGACGCCCATCGAGGCAACGCAGCAGGAATTCGATCCCCTGGCTCACCAGGCGGTGACACACGAGCCATCGGCGACGGTGCCAGCAGGGGTGGTCATCGCCGAGTTGCAGAGGGGCTATAAGTTGGGCGATCGCGTGTTGCGCCCGGCGATGGTTCGGGTCTCATCGGGACCACCGCCTGTATCGGCACCCGAGCCCGAACCTTCGGAAGCAAGAGAACCGGCGGACGATCCGTCAGAATAGAACATTCGTAGAAGGTCAAGGAGACACGAACATGGCAAAAATCGTCGGTATCGACTTGGGCACGACCAACTCTGTATGCGCTATCATGGAAGGCGGCGAGCCGACCATTATCCCTAGTGCCGAAGGAGGGCGGCTTTTCCCCTCGGTGGTAGCGGTCAATCCCAAGACGGGTGAGCGGATGGTCGGCCAGGTTGCCCACCGTCAAGCCATCACCAATCCAGACAACACCATCTTTTCCATCAAACGCCTCATGGGTCGCAAGTACAACGAACCCGAAGTGGTCAAGGCACGCAAGATCTTGCCCTACAGAATCCTCGAACAACCCAACGGCGATGCATGGGTCGAGATGGGGGGCAAGGCCTATTCACCTCCAGAGGTGTCTGCCATGATCCTGCAGAAAATCAAGCAGGACGCCGAAGCATACCTGGGCGAGCCGGTGGTAGAGGCGGTCATTACCGTGCCGGCCTACTTTAACGACAGCCAGCGCCAGGCCACCAAAGACGCAGGCAAGATCGCCGGGCTCAACGTGCTGCGCATCATCAACGAGCCGACGGCGTCATCCCTGGCCTATGGTCTGGGCAAGGGCATCGAGCAAAAACTCGCCGTGTACGATCTGGGTGGTGGCACTTTCGACATCAGCATCCTCGACGTGGGCGATCAGGTGTTCGAGGTGCTTTCGACCAACGGCGACACGTTCCTGGGCGGCGATGACTTTGACCAGCGCGTCATCAATTGGGTGGCCGACGAGTTTCGAAAGGAACAGGGGATCGACCTCCGGCAGGATCGGATGGCGCTGCAGCGGCTCAAAGAAGCTGCCGAAAAGGCCAAAATCGAGCTGTCGACAACGCTACAAAGCGAAATCAACCTGCCCTTCATCACCGCCGATGCCAGTGGTCCCAAACACCTCCAGCTTACCCTAACGCGGGCCAAGCTGGAGCAGTTGGTGGATGATCTGATTCAGAAGACCCTCGGCCCGTGCAAGCAAGCCTTGGAAGACGCCAAGCTCACTGCAGCCAACATCGACGAGGTCTTGCTGGTGGGGGGCATGACTCGCATGCCGGCTGTTCAGGAGGCGGTGCGCAGGTCCTTTGGCCGGGAGCCGCACAAAGGGGTGAACCCCGACGAGGTGGTGGCTCTGGGTGCCGCCATTCAGGCCGGCGTCTTGACTGGCGAAGTCCGGGACGTCCTCCTGCTGGACGTGACTCCGTTGACCTTGAGCATCGAAACGCTGGGGCACGTCGCCACGCCACTGATCGAGCGCAATGCTACCATTCCCACAAAAAAGAGCCAGATCTTTTCCACCGCTGCCGATGGGCAAACAAGCGTCGAGATCCACGTCCTGCAGGGTGAGCGCCCCATGGCCGCCGACAACAAGTCGCTGGGCCGGTTTATCCTCGACGGAATTCCACCGGCACCGCGGGGCCTCCCGCAGATCGAGGTGACTTTTGACATCGACGCCGACGGCATCCTGCATGTCGCGGCCCAGGACAAAGCCACCGGCCGGGCGCAGTCGATCACCATCACCGCCTCCAGCGGGCTGAACAAGGACGAGGTCGACCGTATGGTCCGGACTGCGGAGCAATTCCGCCAGGAAGACCAGAAACGGAAGCAAGAGGTGGAGACGCGCAACAACGCCGACTCGCTCATCTACCAAGCCGAAAAGCTGATGCGGGACCAGGGCGACAAAGTGCCAGCCGCCATCAAGAACGAGGTCGAGGGCAAGGTCGCTGCCTGCCGCTCGGCATTGCAGGGGCAGGACGTGGCTGCCGTGCAGCGTACAGTGCAGGAGCTGTCCGAGTCCTTGCAGAAGGTCGGCGCTTCGATGTATCAACAGCCGGGGTCAACTCCGCCTGGAGAAGGCGATGGCGGCCCACAAGCCGGTGGCGACGAGGATGTAGTCGACGGCGAGTTTAGCGAGGCGTAGGTGGGTTCGGTGGTTCAAGGTTCAGGGTTCATGTTCGAGGTTCGAATTGGCAGAGCCCTAGGTCGAACATCAAGGCTCGAACCCCAACGGAGAGGGCATGAGTGCCAAACGCGACTACTATGACGTGCTAGGGGTACCCCGACAAGCGACCGAGGAGGAGATCAAGAAAGCCTTCCGTCGCCTGGCGCGGCAATACCACCCCGACGTAAACAGGAACCTCGACGCAGAGGCCAGGTTCAAAGAGATCAACGAAGCGTACGAAGTCCTGTCGGACCGAGAAAAGCGGCCCACGTACGACCGCTTTGGTCACGCTGGCCCCCACGCCGGCCTGGGGGGCTTTGGTGAGTTTAGCGGGTTTGGCGGTTTTGAGGACATCGTTGAGACCTTTTTCGGCGGGACCAGGGGGACGACAGCCCGGCGAGGCCCCAGCGTTGGCGCGGACCTGCGCTACGATCTTGAGCTCGAGTTCGAAGAAGCGGTCTTCGGCTGCGAAAAACAGGTCGCCATCCTTCGCCATGAGACCTGTCCCCACTGCCAGGGAAGCGGTGCCGAGCCGGGGACTCATCCCATCCGCTGTCCGCAATGCAACGGCTCGGGCGAGGTGCGCAGGCAACAACAGACCTTCCTGGGGTCTTTTGTCCAGGTGAGCCCCTGCCCCCGCTGCCGCGGTGAGCGCGAGATTGTGACAACGCCTTGCAGCGTATGCCGGGGCGAAAAAGTGGTCCAGATGGAACGGTCCATCTCGGCCAAGATCCCGGCAGGGGTGGACGGTGCCACCCGCATCCGGTTGGCCGGCGAAGGAGAACCAGGCCAACGCGGTGGGCCGGCTGGCAACCTGTACGTCGTGCTGCACGTCAAGCCCCATGCCTACTTCCGCCGAGAGGAAGACGACATCCTGCTCGAATTGGGCATCAATGTCTCTCAGGCATCTTTGGGGGACCGGATCAAAGTACCCACCCTGGATGGACAGGAGGAACTGATGATCCCACCCGGCACCCAAACGGGTGAGACCTTTCGGTTGCGGGGCAAGGGTGTACCGCACCTCAGGCGCAACGGCCGAGGGGACCAGTTGGTGATGGTACAGGTCATGACTCCCACCAAGCTGACGGCGCGGCAGAAGGAACTGTTGTGCGAGCTGGGCAAGACACTGGGCAAAGAGCAGGTCCAGCAATGTGAAAAGGGGTTCTTCCAGAAACTCAAGGAAGCGATTGGGGGTTCGTGAAGCGTGAACTGGCTTGAGTTCAGCGTGGTGACCGACGGTGAGACGGCTGAAGCGGTGGTTGAGGTTTTCAACCGCTATGGCCGGGGCGGCGCGGTCGTCGAAGTGCCGGTAGATTGCTTTGAGCACGAACTGGCAACTGCGGGCGCGCTCTCCAGCGTGCTCGTCAAGACCTATCTTCCGTTGGACGGTGCGGCCGGCGAATCTCGGCAACGCCTGGAGGAAAGCCTGTGGCACCTGGCCCAGATCGTTCCCATCCCCCCACCGAGCATTCGTGAACTGGCGGAGGAGGATTGGGCCAACGCCTGGAAACAGCACTACCACCCAGTGCACGTCGGGCAGAGCATCCTAATTGTGCCTGCCTGGGAGAAACACGAGCCCGTGCCCGGAGAGGTGGACATTCAGCTTGAACCGGGGATGGCGTTTGGCACCGGGCTACACCCTACCACTCGCCAATGCCTGGAAGCGTTAGAAGTGCACCTGACGCCGGGCTGCACGGTGCTCGACGTGGGGACCGGCTCCGGGATATTGACCATCGCAGCGGCCAAGCTGGGTGCCCGCTCCGTGTTGGCCCTGGACACCGATCCCGTGGCGGTAGCGGTGGCCCAGGAGAACGCGACGCGAAACGGCGTAGCAGGCCAGGTCACCGTGCGGCATGGCTCGCTGCCCGGGGGGATATCCGAAGGGTGGATGCCCCGATACGACAGCGCCCAGGAACCTGTGTTTCTGCTGGATGAGGGCCTCTTTGACGTGGTGATGGCGAACATCCTGGCTCCGGTCATCGTCGGCATGGTGCCGGCACTGGCTGCGCGGATGTCGCCAAAGGGGCGGCTGATCGCGGCAGGTATCATCGCGAGCCAGGAAGCTGATGTGGTGAGCGCACTCCAGGGGCAAGGTCTCCAGGTGACTAACAGGGCTCAAGAGACCGACTGGGTTGCATTGGTGGCGCGACGGGAATAACCGCTCATGCATCGCTTTTTTGTTCCCTCTTCGTGGATCCAGAGCAATGAGGTGACGATCGTCGGCCCGCAAGCCCACCAGATCGCCCACGTGCTGCGCATGCGTCCCGGCGACGAAGTGATCGTGCTCGACAACTCAGGGTGGGAGATCGAGACCCGTTTGATTGCCGTGGATCGGCAGGCGGTCCACGGTGAGGTAGTGAGCCGACGGCTGTCCAGCAGCGAACCCAAGACCAAGATCAGCTTGTACCAGGGGGTGCTGAAGGGAAACCGCTTCGAGTTTGCCTTGCAGAAAGGCACCGAACTGGGGATCGTGGAGTTTGTGCCGCTCATCTCCGACCGGTGCGTGATTTCGGACCTGGAAGGGATCGAGAACAAGCGCCAGCGGTGGGAATCGATCGTCCAGGAGGCGGCCGAGCAGTGCCGGCGCGGCCGGAAGCCAGCGCTGCGACCGGCCACGCTCTTTCCACCGGCGTGCGAGCTGGCGCTGCGGCGTCACCGTCATGCCGGTGGGCTGTCGCTCATCCTGTGGGAAGATGAGACTCGAACTAGCCTGCGGAACGTTCTGCGCGAGGCTCCCCCCGGCTACACGGGTCGATATCCGCCCTTTGCAATTCACCTCCTGGTGGGGCCCGAAGGAGGTTTCACACATCAGGAGGTCGGCATGGCTCAGCGATATGGCTGGGTGTCCGTCGGGCTGGGGCCCCGTATTCTCCGCGGCGAGACGGCGGGGATCGTGGCAGCCGCTCTCATTCTGTACGAGCTAGGCGACATGCAGTAACCGTCACTTCTTGGGCAGCCTGGCCGCCAGTTGCTCAATCCGCTCCAGTTTCTGGAGCAGTAGCGCCCAGGGCTCGGAGGTAGGCACCTCAGACAAGGGGGGCTTGGGCGGCTGGGGCTGCGGATCTGTCCTTTTTTCGACCACCTGCCACATGCCGTTCAAGCGGCGGTTGTGGGTGCCGGCCAGCAAGCCCACCTTGTCCAACAGATCGCCCTTCCCCTTGGGCCAGATGGCCCCCTCGCAGGCGCCGGGAGCAGACGGCTTGTCCGTGACGGGGAAAGAGAGTCGGCCGTCGGGATCCGTGGTCTTCAGAACTCCCCGATCGTACCACTCGTTCACACCACTGCCAGTTGCCTGACCACCCAGAGCCGGCGCACCTGGCGAATTGTAGTAGAACGGGACCCCTTCGACCGGCAGGCCATCCTCGTCCACGACCCACACATCCAGCGTGGGCGGGCCCTCGAACTCGTGAACTTCGATGAGTCGCACAGACCCCGCGCCACGCTGGTAACGAGCCCCGCAGGCTTGCCGCACCCAGGACCAGTCTTGGGTGTCTCCATCCACGTCGATGACCATCGGCTCGACCCGAGGTCGTACCTCCTTGGGCGGGTTACGCTGAAGTGCCGTGATGACCGGCTTCTTGGAGCCATACTTTTCGCTGTACGCCCAACCGTGCCAGGCGTCGTAGGGCCAGCCACTGCCCCCCATATCTTCGTCTGCGAGAAGCCAGGAACACAGTGCGAAAAAGGGCGAGGGCGCATCGTACATTTGAAGGGTCTTCTTCGCAACCACTTTTGGGGTGGTGTGGGGCATGCGGATGTCGGTATTGGGACCGGTGCCGGGGCGATCGCGTGGCACCCATCCCCCCTCTGTCATGGCCATCGGCACCACATAGCCGAACGTTTCAAGCGACCAGTGGGCGATCTTTTCCCAGCCTCGCCAGCACGTGTCGTCGTGGAACGGCGTCAGAGTGGCCATTTCATGCTCGCTGCGCCGCGAATTGATCAGTTCCAGGGGTTCCTCCCACCACGATCGCTCGTCAGCAAAGTCGTCCAACAGCCGCCGGTAGGCGGCTTCGGTCAACTGCGCACCATGGCGGGTTACGGCGTCGTAGGGATAGTCCCGCGGGCGGTTCTTGCCGTAGTGGTGGCCTGCGTAGAATCCCATGCCCTTGTCAAAGATCCACTGGCAGTCGTACGCCTTGATGCTCTCAAATGGATTGAAGTCGTAACCCGGGCCGTCGGGGAACCCAACATAGCCTCCACTCCTGGCAATGAACTGCGCAGCCTGGGCCCATACTGCCATGACAATGTCCCAAGCGTTCTTCGGTACGTCCTGCCTGACCCATTCGCGGTCATCGAACGGTTCGTTGCGGATGATCCAGAACGGCTTGAGGCCATAGTGCCCATACAGGTCTACCGTCCAGCGGACGGTGTCTTGCTCGGTGAAAGGGAGGGGAAACGCCTTCCGTTCGCGGATGATAGGGATGATGCCGGCGTCCAGAAGTACCTTGAGCGGATTCAAGCCATGAACGGTCTGGCGCACCGAGTCGCCATCGGTCATAAGCACCACCCAGGACATGCCCATGCTGACCATCAGGTCCACCCAGTACTTGGCGTTTTCCAGCCAGCGGCCATGGAACCCAAAAGGTTGCAGGTGCACGCCCCGATTGGTGATCACTCGCCCGCTCACCTTTGAAGGAAGTCTCAGTTTCTTTCGTACTATCATCGATCATCTCCCGGGTGACGCGGCTCGGTTCCCTAGGGTATCCACAGCCCGCCAGTTTCTGTCATCCAATCGGCGATTTGGTCGGTTGCCCGAGCCACGTCGTCGTCCGCGATATCCAGCTCCCCCTTGGGCAACCTGGATTCGCCAACCAGGCGGCGCATGAGTTCCTGCTCGTCGATGAAGACTTGCAGGTCGTTGTACTGGGCCGGGTTGCCCGACACCTGGAGCCGCGGGGCGCGCGCCTCGGCAAAAGACACGGCCTTCCGCGTGCAAAACACGAGATGGACCCCACGGCGGCCAACCTGTCCTCCAACCAGCCGAAATCATAATCCTTGCCGTAGGTTTGCCATTGGACCATCCGTATAGACAGGTGAAACCGGTCCACGATCCACGAATAGTAGCGCAAGAGCTCGAAAAGCCGCACCCACGTACGGTACGTCTCCATCGCCAGGGCTTCTTCCTGTGGCGCAAAGTTGATCAGTCCCCGGCCGCAGGGAAAATTGGTAAAGCCACACCACTCAGCCGAGATGAGTGGTGAATGGTAGCGGTACTTACGCGGCCCCACGATGCGCGGATGCTCGTTTAGAGCGAAGGCGATCTCTGTCTTGAGTGTAAGGCGAGTGCCTTCGAGGATGATCTTTGGGCATAGCTTCGACATGGACTTCTCTTCCAAGAGCCTGGCTGGGTTTACAGAGAGGCGATGACTACAGCGCCTCGACAATGCGGGGCAAGACGTCGACCACGTCGCCGTGCATGACAACATCAGCCTGATGGTCAAAGGTGGTGGGCTGGAGATTGACAAGGATAGCTTTGGCACCGCTTTCCACGGCGATGACCGGGAGATCGGCAGCAGGCGTCACCTCCAGAGACGATCCGGCCACCAAGATCAGATCGCAGTGCCGCACTTCCATCAGCGCTTCGTTGTAGACGCGGATGGGCAGTTGCTCGCCAAAGAGGATCACGTTCGGCTTCAGCACTCCGCCGCACTCACAGTGGGGAACCTTGCCGTCGAGCAGAGACTGAACCAGCGAGCCATCGATGGCTTTCTCTGTGTAGCAGCGAATGCAAGTTGACGTACGCATGTGACCGTGCACTTCCAGGACCCTGTGCGAACCAGCTTTCTGGTGAAGGCCATCGATGTTCTGGGTGATGACAGCCTTAAGAATCCCTCGGCGTTCCAGCTCAACCAGGGCCAGATGAGCCGGATTGGGCTGAGCGGTGAGCATCAGGGTGGCCAGTGGCCTCACCCATTGATAGAAGGTCTTGGGATTCAGGCGAAAAGACCAGATGGAAGCCACCAGCATCGGATTGGCCGTCTCCCACAGTCCCGATTCTGGGCTGCGAAAGTCCGGGATGCCCGATGCGGTGCTGTGGCCGGCACCCGTGAGCGCCACCATGTGATGCGCGTGACGGACCAGCTCAGCCGCTTGCTCGATTTCCCTTTCGAGTCTCATGTCAATCTCGCCATTCCTGCCTGAGCCTTCTCAGAACGGCCGGGAATTCGGCTGCCCGGTCTGCAGCCGTGCACCACCAGCCGCTCTATGGGCATAGCGTGTGGTCTCGGGCAGGCGATGGCCTCTGGTGCAACGCAGCACCAAGTCAATGGCCGTCGGCAGGTCTACCCGGTGACCGATGGACACGTACACCGGTCCAACGCCCGTGCGTGTGCGCAGCACCGCGCCGATGGCCTGGCCTTTGTCGTGCAGCAGGGTCCAGGCACCTGCCGTGTCCTCTGGTGCGTCGTGCTCGCCCACGAGGCGCGACTTGGCACAACCGATGCTAGGGGAGTCGAGAAGGACCCCCATGTGGGCGGCCAACCCCAGGCGACGTGGATGAGCAACGCCCTGGGCGTCGAAAACAAAGAGGTCGGGCCAGATTGCGAGCTTTTCCAGCGCGCGAAGCACCACCGGCCCTTCGCGGAAGGCCAGCAGGCCAGGCACGTAGGGAAAACCAACCGGCACCTCGTCCAGGGCCCAGTCCACCGGCTGCAAGCCCGGAAAGCTAAGGACGACCACAGCAGCACTGGCCACATTCCCCCGAAAGCTAACATCCACCCCAGCCACCGTTCGCACGGCAGAAGGAGAAAAGGTGGTCTCAGCCACCACCTTTGCCGCCAGTTCAGCCTGCAAGGTCCTGGCCTCGCTCACGGGTAGATCCCAACGATGGGAAACAGCCAGGTTCACCCCGTTGACTCCTTTCGCCGCTGGACCCTACTTTAGCACAGAATCGTTCCTTTCGCAAGCTTGACAGGGGGGGGCTTTTCAGGTAAGATGCACCCACTCGACGGGAGGAATGGAGGACTGTGCCCTCGAACCTGGCATACATCACATACCGCATCCTGGGTGGCGTGACCGGGCGGCTACCCCCAGTCGCCGGTTATTGGCTGGCCAGTCGAGTTGGCCGGCTCATGTACCACCTATCCCCGGGCCTCCGCCGCACTGTGGGCCACAACATACGCCATGTTCTGGGGCCCGACGCCCAAGAGGAGCAGGTGCAGGCCTTGGTGCGCCAGGCGTGCGTGCACATGATCAAGGGCCACTTCGACCTGTTTCGCTTGAGGCGGCTCACCCGCGAACAGATCCGGGCGATGTTGCACATCGAGGGGGAGGAGAACCTGGACCAGGCGCTTGCCCAGGGACGGGGGGCCATTGTGATCTCGGCTCACCTGGGAAATGTCGAAATCGCCATGCAGTTACCCCTGATTTACGGGGTGCCGATGACGGCCGCCATTCAGCACATCCAGCCAGAGAGGCTGTTTCGGTACGTCTTGAGCTTGCGGCAAAGCCATGGGCTGCGGTTCATCCCCTCCGACGAACCCATGATCGGGCTCTTTCGGGCATTGAAGCGGGGAGAGCTCATTTGCCTGCCGTGCGACCGGGACATAGCAGACAGTGGGCGGGTCATAGATTTCTTTGGCTCACCGACGCGTTTGTCCGACGGGGCTTTGTGGGTAGCGCAACGCACGCGAGCGCCCGTGATCCCAGCCTTTGCCACGTGTCTCGCCGACGGTACATTTGCGTTGCAAATCGAACCGGCGTTGCATCTGCCCCACACGGGGGACCGGGAAGCGGACGTGGCTGCCTGGATGAAGATAGTAGTGGCCGTGATGGAACGCCACATCGCCATGCATCCTGAGCAATGGCTGGTGGCGGCGCCCGTCTGGCCAATGGACACGTCGAGCACAGATCGAGGATAGATCGCCATGTCTCAAATCGAGCACAAGGCCCGTGAGATTAGCCGTCCAGGATTGGAAGCCGTCGGCCAGGCATTGGCCCGTTGGAACATCTCACCCGACTGGGTGACATACCTCGGACTGGTCGTGACGGCCGGGGTGGCGACCCTGACAGGGTTTGGGGAGATCCGCTGGGCGGGTGTGGTCTATGTCTTTGCCGCGCTGTGCGACGCCCTTGACGGGACGCTGGCTCGGGTCAGTGGCAAGGGCAGCCGCTTTGGGGCCTTTCTCGACTCAACCATCGATCGGTTCGAAGAGTCCATGGTGTTTCTGGGCTTGATCGTCCACTATTCGCTGTTGGGTCGGCAATGGGAGAGCCCCGTCATCCTGCTGGCGACGGTGGGTTCGCTCATGGTGAGTTACACCCGGGCGCGGGCTGAAGCCGTGGGCGTGGCCTGCAAGGAAGGCTTAATGACGCGCCCCATCCGCGTAACGATCATGATCGCGGGCATGATCTTGAACCAGGTGTTAATCGCCCTGATCGTTGTCGCGACGGTGAGCCTGGTGACCAGCTTCCATCGCATTTACCACGTCTGGCGGATGACCGGAGGGGAGAGGGGAGGCTGGGGGCCAGTCGTTCAGCCCTTCACCCCGCCGGAAGCGCCCTCCCGGGCGACGCTCGAAAACGGGACAGCAGGAGAACGCCGGTGAAATACTTGAACTTGCTACTCGTCTTTGGGATCGTGGCCATCGTGGCCGAGTTGCTCGGCTGGAGCCCGACCGTCGTCTTTTTCGCATCGGGTCTGGCCATGATCCCACTGGCCGGGCTGATGGGCAAGGGCACCGAAGCGTTGGCCACTCGCACCGGCCCGCGGCTAGGAGGGTTGCTCAACGCCACACTGGGCAACGCCGCTGAGCTGATCATCGTCATTGTTGCGATCCGCGAGGGTGTGGTCAACCCCGGGATTCGCGATCAGCTTCAGGAGTTGGTGCGCGCCTCGCTGACCGGCTCGATTCTGGGCAACATCCTGCTCGTGCTGGGATTCAGCATCCTCTTGGGGGGGGTGAAGCACGGTGTGCAAAGGTTCGACCGCAGCCACGCCGGGCTGAACTCGACCATGCTGCTACTGGCTGCTGCGGCTCTGATCATTCCGTCGCTGTTTAGCCACACCATCGATGTATCAAACCACGACGCCGTGGAGTACTTGAGTTTGGGCGTGGCTGGGGTGATGATTCTGATCTATGTGCTGGCCCTGATCTTTCAGTTGCGTAGCCCCACTGCCCATACCCTCGAAGACGACGAGTTCAAGACCGCCCAACTGGATGCCCCCCACTGGTCGCTTCTCAAGTCGCTCGTCGTGCTGGTGCTGGCAACGGCGTCGATTGCCTGGATGAGCGAGATTCTGGTAGGATCGGTCGAGCACGTGGTAACCCAAATCGGCATCACCGAGTTCTTCCTGGGGATCATCATCATCCCCATTATCGGCAACGTGGCGGAGCATTTGGTGGCCGTGCAGGTGGCGCTCAAGAACCAGATGGAGCTCAGCCTGGCCATCTCGGTTGGCTCCAGCCTGCAAATTGCGCTCTTTGTCGCGCCGTTGGCGGTGTTCTTTAGCCTGATGATGGGCAATCCGCTGACGCTGGTGTTCAACCAGTTCGAGTTGATCGCGCTGGTGGCCGCCGTGCTCATCGCCGGATGGGTGTCGCTGGATGGCGAGTCGAACTGGCTGGAAGGGGCGATGCTGTTGGCGATCTATGCCATCATTGGGCTGGCATTTTTCTGGTTGCCGACATAGTTTTCACCTTAGCACAACACGGGGCCTGCGGTGCAGGCCCCGTGTTGTGCTAGGCTCCGTTATGGGTAAATCCGCCCTAGCAGTCTGGGGAACGGAATCGTCTCGCGGATGTGGTTCAGGCCACAAATCCACATGACGGTGCGCTCCACCCCCAAGCCAAAGCCGCTGTGCGGCACCGAGCCGTACCGGCGCAGATCCAGGTACCACTCGTAGGCCTCGCGAGGCAGCTCATGGCGCTCGATCTGCTCTTCCAGGAAGGCTAGGTCACCAGAGCGCTCGCCCCCGCCGATGATCTCGCCATAGCCCTCGGGAGCCAGCAGGTCCGACGAACGGCAGGTTTCGGGGCGGTCCGCTTCCTGAGCCATGTAGAATGCCTTGACGGCGGTGGGGTAGTGGTGCACAAAAACCGGGCGGTCGAACTGCTCGGCCACGTAGGTCTCGTGGGGCGAGCCAAAATCATCACCCCAGTTGATGGCCGGCACCGGTTCGTCGTTGGGCGGGACAAGCTTGCCCGCTGCAGCCGCTTCGTTGATCATCTTGACCGCGTCGTCGTAGTGAATGCGCGGGAAGGGAGGGGCGATCTTTTCCAGGCGAGTGAGATCGCGGCCCAGCAGCTCCAGTTCCTTCGCGCGCTCGCGAAGCGTAGTCTGCACGATGTAACTGACAAACTGCTCCTGGATCTCCATGTTTTCCCACAGGTCCACATACGCCGCCTCCGGTTCCACCATCCAGAATTCCTGGATGTGCCGCCGGGTCTTGCTCTTTTCGGCGCGGAAGGTGGGCCCAAAGCAATACACGCGACCAAAGGCCATGATGTCGGCTTCGTTGTAGAGCTGGCCACTCTGGCTGAGATACGCCGGTGTGCCATGGAAATCGGTCTGAAACAGCGTCGTCGTCCCCTCGCACGCGGCCGGAGTCAGGATGGGCGTGTCCATGAGGATAAAGCCGTGGCCATCCAGCCAGTCGCGGATGGCCTTAATGATGGTTGCCCGTACGCGCAGGGCGGCCCACTGCCGCGAGGATCGGATCCACAGATGGCGGTTCTGCATCAAAAAGTCGATGCCGTGGTCTTTGGGAGTAATGGGATATTCTTCGGTGACGAGCTGCACCACATGGAAGTCGCTGACCCCCATCTCAAAGCCCCCAGGGATGCCCGGCGCCCGTTCGTCCGTGCGGATAGTGCCGGTGACGATGAGCGACGACTCCTGGGTCAACTGGCGGGCAGCCTCAAAGGCTTCAGCCGAAATGTCCTGCTTAAAGACGACGCACTGCATCATCCCCGTGCCATCGCGCACCTGCAAGAACTGGAGCTTGCCCTTGCCCGTCTTGGCATACAGCCAGCCCTTGATGGTCACTTCTGTTCCGACATGATCGGCAAGATGCTCGATGAAAACCTGCTTGGCCATGAATGTCTCCTTCACAATGCCGGCCTAACTTCGGTCGCCGGCGGGTTGCGGGCAGTAGTATACCTTATCTGCCCAGAAATCCCAAACTCGAAAAGATGACCTCTAGCGCGTCCAGGACAGTACCCGCTCGCTGGCAAACTCGTACCGCATTCCCAGCTTGTCGAGCTTGTCGCCAAACATGGGGCGTTGGCCCGAGCCATCGGCGTCCATCAGGTAGACCCGCCAGGGCCCATCCCGATCGGACAGGAAGGCGATGTACTTGCCATCCGGCGACCACGCCGGCGCCACGTTGTTGGGTGGGTCTTGTAGCTCGGGGGCACTGCGGGTTAGTTGTCCGCGGCCAGAGCCGTCGGCGTTCATGCTCCAGATCTCCCAACGGTTGTGCACCCGGCCCATGTATGCGATTCTGCGTCCATCGGGCGAGACAGAGGGCGAACCATCCCAGACACTTCCGCCGTCGAAGCGGCCCTTTTCCATCGTATCGAGGTCGATCCAGGCCAGCCCTTGCTGCCCAGCGTAGAGAATGCGGTTCCCTTGTGGGGTCCAGGTTGGGCTGTGCACCACACGGTCGTCCAGGGGCACACTCAACGCCTTGCCGTCGTCCAGGTTGACGACCCACATCTGCCCCAAGGAAAAAGGCGGCAGAGTGAAACAAAAGCCAAAGAAGCAGATTTGAATGGGCTCGGATGAGCTAACGTTGATGGTGACCGCGATCTGAGATGCGTCCGGCGACCAAGCGACCTCCTTAAGGCGGATGCCATCCGCCACGCGTGTCTCGCCACGGCCATCCGGCTGGATGAGATAGGTGCCCCATGGCGCCCGCCAGCGGGTGAAGGCGATTCGCGTCCCATCAGGCGACCAGGCCGGGTCCAGGCCATCGGTCAGCCGGTATAATCCACTTCCGTCGGCGTTGATGACGTCGACGTCGCCACCGCTGCTCACCTGGAAGACAAGCTTGCCGGTGAGCTCGGGCGCCCGCGGACGAGGTGCTGAGCCGGCTTTCGGGGTGGCAGTGGGCAATGCCTGAAGATCGCCCATGGCGATGGCGTCGATCAACCATAGCCCACGTTCGCGGATCAGAGCCAGCGTCATGGCCTCGGTGGCAGGGGCGCTGTCATCGCCCCCTGTCCACTGCAATACCACCTGCGCCTCCCGGCTCGCAGGCGCCGTTTGTTTTAGCCCCAGCAGGGTTGCCTCCGCAACGCGGGGGGCAGGTGCAGTGAAACGCGAGAGCAGCCTGCCTGCATCGCCCTGACGTGCCGCGTCGGTCAGGTACAGGTCGAATGCACTACCAGCCTCCCCTCGCACAAGGTGCATGACAAAGCCCTGGACGGTTCGCTCGGCAAGCAAGCTGTCCAGTTGTGACTGCTCGGCAGGCTCCGGCGGCAGGGGCGTCACGGTGGCTGGCATGGAGGTAGGCTCCGCCCGGGTCGCCGCCGCAAGCACGCGGGTGGGCCGGGGGCGAGGAGTGGCCGTCGCCACCAGGGCTATGGCGGTAGGGGTGGGCGAGGGTGGCTGGATGGAGCACGCGGCCAGGAAGAAAAGCAGCCCGGTTAGGGTGAAAATGAACGCCAGTTTCCGCATGGAGGACCTCGACCGCCTATTCGTAGCGGAGTGCATCGATGGGGTTGAGGGCCGCTGCCCGGCTGGCGGGATAGATGCCAAAGAACAGCCCAACGGTTGCCGAGAACCCCGTTGCCAGCGCGATGACGTCCCAGGTGATGACCGTGGTCAAGCGCGGAGCCAGGCTGCCGACCACCCGCGACCCGACAATGCCCAAGGCGATGCCGACAAACCCGCCAATCAAGGCTAGCACCACCGCCTCGACCAGGAACTGGGCGCGGATGTCTCGCCGCTTGGCCCCCACCGCCTTGCGGATGCCAATTTCGCGCGTGCGCTCCGTGACGGACACGAGCATGATGTTCATGATCCCGATGCCACCCACCAGCAGAGATATCGCGGCGATCGCGCCCAGGAAAATCGTGAGTACCCCGGTGATATCGCCGAAAATCGACACGACGTCGGTCTGCTTGATGATGGTAAAGTCGTCGTCGTCGCGAAAGGCGATCTTGTGCCGCTGGCGCAGGACCTCGGTCACGTCGTCGCCGGCCTGGTCCATCAGCGATTCATCCACCACCTGCACATAGATCGTCGACAGCAGCGGCTCGCCCTTCCGCGAGCGCCACCAGGGATAGAGCCGCGTCTGGGCCGTGGTCAGGGGAACGTAGATGGAATTGTCAGCGCCCCCGAACTGCGAGCCGCCCTTCTCCTCCATCACGCCGACGACTCGGAAGGGGATGCGATTGACCTTGATCGTCTGCCCAATCGCATACGCCCCCTCCTCGAACAGCTTGGCGTAGGCTCGGCTGCCCAGCACGGCGATGCGCGATCGGGCGTTGATGTCGTCCTCGGAGATAAAGTCACCGTCGGCGACCTTCAGGTTGCGCAAGGCGAGGTACTCAGGGGTCACCCCGGCGATGTCGGTGCGGATGTCTCGTTTGCTGATGATGACGTTGGCCCCTGAAGACAACTCTGGCGCCACACCAACTGCGCCGGGCACCAGGAAGGGATCGGCGATCGCGCGGTAGTCGCCCATCGTCAACTCGGGGCGCCGACCCCCGACACTCCCTTCGAGCGTTCCGGGGAATACAAACATGAGGTTAGACCCCAGTCCCTGGAACGACTCCTGGACGAGCTTTTCCACGCCCTTGCCCGCCGACATGAGGGTGATGACGGCCCCTACGCCGATGATGATGCCCAACATGGTCAGCACGGCCCGCAGCTTGTTTGAGAGCAAGGCTCTCACAGCGATGCGGATGCTTTCGGTGATGCTCATAGCTCAGCCCCGCACCTCATCACTGGCCACCAGCCCATCGCGGATGCCGATGATCCGCCGGGTTTCATTCGCGATGTCGGGATCGTGGGTCACAAAGATTACGGTTAGGCCCTGCTCTTGGTTCAGCCGGCGAAAGATGGACATGATCTCTGTGCCTGCGGCGGTATCCAGGTTCCCCGTGGGCTCGTCCGCCAGGATGATGGCAGGTTCAGTCACCAGGGCACGGGCGATGGCCACGCGCTGCTGCTGGCCCCCGGAGAGTTCGTTGGGCCGGTGGTTCAGCCGGTCGCCCAACCCCACCGCCTCAAGGGCGGCCCTGGCGCGGTTACGGCGATCCCGCGCCCCCACCCCCGCGTACACCAGGGGCAGGGTCACGTTCTGAAACGCGGTGGTTCGAGCTAGAAGGTTGAAGGTCTGAAAGACAAAGCCGATCTTGCGGTTGCGGATTTCGGCGAGTTTGTCGTCGTTGAGGCTGCCCACATCAGTATCGTCCAGCCAATACCTCCCTGAGGTAGGCTGATCCAGGCAGCCGATGATGTTCATCAGCGTGGACTTGCCCGAACCAGAAGGGCCCATGACGGAGGCGAATTCACCCCGTTGGATCTGGAGCGATACGCCACGCAGCGCGTGCACTTCCATGTCGCCCATCTGATAGACTTTGGAGACGTTTTCAGTTCGAATCAAGGTATCGTTCATGTGATCATCCCCATCCCCACAGGAGCAGGAGTTACGACTATGGGGGACCTCCCATATCAAAGGCCTGGCGAAGCTGCTCGCGGCTCGATTGCTTCACCAGGACAACGACATCGCCGTCCGTCAAGCCAGCCAGAACCTCGCTGACGACATCGTCGCGCAATCCAATCTGGATCTCGACAGCCTGAGCTTGAACGCCGCTGAGTCGATCGACGTACGCCTTGCCAGTAGCGCGGTCGAGCCGGATGAAGCGGTTGGGCACCAGCAAGATCTCGTCGCGGCGCTCGACGACGATGCCCACGTCTGCGGTCATGCCCGTGCGGAGTGGCGCGTCGGTCGGGTCCAGACCAACCGTCACTTTGTAGCTCACCACGCCCGAGTCGAGCTGGGCAGAGTCTGCGATCTGCTCTACGCGGCCAGTCAGGGTATCTCCGGGCAGCGCGTCCAGGGTGATGGTGATGGGCTGGCCCACACCTACCCGGCCGATATCGATCTCGTCCACAGAAATGTCTACGTGGTAGTGCGACAGGTCGCTCAGCACAAAGGCCGGCTGACCGCCAGTTAGCTCTCCAGGTTTGACCCCCGCCAGTGTGATGGTTCCATCGTGGGGCGCCGAGAGGATAGTGCCGTCCAACTGATGCTGAGCCTGGTCGAGCGAAAGCTGAGCCTGCTCCACCTGGAGTTGGGCAGCGAGGAGGTCTTCGTCCGACACGCCCTGCTGTATCCTCGCCAGACTGGCCTCCGCCTGGGCAATGGCCGACCGAGCGGCCGTCACTTCGGCCTCCGATGCTTTACGCATGGTCAGCTCGAAGGTGGCCTTTGCCGCGTTGTAGGCAATGGTGGCCTGCTGCAATTGCAGCGCCTGGGGCAACATGGCGACGTCTGGTCTATCGGCCACCTGGTTGTAGGCCAATTGCGCCTGGTCGCGGGCCACTTGGGCCTGATCCAGGTTGGCACGAGCCACACGGATCTCCTCCGGCAGGGGACCGGCAAGGAGCTGCCTGAATGAGACTTGGGCGCTGTCCAAGGCTGCCTGAGCGGCGGCCACGTCGGCATCGGAGGGAGGACGCTGCAGGCGAAGCAGTTGGGCCTGGGCTAAAGCCACTGCCAGCTCAGCTTGTCTGACCGCAAAATCGAGATCTGTTGTTTCCAGTCGCGCCAGGCCATCTCCCGCTCGAACCACCTGCCCTTCTTCGACAAGCACCTCCGCGACACGGCCTGGGCTCTTGAACGCCAGCGTGGTCTGCTTCTCGGGCAGGATGGTACCGGTAGCGTTGACCCTGGCCGTCAAGCTGCCGCGCTTCACAGAGATCTCTTCTCGCTCCGGCTGGGGCGCTGCGGCCTTGACAACGAAAGTTTGATAGGCCCATGTGCCTGCAACCGTCAACACGGCCAACACAACCAGGATGACGATAATTCTTCTCATTCCAACTTTTCCGTCCCTACACCAAAAGGTCGGCCCCGAGTCTCAAGGATCGGCGCCGGCCCCTATGCCTCCTGCTGCGTGCACTGCATCTTTGCGGACTATAACATAGCGATCGGCCTTTGTCAAGAACCCTGGATATAATGACAGGAGCACCGATTTTAGCTGAGCTGTGGTATGTGTCGTTGCGGCATCGAGGGGGGCAGGGAAGCCTGCGACATGGGGCGCGGTTCAACGTGCGAGGGGGGGGGCGAACTGTCCCACTGTCCCACTGTCCCACTGTCCTGCAGTGCCCTATG
>Ga0315286_10001246_pt1 | contig 22980 bp, 24 predicted proteins | sample YL17G10_0_MG_FD_205038 | JGI IMG/M metagenome (GOLD analysis project Ga0315286, IMG submission 205038) | Sediment microbial communities from Yellowstone Lake, YNP, Wyoming, USA - YL17G10_0 | ecosystem: Environmental > Aquatic > Freshwater > Lake > Sediment | place: USA: Wyoming | collected...
TCCTCTATATTGATAATACTACAACACCGCTTACTTATATTCCAAGCTCATCAACCCTTACGGTTTCCAGTTATAATATTAGAGCAACAACAACACCAAGCACGATTTCAGGTTCAGGATTAAATGTAACTTATAAAAATAATAATGAGTTTGGGTTACAGCAGTTTATAGTATCAACAGGTCTTGGTCCGCTTACAATGATTGAAATGGGAGAGTTCTCTTTTACAACATATGTAATATCAGATTTTAATCGTGAATTGCGGTTTAGGTCAGCGGCAGCAGCAGCAAGAAGTGTAACTAACACATTTTATAATTTAAATGATACAACAGCAGTTGCTGGCGGAGCATCACAAGGTCGCATTTATAGTGATACGGCAAATACTTATATAGAAGGGTTTGTTGGCAACCACAACATAATTGGGACTGAGAATTCTACTGTATCATCAAGGCAATTATTTAATTTTGGTAGTTCTAGCGCAAGCATATACTCTCCAAACCTTACACTTAGCGGAACAACTTATTTTAATGTGGGACAAGGAGCAGGTGATACTACAAATGTGATAATCGGCATTGGAGTACCAAGAACAATTGTATACAACGCAAGTTCAAGGAATACAATGGTAGGTTACAATTCGGGAAGCAGTTTGGGAAATGTCGCCGCATCTCAAAATACTTTTGTTGGTGCGTTCGCAGGTGAATTCTCTTCAAATTGTTCGAATAATACATTTGTAGGGGTTGGGACTGGGAGCAGAAATAACACTGGATTTGATAATACTTTTATAGGGGGGTTCTCCGGATACAACACAGGAGGAGTAAGCCTTGGAACTGGTTCAAAAAATGTTTGTGTTGGTTTTCAAAGCGGAATCGCTATGATAACAACCGCAAGTAATAATACATTGATTGGAACTAACGCAGGAGCAGCAATCAACACAGGGAGTAATAATACTTGTGTCGGATACTTATCGGGAGATGGTATAACATCAGCATTAAACAATGTATTTATAGGACAGCAAAGCGGATTCCGAGTAGGAGCACTAGGGACAGGAGCAAATAATGTATGCGTTGGTGTTTTAGCAGGAAGTAGTATGATAACTACAGCAAATCAAAATACTTTAATAGGAACAAGTGCAGGAAGCGGAATCACAACAGCAATTAATAATACTTGTGTCGGATACTTATCGGGAATAGGGATAACGAGTAGTGCAAATAATGTTTTTATAGGACAACAAAGCGGATTCCAAACAGGAGCACTAGGGACAGGAGCAAATAATGTATGCGTTGGTGTTTTAGCAGGAAGTAGTATGATAACTACAGCAAATTCAAACACACTGGTTGGGACATCAGCAGCAACCGCAATGACAACAGGTTCAAGTAATACTATAGTTGGATATAATTCAGGAACAGGGATAACGAGTAGTGCAAATAATGTTTTTATAGGACAACAAAGCGGATTCCAAACAGGAGCACTAGGAACTGGTAATAACAACACGTGTGTTGGAATGTTTTCAGGAGATAGTATGATAACAACCGCAAACGGAAATACAACATACGGTTTCAGTAGTGGTGCTGCTATTACAACAGGAGCAAACAATACTATTATTGGAAGTTCTAGCGCACCAACATTAACAACGGGCTCTAACAATATCGTAATTGGTAATGGGGCAGACGTATTAACGGCAGCAGCAGCAAATGTAATCGCTATTGGAACAAGCACAACAACGATGTTTATTCAGGGCGGTTTTAACTATAACATCGGTTCAAATCTAACAGCAACAATAACATTAACCGCACCACTCGCCCAATTCTATTCAGTTACAATGGCGTCCGCTGCACAAGTTATAACGCTTCCCACTCCAACAACAGCAAGTGTAAAAGGAGCGTATGTTGTGTTTAAACGTAAAACAAATACGACACACGCATTTACTATAGGAGCAGGTGCTGCTACTATGATTCCCGTGAATTCAATAACTGCCGCAGCAACTGTATCAATTGGTACAGGAACATTCAACTGTGAATTAATTTGTGATGGAGTGAATTGGAATGTAATTCAACAATCATAAATCAACCTTTTAGAAAGATTGATTTTATAAAAAGTATTGTTTGGTTCAACCTTTCTAAAAGGTTGATTTTATAAAAGTATTTAATATTAAGATATATTAAATGCTTTTTACAAGTTACAAGAACAAGTTCAATGCCAAGTATGGGTTTGAGAAGGATGCGTCCCATTCTATCGCAGAAATCGCAAAACTAACTGGTTATAAAAAGGCGGGGTTAGACATAATTTTTTCGAAAGGCCAAGCGGCGTATTTTTCCAATCCGTCTTCGGTTCGCCCAAGTGTCAAATCACCCGAGCAATGGGCTATGGCGAGAATATACAGTAGCGTTATGGGAGGAAAAGCGTCTCGGGTAGATGCGGCACATTTAATAAAAAGTTAAAAAGTTTTACTGGGGCATCGCCCCACTTTTGCTAAAAGTATAGTAAATTAAAGTCAAAACATACACCGCAAATATAAAAAAAATAATTTCAAAATCAATCGTGCTTACATAGCAATCACCACTTTGTCTTAAATAGGGCATCCTTTATGAGATATTATATAATTTAGTGTCTAATATGTTTTTGATACTAAATTATATAATCTTGGAACAATATCGGATTTCGACTTTACTTAAATTTTATTTTTTGTAAACAAGTATTAAACTAACCACATCATTTAACTGTTTGGTTCTGTATTCTGTGTAACCTTTGTGTTTCAAATAGACGGGGGACAATTGTCTAAATCTGTATTGAGTTTCTGTTTCATCAATCCCTTTAACCTTATCTCCATGACTAACAACCCAGTCAATCGCCTCTTGTAAGTGTATCATATCCTTTTCAAAAACTATACTCTGAACCTTATAATCTGACATTTAAATATACTTTTATATAAAATATAGCAAAATATCTTAATAATATATTTATTATAATTATTACTTAAAACCAATGTAACATTTTATAGTTCTCTCTCTGTGTAGATTGTTGAAGTATAATTTAATAAAAACTATGACTATTATTCAAGGTGACAATGTTATTATTGAGACTCTCATTTTTAAAAATAATAAACTTGTAGGTCAATATACTTTTAAAAAATAAAATTTAAGTAAAGTCAAAATCCTATAACTAACAAAAAAAATTGAAATGCTTTTTAAACTAGAGTGGATAAGCATTATTATAAAACAACAAACTCAAAAGTTAAAAGAATTAGTGACACACAAATAATATTGATTTTCAAAAAATTGATTTGGATTTTATAAAAGGGAATACAGACAATCAAACAATATAATATACAATACAATTAAAGTAATTTCAATAACAAACGCAATCAAACTTAATAAAATGTCAATAACAGTTGATTTTCATTTTGAGGAACACGAAATGTTTATAACATCTGGGAATATGAAAGTTCGTTTTAAAGATTATTCACGCACAGTATGGAATGATATCACAAAAACAAGACAGAATGAAAAACGAACAATAGATATGGCGGATATTGCTGAGGAATATGCCGCACATATAAACAATCTGAAAGCAACTGTATTAGCGGGTATAACGGAAAATACTATAGAACACTGTAGATTTATTATAAATGAAATCTCCAAAATATCCAGAGAGCATTTGGCTTTAGTATTAAAACTGGTGATTAAAAATGATAAAAAAAGACAAAACGGAAATACATCAGGAATATATGCTGTTTGTGTTGATAGAGATACCGGTAAGCAAATCTGTATAGTTTGCGAAGCAACGCCAGAAAAACTAAAAAGATGCGGAGGTTGCGGTACTACTTGCTATTGTTCTGCTGAATGTCAAAAAGCGGATTGGAAAGAACATAAATTAGTTTGTAAAACTGCCAAAAATATTCCCAACTATGCTTAATTAAACACACCAAATAGGTAACAATATTTATTAATCCGTAACTAACTTTTGTATGTAGGTTTTTTTCTTTAGAGCAGGGTTTGTATAAGTTGGAATTAGGGTAAAAAGGCAGAAAAGGCATTTCTTGCCCCGTTTTGAACTTTTTCTAATTTGGAGGTTTCTCCTAGGAGGAAAACTTGGATTTGGGGCAAGAAATGCCTTTTCTGCCTTTTTGCCCTAAAAATAAAGAATGTTAATTTATATAATTTAATTAATATTTAGAAAGAATAATATATATTGTATATATAATGGAATCTCAACCTATTTCTATAATGACCCCTGCCGAAAAGCACTATGACGCAATCAAACGAGCGGTTAAAAAATATCAGGATGCGAATCGTGATGTATGCCGTCAAAGATGCCGAAACTGGGCTAAGAATCTTAAAAACGACCCAGAGAAGTATCAAAAGTATTTAAATGAAAAGAATGAATATATGAAAAGGTATAGAATCAAAAAGCAAGAGCAATTATCGTTAGCACAAGAATTAAATAAAGGAGAAAATGGTCCTCACGAAACTCACATTTTAATTTAAAAAATAATTGATTTGAATTTCAAAGAATTCTATTTAGGCATAATTATAAATCCAAAAATACCAAATACCAAATTTTAAAACTTTACCAACTTATATAATTTAATTAAATATTAACTTAAAAATAAAATAATATTTACTATATATAATATGGAACAGCAACAGGCATTTACTGAATTTTTGAACTCTCACAGAATTTCAAAAGAGGACAAAATTACTACTCCTACTCACACTAGAATTGGTGATAAGGATTTAAATATTTATGGTGGTAAATATTATATTTCTGAAAGCGATTTACCTGAATTTCATAAACTTTATAAAGCTATTATCAAAATTGGTAACAAAGAATATTTAACTGAAAGACAATTAGAAGACAACGGACAATTTTTAGTTGATGTTGATTTTAGATATTCTTATGATACTGAAACAAGACAACATACAGACAATGATGTTTCAAATTTAATTATTGCTTATTTGGAGGAATTCAAAAACTACTTTGAGTTTGATAAAGATACAAAAATGCCTGTTTATGTAATGGAAAAACCAAATGTTAATAGATTACATGATGGGTCATTAACAAAAGATGGAATTCATTTTGTTTTTGGATTATCTATTTGTTATGATATTCAATTAAAAATCAGAGAAAGTATGATTGAAAAAGCTGGAGATATATTAGAATTGCCTTTAATTAACGATTGGGAAAGCGTATTTGATGATGGGATTTCAAAAGGTTCTACAAATTGGATGCTCTTTGGTTCTCAAAAACCAGATAATCAAGCTTATCAAGTTACAAAAAGTTATGAAGTTTGTTATGATGAAAATGACGACGAGTTTATGTTAAATGATAATGAGTTTGATTTTGATAGAGATTTTGAAAAAATATCAGCTCAGTATAAAGCTCCAAAATATAATTTTAATTCTAGTTTTGACCCCTCTACTTGTACTTACACATTTGTTAAAAAACAATATACTCCAGCAAGTGATAATGGTATTACTGACCTTACTAATTATAATGAACTTAAATTTTATGCTGAAAATGGAGCTTTTGCTTATGCTATGAAATCAGGTTGTCATACAAAATGGATTTCTCTTGCTGGATTACTTGTTTCTACTTTACCAATTAAAGAAGCTTTTGAATGCTGGGAAATAGCAACTTTGAGAAACGGAACTACTAACAAACAAGATGAATATGAATCTAAATTTAATGATATTAAAATGTTAGAAGAAGACCCCATTAAAGCTATGAACTCTTTGAAAAAAATAGTTAAAAAAGAAGCTCCTACTATTTCCAATAATTGGAAATTACAACAAAAAGCAATTTTAACTGAATGGAAAAATAAAATTTGTGAGGATATGAAAGCTCAAAAAGAACAATTAAGAGTTCAAAAAGAAGCAGAAAAAGCACTCAAACAAGCCGCAAAAGAAGAAAAAGAATCCGAAAAAATAGCAAAACAAGAAATGCGAAATGAGAAAACTGCTTTCATAGAAAAACGCAAAAATGAAAACATCTTTATTGATAGTGATAACGATGCGTGTGACATTATATTTGAAAGTTTAAAGGATACTATTATTTATGTTAATGATAGATTCTATTATAAATATAAAAACTGCTGGATTAAAGAAATAGAAAAAATAAGCGCTCTTTTAATGGTTTTTATTGCTGAGAGCAATATTTATAAAATTAATGAGGATTATGACCTTAAACCATACGGACAAAATACAAAAACTGCTAAAAATATTATGGAACTATTATACGCCAAAGTAAGAGTCAAGTGTAGTACAAATATTAAATATTCATTATTTCATTCATCTACCAAAAAAAAGTTATGCTTTCTTGATGGTGTGCTTGATTTTGAAAAGAAAACTTTTACCTTATGGAAAAACATCACAGAGCCAATTTATACAACTATTATTATTCAAAGAAATTATGCGCCATACTTTCATAATCCAAATAGGAAGTTTATTAATAATATAAAAGATGATATATTCTCAAACCTATTTGGTAACAAAACAAAGTTAGCTTTAAAATTCTTTTCAAGAGCTATAGCTGGTTGTTGCGAGGATAAGAATTTTATGAGCTATTCAGGTAATAGAAATTCAGGAAAAGGAATTTTATATACAGGTATGTCATCTGCTTTTGAAAACTATGTCACTAGTTTTAATTTGGAGAATATGGTTTGTAAAAGGGAAAGCAATAAGAGTAGTGATATAGCAAAGGAAAATGCTTGGCTTTTAGATTTTGAATTTGTTAGAGTTGCTATAGCTCAAGAAACAGATGAAAATGAAAACGACAATATTAAGAATTCTTTAAAAATAAGTAATAAAGTTATGAAATCTATTATGTCAGGTGGTGACGAAATCAAAGCAAGACCTTTATATAAAGACCCTGTTACTATTACTCTTGATGCTACTTTGGGATTTTTTGGAAATAATGAGCTTGCTATATCAGGTGAGGATAGTAACCAACATCATTTTAAATTTAATGGTGTTAAACAATTTATTACAGAAGATAAGTACAAATCATTTGAAAGTATGGGCGAAGAATTCTTATCAGCTTATGCTATTAGAGACGAAAAGTTAAAAGATACAATTAAAACTGATGACTATACAAATGCTATGGTTTATTTACTTTATGAAAATTTTGAAAACAAGTGTCTTACAATTGATACTATTGAAAATGATGATGGCGAAGAAATAGAATTAAGCATTAGAGCTTTGATTTTCAAACATTATGAGATTACCAAAGATGATAAGGATAGAGTAAGTAAAGATGAAGTTTTTGAACTTTTGAAAAAGGATAAAAAGAAGATAACTGCAGAGTTAAAACAATTAGATTGTGTTGGAGGTGATACTTGTAAGATAACAATTCAAAAAGGAAATGATAAAGGTGAAATAACAAAAAAACAAGTTCCAGCTTTTAAAAAATTAAAGTTAAGAGCTGTGTAAATAACATATTAATAATAAATCTATTTTTTTATTAATAAACAATAATTGGAATACTAATTTATATAATTTGTCAAAAAGACGGAAAGACGGAAAGACGGACTTAAATCAAAACTATTACTATAAAAGGAAATTTTTTTTTATTTTTTTGAAAAAATTTTTTTTCATTCATTAGGACTTTTGATTTAAGTCCGTCTTTCCGTCTTTCCGTCTTTTCGTTCCATTCTATATTTTATACTTTCAAACTCTTTCAAAAAAAAATATAAGTAATAAAAATATATACAATCAAATCAAATATAATAATAGTAACAAACTTATATAATTTAATAACTCCCTTTCTCTCTTTACTAGCTTTAAAAAGTAAAATTAATATGATGAATATTAAGAATAATAATATTTATTATATGTATATGCCGAATCGTTGGATTGAATTCGTTAAAAAATGGTCGAGTGACAATAATGTTTCTTATGGGTGTGCTTTAACCAAACCTGAAATGAAGGAAGCTTATCATAAAGCTAATCCTAAAAAAGTTAAGATGCCAAAACGTGTAGCAAAATTGGAGGAAAGCAAACCACCCACTGATGTAAAAAGCAAAATGACATTTCCAAATTTGAAAATAAGCCCACAAAAAAAGAAATTAATAATAGAAGAAGATGATGATGTAGATTTTTTGAAATCAATAGATAAGAAAGAATTAAAAAGATTAGTCCTTGAGTGGTTTGACAATTTCGTTAAAATAAGAGGAAAAATAAGTCCAAGGACAAAGGCGTTTTTAGACCAAGATGCCGTCAAAATATTTGAGGATTTTGTAATGTTATACGAGAGAGATAAAGCAGGTAATCCTGTTTCGGAAAGTGAGGATTTGGTGAGATTTAATTTTGAAAGTGAATTTTTTAATCCTAAAAATTTAGTTGAATTTGTTAAAGGAAAAATGGCGGAAGGAAGTGACTTGGTAGTAGGTCAGGAGTATTTAATTAATCACGGAAAAGATTTGGCAAAAGTTACAAAAATAACTCCAACTTTAGTAACATTTAAATTTGACGAAAAGATAGAAGATGACTCTTATCAAGATGGAAATTATTTAAGGCACGTAGGTCATTACGAAAGAAAATTCAAAGGTAAGTCACAGAGTGTTAAAAAAGATAAACTAACAGATTACAATTTTAATAAACCCGAACCTGTCCCTAAAAATTTTAATTACAAATGGAGAGAAAGTTCTGATATGGGATAATTTGTCTTCGTAATAAAATACATGACCGCAGAGGAGCAGTATGCTCCACCAGATGACATTATATATATTATAAAATATTAAAAATAAAATTACATTGTATCATTTTTAATATAAAAAAAAATTGAAATGGATTTTTAGAATAAATATAATTGTATATTAGTACTAAAAATGTCATCTTTTGAAGAACGTGAAACATCTTATTATACCAAAGAAGAAATGAAACAAGCATTACTAGGTTATATTACTTGTTTTGATGCTCCAAAAATAAAAGAAATTATTTTTGAAGAAATAAAAGCAGATAAAAAAACTAAAAATAATATTTATAAAAGAATTTTAAAAGCTAAGCTTAATCAAGATTGGTGGGATTTTGAAAGTCCAAAAAATTTAGCAGCAGAACTAACTCATATTTTTAAACTTTGTATAGAATTAATGGAAGGATATTTTGCGGCAACAGAGGGTGGGTTAGAAGGAGAAGCTTTCAGAGAGCTTGAAAGATTGGAAACAGATTTGGAAGCAGAAAAAATCAACGAACAACAGTATATAGAGAGATGTAATTACGTTAGAGATAAAAAAGATAGTGAAGAACATTTATTAAGCCTTTGCGTTAATGAAAGTTCTGTGATGGGATTAATGAAACCTGCTATAAAAGAAAAAGCTGATGGAACTAGAACAAATATACTAGTTTTTAAAGTAATGTGTGTACCTCGTGGTTGGAGTGGAGCTTTTATTTTATAATAATAATAAACTTATATAATATCAAAACTCGAAAGCAATAAACAGAAACGCAGGGAAAAGGCGGCAGCAAGGAAATCACAGTAATCAAATTATATAAACTAGAAATCAGCAGGATTCAAATACTCTGTAAAATTATGTCTAAATTTCTTTTCAGGGTCACTCTCTTCACAATTAATTAAGAGAAAATTAAATTTATCCTTTGTAGCATATTCATACATTTTCATTAGTTGTTCTTTTGTAACACCAACACTAAATTCGTTCAACATTAAGTTTAAACTTTTTTTATTTCCTGCTTTCAAGATGACAAAATAGTTACTATTCTGTCTTACAATAATGGGGATTTTGTAAAAATGCTGTGCTAAATACATAATGGTAACATTCTTTTTACGGCAACGAATGAAATACTCTTGAACTTTTTCCTGATTCTTTGCTAACATTAAGTCGTCGATAATAATTAAATGATTCACATCTTTATCTATCTTGTTTAGGTCAGGTAAATTATGGAGACCCTCTTGGATATTAACACCCTTGGATTCTAGAAATTCGTACAATGGTTCTGCTTTTGATGCCGTAAGCACTAAAATATCTGCGAATGTCCCTTTGCCAGCACAGAAATGCTGAACGAAATTACATACCATATTCGTTTTTCCAGCCCCCCCCGGTGCTGATACTATAATGCGTGCAGGTATGGAAATATTATGTATCTTAAAGTTGGGATTATCTGCTTTAACTAAAAGCTCCTTGGGTATTTTCTCGTAAAAGTTTGAGACTGACATTATATATTATTATATATATTTTAAATTTCACTTAATTAACAGAATTAGAAATTTAAAATATAATAATATTATATATAAAATGAGTGCGTACGAGCCTCCAGTAGCAGTGTATCCAATTTTTGATAGTTTAGCATTTCAAGCACCTAATAGCGCATCAATAACATTAGCAGAAGCAGATGCGAGATATTTAGCAAGAAACAATATAGCAACCTCTAATGCGACTCTTACTTCTTTTGCTGGTGACATCACAGTTGGAAATTCCACATTTGATTATGCCTCTGGGACAGGTCTAACTATAAAAACAACCACCTCAGGCGAAAGCATATTTGCAAATGTTTTAAGCGGTGTTACCACAAAACAAAAGTTTGAACTAAATCCAAACCATACACACCTATATGATGCTATTAGGATTACAGATTCAAGCGCACCAACAAATTATACGCTTTTACAGCAAACAACAACCACACTAAATATTGATAATCAAATAGCAGGTTCAACTACGAATATCAAAACCAAAACGGCAGGTGGTTCAGCGGTTACCGCATTAGCATTATCATCAACTGATGTTACAACTAACTTACCAATTACACTTGGTTATACAGTAGCACCAACATCAGCACAATTAGGATATACCGTTAGTAATACAGCATTAACTACTCAAACAAATCCCACTACTGCTATTTTTAGAAATCTTGGAAGTGTAACATTAGGTGCTGGAACTTGGTTAATATATTTTAATCTTACATTTACTTCAACTAATGCTGTGGTTCAAAGTTTGACAAAAACCATAATAGAAATATCCACTTCAAATACTATTTTTACTGGCAATACCTCAGCTCAAAATAATACACCAAGATATAATACTACTGTTAATAATACAGACCAGTTTCAGTTTCAAACCTCATATGTAGCAGTTAATACTGCTTCTACAACTTGGTATTTTAATTTTAGATTTGATTATACAGGAGGAGCTTCATCAGTTTCAGGTTCTTATAGTTATAGTCGCATCGCTTAAAATATACTTTTATAAAAGTATAGCAAAAGGAGGTTTTACTGGACCTTGCGTTTCAATATAATATCAAACTATATAAATGGCGGATGCCACACTAATATACGGTTTAGCGACTTTGGGAACAGGCGTTCTGGGGTTATCAATACGATATTGTTTTCGTTCAAAATGCGAAGATGTCTCATTATGCTTTGGTTTAATTAATATACACAGAGATACTGAAAGCGAGGTAAAAGCAACAGAACTGGAATTACAACATCAACCAACAAAACAAGAAAGTATTAATAATCTTGGAGATAATGGTGTTTAGTCCATTTTTAGAAAAATGGAATTAGAGATTGTTTTAGCGTATTTTATTTAATTTCCAGTTTAAATAAAATAAAATCTAACAGTATATATATATGGAAGGTCCTAGAATGAAACTGCTTAGCGTTAAGAAGTTATCTCCTGCGGTAATGTCTCGTATTCGAAACGGTCATAAGGTACGATTAATGGAAGGAACTGGAACTCAACTTGTCGTTCATCCAGAACAATATGATTCAATCTCTAATGCTTTTCTTAAAAAGAAAGGGGTTCAAATTGCGTTATCTCCATCTGAAATCGACGCAAACCGAGTGGTTGAAGGAGAAGGTATTTTTGGAAAGAAGTTTGATAAGGTGCTTAAAAAGGCGGGTATTAAAAAGGCTGCTTACGCTGTTGGTAATGTATTGAAACCTTTAGCACAAGAGGCACTTGGTGCTGCGGAAGCTGCCGCCATGGCGTATGGAGTTCCCCCATCCATTGCGTCCAAAATAGGAGCAACTGCTAACCAATATTTGGACGACCCCAAATCATTACAAGGCAAAAAAGGTCTTAAGGAATTGGGAAAAAGAGGTCTCTCTGTAGGTAGCGAATTAGCAGAAATGGGTGCGGAGTATGCTGGTGTAGACCCTTCTCAAATTGCTGACGTAAAAGCATCAATAAAAGAGGCAAAAGAAATGCGTAAAATGGCAAAGGATGTTCCTACTTCTAAAAAGGAAATGAAATCTATGGCAAGAGGTAAAGCCGAGACTGCTATGCTTGGCAAGTTACAAGAGATGGTTGATGCTCGTAGAAGTGCCTCTGTTCCTATGCCTGTTAGTACTGACCTATACGCTCAAATGGACCAAGATGGTATTATTGGAAATGGAATGATGATGGGACGAGGACATTGCTGTCAAATGTGTAAAGGTACAGGTTTATATGCTGGTGCTGCCTCGGGACGTGGGCTTGCTGGTATGCCACCTGCTCGTAGCATCAGCAAAAAGTTTGTGAGTGTTTCTAAAAAACTTATGGGTGGAGAATTACAGGCATTAGCGTCTCAACCTATGGATGCTAACTATGCTTTTAAGTATTCTAGGTAACTATTTTATATAAAATGACTACCACAAAAGTTCCGCTATTGTAGCACCTCTGCTCCCTTTTTTATCAATCTCCTTTTTATGCCTGAGACGATAAAGTCGTCTGCGTTCGTTGGCGAATTCTCTGCCGTGTGTTTCCATGTAAGTCGGATAGTCACTGTATAATGGACTTCCTCCGTAAAAAAGGAAGACTCCATCTGAATCATAAACTTCTATTTTATATTTTGGATTGTCGCTTGGGAATACTTGCACTCCGAGTTCTTTTGCTTTGTCGAGCGTATATTTTTTGATTTTATAAGACATATTATAATATCAAAATACTTTAATTTAGTTAATTTAACATAATTTAAATATGTCTATAGTAACCATTTGCTTTTCGCTCTTCATAGTATTTCTTTGCTCTTACTTTGAGTTGCTCTTTTGTTTTTTGGTTATACTCTCTCATTCTTGAATTAATATGCTCTCTATTTTTTAAAGCATAATCTTTTCTAACTTGTTTTTGTTTTTCCTCAATTTGTTCTTTATTTTCTATTAAATATTGCTCTCTCTTTTGTTTTCGTTCTATACCTCTTTGTAGTGCTTCATTATGAAGTTTAAGTTGATATTTCTTAAGATTTTGTAATTTATTATCAATATCAAGGACAGCAGAAATAACATTTAGATTTGCATTTAAGTTATGTATCCAATATTGCTCTCTACTATGAGCTTGTTCTTTTTTGTCGCAAGGATATTCCTCAATAGTAAGTAAATCCCAATTATCCCAACCTCCATTATTTCGTATTGTGCTATATAATTTAAAATGATAACTTTTGGAATTAGGATTATTACAAGCGTATTTATGCTCGTTAATTCTTGATTTATTATTCGTAGTATGTCCTACATAACAATCAATTATAGTTATATCTTTACAAACGATTTTATATATTATTGTTTTTATATAGGTCGGCATTTTATAAATTGAAATAACACTATTTCTTTAAATCTTAATCTCGCTTTATATAAATTGTAGATTGGTTTACAGAAGACCCCATTTCCTCCATATCCTTTGCCATAGCAGATTTCATCTTAATACTATCCGCATACTTATCTGTTAAAAATGAATGTCTCAACTGATTCACCGAGTGACCCTTCTCACTACCAAATATTTTATTGAGACGCTGATTGAGTTTAACAGGTGTAAGTTTTTGACTATTCGCATCAAATAAAAGATAATCAGTTGGATTAATAGAAATCCATTTTTTAAGAATAGATTTCAAGACCTTATCAATCTTGACTTTTTGTGTTCCGTAAAATTTAGCAGTCTTGTAATTAACAAAGGATAGTTCAGAATTCTTATCGTCAAAAAAGTTATCTTTCTCTCTATCGATTGATAAAATTTTGAATTCTGTATAATCTTTTGCTCTTCTAGGATTTATCAAGTAAAACAAACTAATAATAATAAAATTTTGAATCTTTTGTAGTTCGGTCATATTCAGAGTCTGTTTTTTGTAGAGAAAATCTGCCTCCTTTTTAAGTACATTAAAGATGGTATCAAGTTGTCCTTTCTCAATCCAGTTTTCCTTTTGCTCGTCAGTCTTTTCTTGTGTAGCAATCTCTTTATTATAATCCTTAATATCTGTTAACATTAATGAACGATACGGTTTCGGGTCTTTACAAATAACAACAAGTGCTGATAAAATAGTCTTTCTTTTGTTAGGTTCAACATCTTCTAAATACTTTAAGATTTTGTTAGAGTTCTCAAAGTTTTCCAATTTAATATCCTTATCTCCAAACACTTTTAGATAAAGGTTTTTCAAAATGCTATTGTATGTGGTAATAGAACTATCGGACAATGTAGGACGAGCCTGTTTGATAACTTGTTTTAAATCCATATATATTAAGCATCATATTTTAAATTTACATTAAATCAATATTAATCCGTTTCTATTTTAAAAATTATAATATTTCCATATTATAGAATGAACGCAAAAGAAAACATTAAGGAAAATGTATATTCAAATTCGGTGATATATAAAATTGTCCCAAAGAGTATTGATTTGGATTATATCTATGTTGGTTCTACTCATCGATACAATGATAGAAAGTCATCTCATAAAAGCGATTACCATAATGAGTTAAGTCCTAGATATAAACTAGATGTGTATGACTTCATCAGGAATAATGGTGGATGGTATAATTTTGCTATTATTGTTATTGAGTATTACCCCTGTGAATCCAAAAGAGAATTAGAAAAACGAGAGCAATATTGGAAAGAGATTTATGGTTCGAATATTGGAAAGAGAGCATACGCAGAAAAGAATCAATATTATCTAGACCATAAGGAAGAGATTCTAACAAAGTTAAAGACCAATTATGATGAAGACAAGAAGCAACAAAAAAGAGATTATTATTTGAAGAATAGAGAGAAGCTTATCGAGAGACAATTAAATTATTATAATAATGTAGTCAAACCAAAGAAAGCATTAACTGGATATTAAGAATAATGTGAATTAAACAATTAAAATTCATATTATTAAACAATAATTAAGTATTTGATATGCTTTTAACATAAAATCGTCTAAAAGAGTTTAATAAAAATATTTTTATTTAGTATCTAACTAGTATTTAATGATTAATACATAGTTAATCATTAACTTTCAGTTAAAGCATAATATATATAGCACATACTTAACATTTATTTAATGCTATATGTTCCACCTTTATATAATTTAGTAACGATACGTTGTTTCACATGGTATACACTCCAAATTATTTCTATTTTCTTGTGACGCTTTGTCCTCACATAGCACATCAATCTCACGGCGTAATCGTGGGTCTTTTGCTTGAAAGAATTGCTGTAAAATCCATTCATTCTTTTTCCAATCGTTACTCTTATTCAGGTCATCAAACAAATCAATAAATGTTTCGGCATCCTGATACAGATTGCCAGTTCTATAATGAGAAACACTAATAAAATACAAAAATGCTAAACAGTAGAATCCACAAACATCTGACATTAGCGACTGAATATCCTTTGTAAGATGTGGTAGGTAATGAGGTGCTACATATTTTTTTATGTCCTCTGCTGGAGGTGCACCAAATGAATCGAAGAATAAAGGCTGAATTCTACCATCTTTCAACTTTACAATATATAATGCAGTCCAGTGAGAACCCACATTATCCTCTCCGGTATCCTCATCTGTATCGTCTTGTGAATTAATAATGTATCCTACATTGTACTTTAAGGGTTCTTGTTTGAGTTCATTCTTGAAACAGATGCGTTCAAGGGGCATATTCATTTTACTTGCTAAATTAATTATTTCGAAATTAGACAACATATAATATAGAATTATATTAAAATTTTATATTATAACTTTAATTATTGATTAAATGTTTTGCTTCTTTTTTAAATTATACGCTTTTACTCTGTCTCGTTCTTTTTGTCGGTCTTCTTCTGTAAAAACCTTATTAGCATAAGCGTCTCGCTGTTGTTGTAATTTTGTTTCTTTATTTGCCTCATACCAGTCTTTCCAATTCTTTTGCTTTCTTGCTTTTGCCTCATCTTCTGTTTGGAATGGTATAGGTATCAAAGGGACTTTTCCTTTCTTTAATTTATTCCATCTCGCCCAGTTCGCTTTGTATTCTCTCAAATCATCACCAGTTAAACCAATAGCATTTTGAATATTGACACATTCATTATTATTAATATACCAATTTTCATGCTCTAATGCTTCTTGTTTAGTTTTAATATTATTTTCAATTATATCCATAATCCAATCATCAGTTGCTTCTAATATTTTATAACTAGAACACTTATTACCAGTGTTTGTTTTTTGATAATTTTTAAACTGTGTATTATGTTTAGATTTACGCTCACACAAATTTTGTTTGCTTGAACCGTAATATTCCATTCCTGCTCCTGAAATCTTGTAGATATAGTATGACATTTGATTATGTTATACTATATTAATTTATCTTTAAATATTATTTCAATTTTATTTATAAAATCTATTAAAGACGACTGCCTGTAAGTACATCAACCCTTAATGTTTGTTTATATGAAATAAACACAATCAAATCGACAGCTTTGGCGGACAAGTTTTGTCCTTGAATGGAAACCGACTTGGGGACGCTTCGCTCCACATCCAACATTCTAGAAATATCAACATAGTAATAATTGTAAGCAGTTTCGAAATCCAAAAGAGAGATGAGACCAGAGCATAATCCATCAGTAGAATCTCCGTTGATGGAATTAGCACCTGATAATTGCTCCACGAATTGTTGATACGAATATTTTTGCGTGTTATATAGTGCGTTTTGCCCGCTAACTACGACTTGGAAGTTAGTAAGGAGACACAAGGGCGAAGTTGTCCCAGTGCCCGAAGAATCGAAGGGAGAATACAAAGGATTGACAGCACCATTTGCGGCAGTGGTGAAGAAGGGTAGAACAAGGATTTTATCAATATTAGCAATACCATTTGTGATAAGAGAATTAAAACTCGCTCCCGAATTCACTCCGAGAACTTGATACTGGTAAATATCGGAAAATTCGATGGTCTTAACTTGTGCGGAAAGGTAGGCAGCTTCGAAAGCAGGTGACATCACAAATGAAGGCACATTGAGAGTAATATTTCTACCTAGAGGAGAAGTAGTAACACCAGCAACGGCAGCTTGACCTGAGTTCAAACATGTACCTCCAACAGAAAGAGAAACAGTGTAGTTACCTACATAACCAAAAGCAGCAACGGAGCCATTACCAGCGGCGGCAGAGGCGATTTGGATTGGAATCACACCACCAACAGCAGATGAAACGGAAACAATATCTAAAGCAGCACCAGCACCAGCTGACGAGAAATTGACAACCGAGTTATTCAATTGGAGAGTAATTTTGAGATACACACCTTTTAGGAGGGGCATTTTCTCGAACAGGTTATGAAGGTGGCGTAATTTCACAATACCGTTAATGCCCCATTGAACCACACCACGAATAGCGGCAGTTCCGTTGATTTTAGTAAAAATATAGGATTTAAAAGCAGTAGAAGCATTTGCGCCAGTAAGTAAAGTGCTAAACGCAGCAGAGCCGGGGGAAGTAAGACCCGCTGGGTCGTAGTTGATGTATTGCTGACGCTTGAAAAAACCAATATTACCAGTGTTGTAGGTAGTATCAACACCAGTGACGATGGGGACTGCTAAAGAATTTTGGGTAAAGCAAGTTCCAACACCATTTACGTTGGCGGCGGCAGAGAAAATGACAGCGAGAGCATCATCGGGATAGAAACCAATTTCTGAACCGTGTGCTAGAATGTCGTTGTAACTCAAAGTTGTCATGAGTCTAAATGTGTTCCAAAGTCCTTGGAAATTTGTTTGCTGAATTACTGTGACGCCGTTCCAGTCTGCCTGAATGGAATGAATAATAGACCCATACCAATTCTTGAGACCACAAGCGTAGTCAGCGGACGTGGCGGGAGTTAAAGGGGCAAAATTTGCGGAAACAGCATCAGCAGTCAAAGTCATAATCATTGGAATTTGTAGATACGCATTTTGGTAACCCATATATCTGTTGCTATTGGAAAGCTGACTCGTATCAATGGTGCTAGAATTTCCACTGTATGCTCCGTTCTGGTTATCAAGGAGGGAAAGGTAATCTTTGCGGATAAACACGTTAGGAGAACCTTCTGTCGCTTGTGACAAATCGTAAGTCATTTGGTCGCTCATTATAAACTATATAAATATAATAATATTTTGGAATTATCATATTTATACTTTTAAAAAAAGTATATCAAAATTTGGTTAAACCTTTTTAAAAGGTTTATTTCTAAATGTTGTCCCTAATTACATATTAAATTTGATATTTTTGGGTTTGGGTTTTGAAGCCTTAATCATTAGATTTTCTAACTTCTTATTGATGCTAGACATACCATTCCCACTCATACCCATCCCTAAACCATACCCACCCATACCTTTTCCAGAAAGAGCAGATGGAACACCATCTGCCTCTTGTAAACCTCCCAAAGTATTTCCCAACAAAAATGATCCATACCCACTACCGACCATTTTTTTTTGAATGACACGGTGCTTAATCGAACTAGGATGGAATGTCTTAGTCATTATTATACTATACCACTATTTTTTAATTTTACGAAGAACATTTCTAAATCTCATCGCCGAGGTCAAAAGTGAATTAATCCCTGTCATCTGTTTTGTAATATCGTTTTGCTTTTCTGGGTCATCTGTCTTATCTTGTAATAGGGCAATTTGAGATTTACCTAAACAATCTATCAAACTATCCAAATACTTTTCGTCAACGCTAGAACTTGGGTTAAACATATTATAATATAATATACTTGTATAATATATTTTTAAGATTCTAATTAATTTCCATTTATTTATTTGGAGGAATTAGCCTTTCTCTGATTGCTAAAATAATCGTCATATTTGGGTCTAAAATAACCACTGGTCCATTATCAGAACCCGTCAAGGTGATTCTTAATTCAGCATAAGTACCACCTATCATCTTGTTGAATGAAAACTCAGGTGGTTTTTCTACGATTTGTTCGCCGATGGCTACAGTTGGCGTAATAGAATAAATAACAGATGATGGTGACGCATATTTATTATCAATGTTAGATGAGGTCACTAATAGGGTTGGGTTTGGTTGAACTTGAGGAGAAATTGTGCTTGTATAACTGTTCGTATCGGGGTAAGCTGTTCCAAGGTCTCTGTCGCTAACGAATGATGACGCAAACCCAACAATCAAGTTAAAATTAGCAGGAGTTGATACTTGAGGTTTAAATGTTGCTGCTGGGAAAGGAACGGCAGCGGGATTAGTAAATCCAACAGGTAATGCTGTCGGGAATTGATAAGTATTCAATTGAATTGAGTAGATAGTTGGATTGACAATAAATTCAAAGTAATAAACATTTTGTCCTGACGCATTTACTAAATAATGTCCGTTTGTTATCATCACGTACTGACAGTAAAAGTTGATGTCCCCTATCTCATACAGACCATTAGGAATCGTTATCGTATATGTAGTCTGAACGTTGACAGCACTTTCCCAAGTATAAGTCAAAACATTATTTCTCAAAGTAGTGTTATTAATATTTTGCCAAGCATAATACATTTGAAGACTGCTTACTGCTATCTCGTGGTTACTAAATTGAACTGAGTTCGGAAACTTATATACCAAGACAGTGTTATTGGTATTCGGTACAATATTACGACTCGTTAGTATAATATTAGATGTCATATATTATACTATTATATTAAAATAATTTGCTTAAATTATCTTTTTTTGATTGGTTTAAGCACGACTCGTCTATCTGTTTTTACAGGAGTTATTTTTGGAATATATCCTAAATCACTTGGGACAAAACTGCCTCCAAAATAGAAGGGAGATTGCTGACTTTGCGCTTGGTTTTGAGACGTTCTAACAGGGTCAAAGAGTATTGGATTATAACCGCTATTCATTATACAGTATTCAGATATTTTAATTTGAAACTTTCTAAGGTAAAAAGGCAGAAAAGGCATTTCTTGCCCCGTTTTGAACTTTTTCTAATTTGGAGGTTTCTCCTAGGAGGAAAACTCGGATTTGGGGCAAGATTTGCCTTTTCTGCCTTTTTCTGCCTTTAAAGATAAAGAATCTAAATTATATAAATTGGTTTCATTAGTAACCCATCGCCATTAAATCGCAAATGATTTCCATACCCTGACTTTTTGGTACTTTCCCATTATGAATGAATTTCAAAAGCATTACCTTAAAATCCTTAATGAGTTCCTTGTTGTCATTTCCTGCTAGGACTTGTCCCTTAAGTATTTGAAACTTATTCATTTCTTCCTCTTCTTTGGATTTATTGGGAGCTGGCAATAAGTCGGCATTATCAACCTCTGACATTTTGAATATCTTGTAGAGAGTATTTTGGTCGTCTTCTGATAAATTTGACATTTCATTATAGGACGGCAAAGCACCGCCGACCATTTTCTTGATAATCCCACCTAGCACAGGAGAAATCGCCAAAGTTGGTATACCAGCAACCGCTCCTCCTCGCATCGTTCTTATCATAAGTTTGTTATCATTTAACCGTCTTTGGTTTAAAACATATTTCCCAAAAGGCACATACGATTTGTTCTCGGGTAAAGTTGAAATACTTGTATCAATCTTGTCGGAAAATTCCTTTTTGGATTTTAAACCTCGTCCAACAATTAGATTCTTGGTATGCTTTGCTGCACCTGTTACCACTGTTTTTACTCCAAGTCCTCTAAACTCACGTGGTTCATCTTTATAAGGCATTTTACTTGCTTCGAGTCCTTGAAATTCTGCTGCCCCGCTAAAAGCAGGAATCTCGCCACCAAGTCCCGCTTCAATTAACCTCTGGTTTATAATATCTTGTTTTCTCAATTGGAATTCGCCAATTATTTTCCGAGCTCTTGAGTTGTCGATTTCTCCTTTTTCTAACATACGTTTTACCTCATTTGTTGCTAATATTGCCTCCCTATCTACTTGTGCCACAATGTCTTGTCTCAATTTAGTTCTTGCTTTGCTTTCTTTTGTTTGCTGTATTTTCGCAAGTCGTGCTTCTTCTTTGTTAGCATATTTGGGTTTTCTACCTCTTCTTTTAATCTCGGCTACACTTAGATTCGGTTCTAATGCGACTCCTCTTTCAAGTTGTCCTATCATGCTTTCCATCACATTTTCTGACTCCATTCTTGCTAAAGATTTGCTTTTTGGTTCTTGTGGAATATCCTCTACAAGTTCCTCTGTTCCCGAAAGATTGTTACCTCCTCTCAACTCTACAAATAAATCGAATAATTCAGAAATATCTTTTTGCCCCAATTCACTTCTTTCGGCGTTTGTAAATCGCTCACCAAAGTTACGAAAATAGTCATATTCAAAATAAGATATTAATTCGCCTACTGTTGGACTCGTATATTTGAAAATCTCATCAGGTGTTAGTTTGTCAAACCCAAGAATTCGTTTGGCAACTTTAAGATTTTGTGCGCTTGGCGCTCCTTTTCTATTTCCTTTGAGGTTTAGTGCTACTTGATTGATTTCATTGTCAGCAGCAATATTGAATGCTTTATTGTACTGTTCCATATTTTGATTTTCCTTAACTATTTCCGCACTTTCCGCATTTCGCATATCCTGTGCTAACTTAGTGCCTTCCATTTCTTTGTCTATTTGGTTTTGTTGCTCCTCCAAGTATCGTCTTGAACTTCCGATAGCATCAGCACTATCCAACGCATCTCGTTCCTCTTTTGATTTTGGTAAAAACCCAATCGATTTATTATAATCTTTCAAAAATCTTCGCAAAAATTCTACGAAAATAGGTGCTGGGACTCCTAGAGGATATTTTCCTTTTAATTCTCTAGAAATCTCACCAAAAATGGTAACAGCGGATTGTATTTCGCCATTATCCAAAACATTCAATACAATTTCTGCCTCACGACCATCCATCAAGCTCATAAGTTGCTTACGAAACATTGGTTTCAATCGTTCAATATCTGCTAATTTCTCATTCATAGAACGCATATCACTGGGAGCAACGGGGGGTTGTCCCGTTTGGACCATAACCGATAAGGCATTTGCGGTCTTTTGTAAATTTGCTTCTTGTTGTCTTAAAATCGCTAAATAATCATCACGTACTTGTAATCTATCCGCATTCGTTCTAACGTCTTGTGGATTCATTATAGTATAAATAAATATTATATTTTTTCTCCTAAATCAACATTACAAGCGTTTTACCATATTCGTTTCCTCAATTGGATAATTTTCTAAATTCTTTTGCTTAAATGGTAATGACATAAAATCTATCTTTGGATTTTCAAAAATCTCCTCAACACATATTTGATTAAAATCCGTTGTTAGTTTATCCTCCCAACCACGTTCAGGAAATTCACGAATGTAGTCATTTAAGATTTCATTTGCGATTCTCTTTTCTTTAAAAGACAAGGTATCAAATGCGGTTAAAGGATATTTGTTTAGCTTCGACATGGTAACAACGTGTAACTTTTCTCTAGTCTCTTTGTTAGACCAATCGGATTGATTAAATGGAAACATATATACTATATTAATATTTTTATTTTTAAAGATTTATCTTAATTTCCTATTTTATGAATCCTTGTAAGCAATTTATATAAGTTAGTAACACAATCAACATAAGTATTTTTAAAATTAAGATTTAAAATATCAACATATAGTAATTATGACAACCACAGTAGGTGCTTTTTATTATCCGCCTCTTGAAAACTTACCAACATTTGATGTTCTTGTATTTAGAAACGCTCAGGATGTAGTTGCCTATGCCGCCAGTGCTGGCAACGCAATAACAGTTGCGTTAACTGGCGATAATGCTGGTGGAACATATTATATTCCATATTCAAAAACAACTAGCGCTACAAGTAACGTCCTCTATATTGATAATACTACAACACCGCTTACTTATATTCCA
>Ga0315286_10001248_pt1 | contig 22959 bp, 21 predicted proteins | sample YL17G10_0_MG_FD_205038 | JGI IMG/M metagenome (GOLD analysis project Ga0315286, IMG submission 205038) | Sediment microbial communities from Yellowstone Lake, YNP, Wyoming, USA - YL17G10_0 | ecosystem: Environmental > Aquatic > Freshwater > Lake > Sediment | place: USA: Wyoming | collected...
CGGAGATCAAGTCCCCGGAAGACAAGATCGTCACCATCGAGGACCCCGTCGAGTACCAGGTCGACGGCATCACCCAGATCCCCGTCAATGAAAAGAAGGGCCTGACCTTCGCCCGGGGGCTGCGCTCGATCCTCCGTCACGACCCGGACAAGATCATGGTCGGCGAGATCCGCGACCCCGAGACGGCCCAGATCGCCATCCAGTCCGCCCTGACCGGCCACCTCGTCTTCACGACCGTCCACGCCAACAACGTCTTCGACGTCATCGGACGCTTCCTCCACATGCAGGTCGACCCCTACAGCTTCATCTCGGCCCTCAACTGCATCCTGGCCCAGCGCCTGGTCCGGCTCCTGTGCCCGCGATGTAAGGTTCCCGTCCGCTACAGCGCCCCGCAGCTCGCGGAGTCGGGCCTCGACCCGGCCCGGCACGCGGAGACCGTCTTCTTCGAGCCGAAAGGATGTTCCGAATGCAATTTTACGGGCTACCAGGGCCGGACGGCCATCGCCGAGATCCTCGAGCTCTCGGACCCCATCCGGGAGCTCATCCTCGAGAAAAGGCCCCTCTCCGAGGTCAAGAAGCGGGCCAAGGCGGAGGGCATGGTGTTTTTGAGAGAAGTTGGATTGAACAAGGTCTTGGCGGGGATAACCAGCCTCAAAGACCTGAACAAAGTGACCTTTGTGGAGTGACCGCGTGACGCTGGGGAAACGACTCAAATCCCATTTCCAGGACCGCCTGCTGCCCGATGCCGTCTTTCAGCTCTCCCCGGCCTTCCTGAGCGGCATCCGCGTCTCGAAAAAGGACGGGTCGGTCAAGGGCGGGTTCGTCCTGCCCTTGCGGGAACGTCCCCTCAGTCCGTCGTTCGACCGTCCCAACGTGACCGGCCCCGCGGTCCTCGAAGAGGCCGTGGTCCAGGGAATGAAAAACCTGCGCCTCTCCTCCGGGTCGGCCGCCCTCCTCGTCCCCGAGCCTTCCGTTCGCGTCTTCGTCCTGAGCGTGGACTCCTTCCCCGGCTCCGGGAAAGAGAGAGACGCCTTCATCCGCTGGCGCATCGGCAAGCAGATGCCGCTTATCCCCGACGACGCCCGCATCGACTACGCCGTCACCCCGGGCAGGGGCGGCCGGAAGATCATCGTCGCTATGGCCCGGCAGACGGTTGTCCGGGAGTACGAATCCCTGTTCGAAAAGGCCGGGCTGAAGCCGGTCCTGGTGACCGTTCCTTCCTTGGCCCTGATCAACCTGGTCGGACAGGCGGGGCCGTCCAACGGCATCCTCCTCAACCTGGAGGACGAGACCCTGACACTCCTGGCGGTCATGGATTCCGGCTGGGCGCTTTACCGTCAAAAGGGCGTCGGCGCGCCCGGCGGGCCGGAGGCGGACGAGCGCGCCGATAATATCGTCAGGGAAGCGGAGAACACCATCCGGTTCCTCGAAGACAAGGAAAGAAAACGGATCGAGAGGCTCTGGGTCCGCACGGCCGTGGCCGCGGAAAGGCCGCAGCTCATGGACCGGCTGAAGGACAGGATCGACCTGCCGCTCGAACCCGTGGTCTATGAGGCTCCCGAGGCGTGGAGCGAGGCCCAAAAAGCCCTGCTCGCCCCTCTCGTCGGACAGATCCTATGAACGAACGTGTCGCGCTCAACCTGAACCTGGCCACGAAGCCGCGTCGGAACCGGAGGCTCTACGCCTCCCTGGCCCGGGCCCTGGGCATCCTCCTCGCCGTCCTGGCCGCCCTGAGCGTGTTCGTCGTCCTGAAGTACGGCGGCGAATCGGCCCGGCTCAGGGCTGAGATCGCCGGAAAGCAACGACTCCAGGGAGAGGTCCAGCGCGATGAGAAGCGCTTGACGGCCGACATCGATCAGGTCGAGCGCATCAGCCGGACCCGGGTGGACCTCGTCAACGGCATCATCATGAAGAAGACCTTCCTCTGGACCTCGCTCTTCTCGGAGCTCGAGAAGGCGCTGCCCGGCTCGAGCTATATCACTTCGCTCAGCCCGGGTTTCACGGCGGACGGCGCGATCACCATGCACATGCGGGTGACCTCGCGCAGTCTCGATGACCTTGTCACCCTCATCAACAACCTGACCGCCGGCGGCTTCAAAGACATCCGGCCCAGCGGCGAGTTCCGGAACGAAGACGGTCGGCTCATCACGGAGATTTCCCTGACCTATGAACATTCTCTTTGACCTGTTCAACGACAAGGAGCGGCGGACGCTCGGCCGCCTCGGCCTGGCGACGCTCCTTGCCCTAGCCGTATTCCTCGTCCTGTTCACGAGGATCCGGGGGGGCATCGAAAGGGACAGGGGAGCGGCGTTGCGGTTCCAGGATTCCTCCGGCCGGGCGATCAAGGCGCGCGACGAGGCCAAGGCCGCATGGCAGCGATGGGAGGAAGCCGGCCGGGACCTCGAGGAGCTTCGGACGGGCTTTTTCTACGATCTCGAGGGAGGCGTCCAGGCCCTTCGCCTGGACCTTCAGAAAATATTCGCCCTGGCCGGGACGACCATCACGGACCTCGGCTACGGCTATTCCGATATGGAGAAGGAACAGGTCCGGAAAACGGTCGTGACATTCACCTACACCGGTTCTTACGCGGGCCTCAAGAAGCTGCTGGCCGTCCTCGAAGCGTTCCCTAAGTTCCTCGTTATCGAGAAGATCGAGTTCCCGAAGACGGGGTCCGAAGGCGAGCGTCTCAGCGCGAAGCTGGCCGTGGCGGGGTATTATGGCATTTAGGAAAGCGGCGGTCGCGGGTCTTGCCCTGGGCTGGGCCGTGTCCCTGTTCGCGGCCCAGGAAGCCCGGAAACCTCTCGTCCGCAAGGACCTCCTCGTATTCGGCAGCGGCGAGATCGCGGCACCGGTCCGCGACATCTTCCGACCGAAGACCGCCGCGCCTCCCGCCGTTCGCCGGGCCGGAGGCCCCGCCGTCAAGTCGGCGGCCGTCTCCCAACCGGACGCTCCGCCTTCCTTCACTCTGAACCTCAGCTACATCGGGTCCATCAAGTCCGGCGGGCAGACCATCGCCCTCGTCATCCGCAACGGCCAGACCGTGTCCGTGGGGGAGGGCGACGAGATCGCCCCCGGCTACAAAGTCGTCGGGGTCACCGCCGAAGCGATCGTCATCCAGGGCCCGAATTCGGAAAGAAAGACGTTCCCGCGACAAGGAGATCGGCCATGAATAAATACGCCCTGATCCTGGTCCTGGCCCTGGCGGCCGGGGCGTGCGCGACGCTCAGTCGAGAATACAGGCAGGGCGTCGAGGCCGAGATGAACCAAAAGTACGACCAGGCCATCAAGGATTACCAGCAAGCGGCGCTGGACGACCCCAACAACGCCGTCTACCGTCTGGCCCTCGTCCGGGCCAAGTTGTCCGCCAGCCTCTTTTCTCTCCATACGGCCAGGAGCCTGGTCGCCCAGAACAAGCGCAAGGAGGCCGAAGTCGAATACAAGAAAGCGCTTTTCTACGATCCCCTCAACCGCGCGGCCGCCGACGAGCTCAAGGCCCTCATCGCTCCTCCGCCGAAAGCCGAAAAAACTACTCAGGAGAAGCTCGAAGGCCCGATCAGGCTCAAGGGCTCCGGCGAGGCGCTCAGCCTGAGCTTCCGGACCGAGGTTTCCCTGCGCTCGATCTTCCAGACGCTGGGCCGGGTGGCCAACGTGAACTTCCTCTACGACGACACCTTCCGGGACACCAATTTGGCCATCGACCTGACCGGGAAGGACCTCCAGCAGGCCGTCAATTTCCTCTGCGTCGCCAGCAAGAACTTCTCCCGGACGATCGACGAGAAAACCGTCATCATCGTCCCCGACAACGTCCAGAAGCGGATGCAGTACGAACTCAACGCCATCAAAACCTTCTACCTGTCCAACATCGACGTGAGCGACGTCCAGATGCGGCTGACGCAGATGGTCAAGACGATGTACAAGGTCCCCTCCATCCAGGTCGACAAGAACCTCAACTCGGTCACGATCCGCGATACGCCGCAGGCCGTGGCCCTGGCCGAGAAGCTCCTCCGCTCCTGGGACAAGTCCGTGGGCGAAGTCGTCATTGACATCGAGATCATGGAAGTCGACCGGATCCGGATGAGGAAGCTCGGCATCGATCTCAGCAAAGGGACCCTGGGCATCCGCTTCAACCCGGCCAACATGTCCGACGATGGCTATTTCCCGATCGGCGGGACCGACTTCGGGGACCTCGCCAACTATCAGATCACCGTTCCCACGGCCGTCGCCCAGTTCCTCGGCAGCGATTCGGACACGAAGATCATCGCCCAACCCAAGATCCGCGGCCTGAGCGGCGCGAAGCTGGAATACATCGTCGGCCAGAAGGTGCCCATCGTCAATTCGCAGTTCGCGGCCATCGCCGCGGGCGGCCTCCAGACCCAACCCATCGTCAACTACACCCTCACCGATATCGGCATCACCATCAAGATGACGCCGCGGATCCACCTCGACCGGGAAGTGACTCTGGAGATCGAGCTCACGATCTCTGCGATCGCCGGAGAAGGGGTCGCCGGCATCCCGATCATCGCCAACCGCGAGATCAAGAACACCGTCCGCCTCAAGGACGGCGAGACCAGCTTCTTGGCCGGCCTCCTCCGGGACGAAGAGCGCTTGATCAAGGGGGGGATCGTCGGCCTCAAGGATCTGCCCCTTATTGGGGGGCTTTTTTCGACCAGCCAGAAGACGGTCGAGCAGACCGACGTCATCCTGACCATCACGCCCCATATCCTCCGCTCAACCCAAATCACCGACGAGGACGCGAAGCCCATCTGGGTCGACCCCGACAACCTCTCCGGCGTGACCGGCGCGGGCGGCGCGCTGAGGGACAGCCGCGAGGAAGCGGCCGTCGCCGAAGAGCCCCCGGCCCAGCCGGAGGACGACGCGGGAAGCACCGTCTACCTCTCGCCGGCGAGCTTCGAAGCCCCCCGCGACCGGGAGTTCCGCATGAACATCGAGCTCTCGAGCGAGAAGGAGATCGGCAACGCGTCGCTCGTGCTGACCTTCGACCCCCAGATCCTCAAGCTCAAGGACGTCCTCGAAGGCGGCGGCCTGCGGCAGATGGGCGAGAAGGTGCCGTTCCTCAAGAGCTTCAGCGGCGGGACGTGCACCATCGGCTTCTCCAGCCCGCCCGGCGGCCGCGGCTTCAAGGGCCGGGCCGTCCTGGCCGTCCTCGTCTTCACGTCCGTGAGTCCGGGGCAGACGTCCCTGGGCTTCACCAGCGCCACGGCCGGGACGCCGATGGGGCAGGCCATCGTTCTGCAGACGGGCGAAGCGAGCGTCAGCATCCGATAGGGACGCATGATCCTTGTCCTAACGGGACCCGTCCAGGGGGGTAAGACGACCTTCCTCGAAGGTTCGCTCGCGCGTTGGGCGTCCCGCGGGCTCGCCCCGGGCGGCTTCCTCAGCGTCGCCGTGACCGGCGCAAGCGGGGCGACGGGCTATGATCTCCTCGAACTCAAGACCGGCCGCCGACATCCCTACCTTCGGCGGGAGGGGAAACCCGACGCGGAGCGGATCGGCCCGTTCTTCTTCGTCCTCGAAACGCTCGAGCTGGCCCGGTCGATCATCCGCGAGGCCGACCCCCGCGAGCTCCTCGTCGTCGACGAGGTCGGACCCCTCGAACTCCTGGGCGGCGGCCTCTGGCCGGCCCTCCGGGAGGCCCTGTCGCGCCCCGGCCTGAGATGTCTCTTCGTCGTCCGGGAGGAGATCCTCGAGGATGTCGTCGTCGCCATCGCGCCCGGCGTCCCTCGCATCTTCGATGTCCGCGACCCCGATGTCCGGAAGCTCGTGGACGGAAGTCTCCTCGGAACGGTCAAGGCCGATGACGGTCAAAGCTAAGTTCTTCGCCTATTTCCGGGACCTCTTCGGGGGCCGCGAGCGCGATGTCGCTGTCAGCGAGGGCGGGACCGTCCGCGACGCCTTGTCTCTCCTCTGCGACACAAGCGAACGCCGGCGCGAGGTATTCGAAGGCGGCGGTCTCAAGCCCCACCTCGTCGTCATGGTCAACGGTGTCCACGTCGAATCCCTCCGCGGACTCGAGACGCCTCTCTCGCCGGGCGACACGCTCGCCGTCTTCCCCATGCTCGGCGGCGGCTAGTTCGGCCTCGGGGATCATCCTCGCTCGCTGCGGTGATTTTTTACGCCGTTCAGCGCACCGGGCTCGGGAGCAGATCTCGCTTTAAGGACTTCTCAGCTCGGGGCGTGCCGCTCCGTCGGGTCGCGGGTTTGTCCCGGCGAGCCAAACCCGCTCGGATCCGGGCCTCGCTCTGCCCTCGAAGAATGGGGACATGTACTTCCGGTACGTGTCCCCATTCTTCGAGGACATCCGTGCCCGCTTCGGCCCTCCTACGCCCTCCTCCGGGCATCGCCCCTGCGCCACCGTCTTTATCCGCTCGATCTGACTCCCTCGTCCGGTTTCTGACCCGCGAAATCACCGCTTATGCTCGCTCAGATGATCCCCTCGGCCTTGGTTTTAGGCGGTCGCTGCTAGGGTGGCGCCTGGGGGTTGGGTTTCCGTGGGGCCTTGCCCGGAGGAGGCAGCCGAATAAGGGGGCTGAAGCTATCCTCGGAGGGAGCATAAAGCGGTGATTTCGGCTTTCTGGGACGGATACGCGGACTCCTCCCATCGAATCCGGCCCGGGAAGGCGTAAAGAATAAACCCCTTCGACTCCCCGGCCTTAAGCCCGGGGATATGCGCAGGGTTCATACTGAGCGTCACCAACCCAGTTTAAAAAAAGGGGGTTGGTGGCAGCGAACGTATCACCGCAGCGGACGGAGAGGATAGCCGATGCCCCTAGGCGGCCGACGGAGTGGTGCGTCCTGGACGCCCGTTTCCTTGCGAGTAATACGGCGTTCTGGTATCTTAAGGGCCGAACATGCCTGAATTCCCGATCTCCGGGTACCACGGCCGGGTCCTCGTCGCCGACCTCAGCCGGGGCGAGGTCCGCACTGTGCCGCTCGAGCCGGCGCTCGCCCTCGACTACCTGGGCGGCAGGGGGATGGCGACCCGCGTCCTCTACGATACGATCGATCCGGCGTGCGACCCGCTCGGCCCCGACAACGCCTTCGTCATCGCCGCCTCGCCTCTCATCGGTTCCAACGCCCCGACGGCCGGCCGCGGCCACATGGTCTTCAAGTCCCCGCTCACCGGCGTCCTGGGGACCTCGAACTCCGGCGGGACCTGGGGCGCCGCTTTCAAGGCCGCGGGTTTCGACGTCCTCGTGGTCAAAGGAGCGGCCTCGACGCCGGTGATGATCGACATTTCCCCCGGCAAGGCCGAGATCCTGCCGGCGGTCCACGTCTGGGGCAAAACGACCCACGAGACCAACGACGTCCTGGCCGCGGTTTCCGAGCCGGGAAATCCGGCCCGGGTCCTTTGCATCGGACCGGCGGGGGAAAACCTCGTCCGCTTCGCCGCCGTCGCCAACGACCGCAACCGCGTCTACGGCCGCGGCGGCCCGGGCGCCGTCTGGGGCAGCAAGAAACTCAAGGCCGTCCGCGTCCGGGGCAAGGAAAAGATCTCCGTCGCCGATAGGGAGAAATACCGGTCCGGCCTCGACCAGGCCCTCTACTTGATGAAACAGGCGCCGGTCACCAAGCGCCTGCTCCGCGACCTGGGCACGGCGGGCCTTGTCGAGCTGATCAACCTCATCGCCATGCTCCCGCACAAGAACTTTCAAGATTGCCTCCATCGCGACGAGGACGTCGAGCGGATCTCGGGAGAGACGCTGGCCAAGACCCTGCTCGAAAAAGCGGGCTCCTGTTATCTCTGTCCGATCGGCTGTCAGCGGCACACCCGCGTTGCCGGACGGGACGGGGGCGAGGAGCGCGGCGAGGGCCCGGAATACGAAACGATGGTCCTCATGGGTCCCCTCTGCGGCATCTACGACCTCGAGGCGATCACCCGGGCCAACTACCGCGCCAACGAGCTCGGCCTGGACACGATGAGCTACGGCGGGACGGTCGCCTGCGCCATGGAGCTCGCCGAGCGCGGCCTCATCGGACGCGAGGAGGCGGGCGGGCTCGACCTCGCCTTTGGCAGCGCGGAAACCCTCGAATCCTTAGCCGTGATGACGGCCCGACGCGAAGGCCTCGGCGGGGCCCTGGCCGAGGGCTCCTGCCGGCTGGCCGCCGGCCGCGGACACCCTGAATATGCCATGACCGTCAAGAAACTCGAGATCCCGGCCTATGACCCGAGGGCTTCCTACACCCAGGCCCTCGGCTACATGACCTCGCCTTCGGGGGCTTGCCATCTCCGCGGCGGCTACGCCGTCTCCCTGGCTTTCTTCGGCGGGGCCAGGGAAATCCCCCGCTTCAGCCTCCTCCAGTCGCCGATCGCCATCCGGAACATGCAGAACGTCGGCATTCTCCAGGACAGCCTGGGCGTCTGCCGCTTCACGGGCTATGCTTTTTCCTCCGACCCTTGGGCCCGGATGGTCGGCGGCATCACCGGCCGCGACTTCTCGGTCTCCCGGCTGGAGGAGATCGAGAACCGCGTGGCGACACTCGAGCGGCAATTCAACATCGAGGCCGGCGTGACGGCGGAAGACGATGCGCTCCCCGCCCGGTTCGCCGACGTTCCCATCGTCGTCGAGGGCAAGGAGCGGCGCGTCTCGCGGGAGGACCAGGAGCGAATGAAGCAGGACTATTACCGTGTTCGGGGCTGGGACATGCAAGGCCGTCCGACCCCGGAACTCCTCCGGGCCCTGCGCATCGAGGAGAGCAAGCGATGAGCGCCCAAAAGTGGCAAGCCGCCGGGGAGCTCCTCGGCGAGTTCCGGGCCCTGGGGCGGGCCTCCCTCCTTTACGACGTCCAGGACAGCCACAGCGGGAACATGGCTGTCCGCCGGACGAACGAGCGGGGGGAGGACGAGATCGTCATCACGGCCACCGGTTCCCAGAAGGGCGACCTCGAGCCGAGCCAGATCTGCTTCCTTTCGGCCACGGAGACGGACTACGGGTATTACAAAGCGTCCTCAGAGACAGACATCCACGCCCGGATCCTCAAGCTGCCCGGCGTCCGGGCCTCGATGCACGCCCACGTCAAGGACCTCGTCCTGGCGACGCTCGACGACGAACCCAAGCCGGCCCGGCCGCCGGATTTCGTGCCCGTCGACCCGCTCGCCTTCCACCATCTCGGGAGCGCCATCCCGGTCGACTGGTTCGCCGTGCCGAGCGGCTCGCCGGAGCTGGCCAGGGTCATCCCCGAACGGCTGGCCGGCCACCCCCTGACCATCATCTTCGGGCACGGCGCCATGGCCAAGGGCAGGAACCTCCGGGAGGCCTTCTTCCGGCTCTGCGTCGGCAACAACGCCGGGGCGGTCGTCCGGGCGATGGAGAGGCTTCGCATCGATGTCGGCGCTGTGCGCCGCGCGGTCACGGCCAACCCCGGGAGCTCTTTCGCCGGCGCGCCGCCCCCTTACGAAATCGAGGGCGACGATCGCTCGGATTTCCGGGAGGAGGAGGAGATCCTCAAAGAATTCGTCAAAGCGGGCCACAGGATCTTCGAGTCCCGCCTCTCGCCTTTTCACACTGGTTCGATGTCGGTCCGCGGCGTGGACTCCATGCTCTACGCGCCCAAGGCCTCCATGCCGCGGGACGTCGGCGGGCCCCTGCTTAGGGTCGCGCTCGCCGCCGGGCCGGCCGACGATCCCGAGACGGCGCTCCACAAGGCGATCTACGCGACGAGCGACTTCCAGACGGTCATGCATTGCCACGTCCCGGAAGCCGAGGCCTCGGCCCACTTCGTTTATCCCGGCGAAGCCGCGCCGGCCGACCGCATCATCCCCGTGGATGCCGAAGGGACGTTCCTCTATCTCGTCATCCCCGTGCTGCCGCCGAACGTCCGGTCGGACGAGCTCGTCCGCTTCCTCCACGAGTACAAGGTCGCGGTTGTCAGGGGAGGAGGCGTCTGGGCCGTCGGGGGCCAATCGCTCTCCGAGGTCCTCCACCATCCTTCTTCGCTGCGCGAGATCTGCCTCTACAGGATCGGCGCCGTCGAACGCGGTCTCGACCTCCGCCGCATGGAGCCCCAGAAAGCCAGGCGCTGGTGACGGCGGCGGGGCCTTCTTTCACCCCCTCCCCCCCTTAGGGGTGAAAGATCACCCCACGAAATCACCCCCAAAGAGTATTGCCCGCCTCCGTGCTTCAGCTATTCTGAAAGGGAAACAACGAGCAGGTTCGGACGTATCGATGAAGCGTAATCCCAAGGAAAATCTCAACTTCTCGGGTCCCTCCCTGAGCCCGGGCGGCGGCTCCGGTCTGCTGGCGAACTTCGTGCCGCGCAGGATCCGGACCAAGTTCTTCCTTCTCTTCGGTCTCCTGACGGCGGGCTACCCGGCCCTATTCATGGTCCTGAGCAAGCAACGCGGGATCATGCTCATCGTCGGCCTCGCCGCTCTGGCCCTGGGCGGATTATTCGTTTTCCTCATCGGCGACAGGATCATCCGGCCCATCGTCCAGATGACGAGGACCGCGGAAAGGCTGGCCAAAGGTGACCTCAAGTCGAGGGCTCGGGTCTACGGCCGGGACGAGGTTGGGCTCTTGGCCCGGACCTTCAACGCCATGGTCGACGGGCTGGAGAAAAACTTCCGTCAGCTCGAACTCCGCAACCGCTCCCTCGAGGACGAGGCCGCGAAACGGGCCGTCCAGATGGACAAGGACGCCGCCGAGCGACTCCGCGTGGAGAAAGAACTGCGGGTGGCCAGGGTCGAGCTCAATCGCCTGGTCGATAAGAGGACCGAGGAGCTCTCCCAGGCGAACGACGAGCTTTACGGAAAAGTCCTGGAGACCCGCCGCTCGGAGGATTGCCTCCAAAGCAACCTCGACCGGGTGGAAAAAGCGCTCGAAGGGGCGGTCAAGGCCATGTCCCTGACCCTCGAGATACGGGACCCCTACATGGCCGGACACCAGCACCGGGTCTCCAGCCTGGCCGTGGCCATCGCCCAGGAAATGAACTTGCCTTGGGAAAGGATCGAGGGGCTCCGGCTCGCCGGGATCATCCACGACATCGGCAAGATCGCGGTGCCGACCGAGATCATGACTAAGCTGGGCCTCCTGACTAAGATGGAATTCAAGCTCATCAAGGACCACCCCCGGGTCGGCTACGAGATCGTCAAAGATATCGCCTTTCGCTGGCCCGTGGCCCACATCATCCTCCAGCACCACGAGCGGCTGGACGGCTCGGGCTATCCCGAGGGACTCGTCGGCGACGCCATCCTTCTCGAGGCGCAGATCCTGGCTGTGGCCGATGTCGTCGAATCCATCTGCTCCCTCCGCCCCTACCGGCCGGCCCTCGGCCTCGAGAAGGGGCTGGAGGAGGTCCGCAGGGGCCGGGGCATCTTCTACGACACCCGCGTCGTCGACGCCTGTATCAAGCTCTTCCGCGACGGCCGCTTCTCCTTCAAGAAAGAAGCGGAAACCGCGCTCATTCAATGAGAGCTTTGCCTATTCACTCGGCCGCCGATTGCTTTCGTGGATCGTCTTCGTTCGCTGCGGTGATCTTTAACGCCATCCCGGGGCGGATTCGATGGGAGCGGCAGGGAGCGGACTCTTGGGAGCGACCGATAGAAGCGCGACGGAGTGACTCGGAGTCGCGCTTCCAGGAAATATCCTAAGCACATCCAGAAAAAGAATTTTCTTTTCAGATATTTACCAGAATTGCAGATATCGCTTGAGTTACTACGGGGAGCAGTAAATACTTTGCATAATCCTTGCTGCTCCACGAGTACTAGTCGGGCTATATAGAAATCTGAAGACATCTATTTTCTGTCCGGCTTAGTAAACAACTCATCGGCATTTTTATGAATACGTCAGGCTAATCATATGAATAGGAATGTCCTTACCCACTTCCGTTGACTTAGGGGGTCGATTCCGCTAGAATTCCTCCCCGGTGGCGGCGTAGCTCAGTTGGTTAGAGCATGCGGCTCATATCCGCAGTGTCGGGGGTTCAAATCCCTCCGCCGCCATTTATCCATGATCTCGCCCCCGATGAACGAGTGACATCCATGGCCCCGCGACGACCCGCTGAGCGGCTCCTCCAAACCCTCCTGGCGTCCGTCCGGAAGCAGGGAACGATCGTCGCCGGCGTTCGGGTGCTGGCCGCCTGTTCCGGCGGGCCGGATTCGGTCGCCCTCGTCGCCCTTCTCCTGAAGCTCCGGGAGGAGATGCCCCTCGAGATCCACGTCGCTCATTTCAACCATCGGCTGAGGGACGAGGCGGGCGAAGACGAACGCTTTGTCCGCGCCCTCGCCGGGCGCTGGACCCTCCCGTTCGTCTCGGAGTCGGCCGACGTCAGGTCTCACGCGGCGAAAAAAAAGCTCAACCTCGAGGAAGCCGGACGCGACCTCCGCTACGACTTCCTGCGGCGGGCCGCGGCCGGGGCCGGAGCGACGAAGATCGCCACGGGCCACACGATGACCGACCAAGCCGAGACCGTCCTCATGCGCCTGATGCGCGGGACGGGCCTTTCCGGCCTCGCCGGCATCGCGCCCGTCGTCGCCGCTGAGCCCTGTCCGGTCGTCCGGCCGCTTCTCGGGATCGCCGGGCCGGATCTCCGCGCCTGGCTCGCGGCCGAAGGCATCCCTTACCGCGAGGACCCGTCGAACCTCGACCGCCGCTTCCTCCGCAACCGCATCCGGGCCGAGCTTCTGCCCGAACTCGGACGCCGTTACGAGCCCCGGATCGTCGCCCACCTGGCCCGGCTGGCCGGCATCGCCCGGGAAGAGGACGAGCTCCTCAGCGCTTTCGTCGGCGAGCTCGCCGACGAGTTCATCATCCGGAAGGGCCGGGAGGCCTCCCTGGACCTGAAAACGCTGCCCCTCTTTCTGCCTGCCCTGGCCCGCCGGGTCGTCCGGGAATACCTCCGGGAGCTCCAGGGCGATCTGCGCGATATCTCCTCCGAAGATGTGGGATCGCTTCTCTCGCTCGGCGAGGGAAAGGAACTGCCGCTCCGGAAAGGGCTCGTCCTGCGCCGGGAAGGGGGCTGGGTCGGGCTGAGAAAGGACAGGACGCCGCCGAAGGCCTACGAGATCCTCTGGGATGGGCGGGGCGAGGTCGTCATCGCCGCAGCGGGAATGGCCTTCCGCGGAACACGCCGGGAAGCGGCTGCGGGACGCTCGTCATTCAAGAACGACGACCGGACCGGCGCCTGCCTCGACGCGGCCAGGCTCGAGTTTCCGCTTGTCATTCGGAACCGGAGGCCGGGAGACCTCTATCGGCCCCTCGGCGCCCCGGGCCGGAAGAAGCTCAAAGAGATTCTCAGGGCCAAGGGCGTGCCCGTCGCGGGCCGCGACCGCCTGCCCGTGTTTCTTTCCCGCGGCGAGATCGTCTGGGCCCCGGGGCTTCCTGTCGGCGAAAAATACAAGGTTACGGGAACGACAACATCCGTCTTTTCCATCCGCCTGAAGAAGGGCCTAACACGCCGCGGGCGGGGCCGGGCCTCCGGATCCTAGCGCCGATAGAGGCTCAAGTAGACCCGGACGATCCTTTCGCCCCAAAGCATGGCCACGAAGGCCGCTGGGGCGAGGAACGTCCCGAAGGGTAAGGCGAACTGGAAATCCTTGCCGCGGCGGAGGATGAAATAGACGCCGACCAGGGCCCCGACGAACGAGCCCAGGATGAGGGTCAGGAACGTCCTCTTCAGACCGAGGTAGGCCCCGACCATGAGCAGCATGGTCACATCGCCCATGCCCAGCCCCTCTTTTTTGCGGATGAGGAAGTAGGCCCCGTAGACGAGGAGCAGGAACCCCGCCCCGGCGACCGCCCCGATGAGCGCGCCGCGAAAGGTCAGGTCGTCCCGGAAGAACGAATAGGCCAGGGCGAGGGCAAGCCCGGGCAGGGTGACCGCGCCGGGCAGGATCTGATGATAATAGTCGATGAACCCGAGGACGATGAGGGCGCTGGTGAAGCCACAGCCGGCGAAAAATTCGAGCCCCAGCGCGCGGCCGGAGTTGAAATAAACGAGCACGAACCCAAGCGCCGTCAACGCCTCGACCGCCGGGTAGACGGCCGAGATCTTCCTTCCGCACGCCCGGCATTTCCCGCCGAGGACGAGATAGGACAGGACCGGGACGTTGTCGTAGGGCTTGATCCGGCCGCCGCACCCCGGGCACGACGAGGGCGGCCGCATCAGGCTCAGGCCCCGCGGCAGCCGATAGATGACGACGTTGAAAAAGCTGCCGAGGACGAGCCCGGCGACCGCGACAAAAATGACCGTCATCGTCTCCATGGGCTGGTCACCGTTTTAACCTTTCCCGTCGCCGGATCGTAGAGGTAGTCCTGCCCGTCCATGTCCTTCGGGACCTCCCGGAGGAATCCCGTCCGGACGAGCGCCTCGAGGTCGCCCGGCCGGTGTCCGAAGCGCTCGCGGTACTTCGTCGCAGCGTCCTCGAGGACGGCTGAGTCGATCGCCGCCTTGACGTTGTAGAGGTGGTTCGAGGCGATCTTTTTCGTCCGTTCGTCCGGGGCCCTCTTGTAGATGTCGAGCCAGGTCTCCCACGACGTCCGCAAGTCGCCTTTCTTGAAAATGGCGTTGGCCCGGAGCCTCTCGACGAATTCCGGGGCGCCGGGGATCTTCAGGCACTGCTCGAAATACTTTTCGGCCAGGGGGAAGTCCTTGAGGGTCTCCATGGCCACGTGGCCGGCGTTGAACGGGTAGACCCACTGATCCGGGTTGTTCGCGGCGCCCCGGTCGAGGATGGAAAATGCGGCCGCAGGGTTGTGGGCGTCCTGGACGGCGATCAGGGCGCCGACCTCATAGGGGTCCTGATAGCGTGGGTCGAGCTCGTTGATGATGGCGAAGATGTGGTCGAAGTGGTCGAAGCGGTCGTCGATCGTCGGCGTGCTGTAGTACTGGATGGCCCAGAGGTAGATCGCGTCGGCGGCCAGAGCCCGGTAGCCGAACGTCGCGTACTTCAGGAATTTCCCGGACGGGATATAGATGATGGACGACCCGGGGAGCTTTTCCCGGCCGACCCGGTCGGTAGCGACCTTGAGGGCCATGAAGGCGGCCGCAGCCGCCGTGAGGAAGGCGACGAGAAGGATCGTCGCCGTGCCCTTTTTCGCGGATGCTGTCTTGGCCATGTCTGATACCGCCGCCGGCCCGCCCGGTTAGATGAAATCCCGGCGCCTGAAGATGAGGACGGCCAGGCCCAGGATGAAGGCCGTGTAGCAGACGCCGTAGAGGAACGAGGAGAGGTAGATCTCCGGCGGGATGGGCAGCCCGTGGACGACCTCCGTTCTGAAGTTGAAATTTTCGAGGTCCGGAAGGACGGTGTAGAAGGCCCGGACCAGGGTCCTCCCGGCGCCGGGCGTCATCTTCTTGAAGATAAGCTCCAGGCCCCAGGAAAGATGCCCGATGAGATAGAAGGCCAGGGCGAAGAGTGAGCTCAGGATGGGCGTCGAGAACGAGGAAAAGAGAATGGCCACGGCGGTGACGAGGACGAGCTCCAAGAAGATGTAGCCGATGGCGACGAGGAGCGTCCCTTCGACCTTGAGGGTGTGGGCGTAGACGATGGCCAGGAAGATCAGGGACATGAACAGGGTCATGACGAAGAGCGTCAGGACGAGGCCGAGGAACTTGCCCAGGATGAACTCGGCCCGGTGGAGGGGCTTGGAGAGCAGGGTGAAGATCGTCTTCTTGTCGATCTCCTTGTAGACGAGTCCGGTCCCGATGAGGATGGCCATGAGGACGCCGAAGAGGGAGATCGAGGCAAGCCCGACGTCCTTGATGATCTTGACCCGGTCGCCGACCGTCAGGATGGCCAGGACCCGGGCGCCGCCGATGCCGAGCGCCGCGAAGAAAAAGAGGAGGTAGAGGATGCGGTCGCGTTTGGCCTCCTTGAACGTGATACGGGCGATGGCTCCGATCTTCATGTCCGCGTCACCGTTTCGATGAAGATGTCCTCGAGCGTCTCGGTCCTCGGGCTGAGGGAGAGGAGCCGGCCCTTCTGGCCGTGGACGAGGGCGAAGACCTCTTCGACCTTGGATTCATCGTAAACCTTGAGGAGGACCCTGTCGCCCCGGGTGGACATGCTCTCGCCGAGGCCTCGGAAGGCCTCCGGGGAGAGCCCGGAGACCGTCATCTCGGTGAACAGGACCCGCTCCGAGACGAGGTCCCGCAGGACGCCCTCCTTGACGATGCGGCCGCCGACGATGATGGCCACTCGGTCGCAGATCATCTCGATGTCCTGGAGGATGTGCGATGTGAAAAAGACGGTCTTGCCCTCGTCCTTGAAGCGAACGATGATGTCCCGGATCTCTTTGCGGCCGATGGGGTCCATGCCGCCGAGGGGTTCGTCGAGGATGACGAGCTTGGGGTCGTTGACGAGGGCTTGGGCCAGCCCGGCCCGCTGGAGCATGCCCCGGGAGAACTTCCGCAAGGGAAGCCTGGCCGCCTGCTCGAGGCCGACCAGTTTGAGGAGCCGGGTGATGCGCTCCTTCTTCTCCACGCGGTCGAGGCCGAACAGGTCCGCGGTGAAGGCGAGAAACTCCGCGGCCGTGAGATAGTCGTAGAAATAGGGGTTTTCCGGCAGAAAGCCGAGCGGCTGACGGGAGCGCGGCGAGAGGTGGGACCGGCCGAAGATCTCGATCGTCCCGGCGTCCGGGTGGATGAGGTCGAGCAGGCACTTGATGGTCGTCGTCTTGCCGGCTCCGTTCGGGCCCAGGTAGCCGAAGATCTCGCCCTCGCGGACCGAGAAGGTGATGCCCTTGAGGATCTGCCGGGTTTTGGGGATGAAGCCGAGCCGGAATTTCTTCTGGAGGTTGTCGATCCGGATCGCGTCGGCCATCACTTGTTATTCTAGCGATACTCGGGCCAAAGTCAACTGTGTTCCTTCCTCAAACGATGCCCTTGATCCTTCTCGCGTTCTCCAGGAGCTTGTCCTGGGTGAAGACGTGCTCCCGGGTCAGGGCCAGGTGGAGCCTGAGCTGGGCCTGGACCTCCTCGGCGAGACCGAGGCCGAGCGCCGCCTCGTACTTGGCCACGAGGCCCCGCTCCGAGGACGGGAGCGTTTCGAGGGCTGTGAGGCGGCCTGTCCCGGGATAGTCGACCGGCATGGGCCGCGGGCTCCGCTCGACGCCGGCGGCGTCGACCGACGCGTTCTCGATGGCCACGACGTCGCCCATCTTGACGAGGATGCCGGAGAGCTTGTCCCAATGGCGCATGTGGTTGACCGAATTCTTGAAGAGCCGCTGGCTGAGGTCCTGGTGCTCGCTGAACATCATGACGTACCGCAGGTAGCGGTGCGTCAGCTCGTTCTCCAGCCGGCAGACCTCGTGGAGAAGTTTGAGGTCCTCCCGGCTTTCCCGGTCGGGGTGGGGCCGGAAGCAAGCGGCCCCGGCCTCGCCCGCGGATTCGAAGGCCTCGATCATGGCCGCGAACTGGCCGATGTGGCGGACCTCGTCGAAGGAGATGTTCCAGACCATGTTCTCGACCTTGGGGAAGGCCCCCGGCTCGACCTCGGCGGACTGGTAGAGGTCCGTGACCATCTCCTCGGTCATCTTGTCCTGCTTGAGGTTGTCGATGATCCGGGGGAAGCGCACGACCTCGTCGGTGCCGAAGCCCGGCTCAACTCCCATCTGGGTCAGGACGATGCCGAGCTGGAGGGCGTGGGACATCTCGTCGATGCCGATCTGGATCGTCTGGGCCCGGGCGTCGGTCCGCTGCCTCAGGACGGGGTCGTCATAGAAAAATTTGCCTTTGGGCATGGAATAGGCGTGGATGACATACTCGAAGCTGACGGCCCATTCGTGCCGAAGGGCCGCGGAAAGGAGCCGGACGACGTCGTCGTGGTTCCTGACGCTTTTGATCTTGTTCATGGGGCCTCCTGGAGTTTTTCGGGAAGGGCCATTATAGCCGCAGCTTCTATAAAAGGAAAGTTGCGGGGCTAGCTTCCGGAGGTGAGAAAAGAGCAGTTTTTTCATCCCCGGAATCATCTGCCGTGGCGATTGCCCCCCCCGGGGGGCGCATGAGATTCTGCCCTCGGTCGCAGCCTTTAGGTCGCGACAGCCTCGAAAGAGGCGGCGCCAAGGTTGTGAAAAGGGAGAGGGAGGAGAATCCTTCTCCCCCGTTTTTTTTATCCCCATTTTTTTACCTCTACTCGGTTCAGATATTTCCCAGAAGTGCGGCTCCGGGCCGCTCCGCCGCACTTCTGCTGGTCGCTTCTCAGAATCCGCTCCCTGCCGCCCCTCCGCTACGGGGGGCTTCAGGGGGATCTCCATCGCCACCGCAGCTCTCCCGGGATTGGGATCACCAGCAAGAACTCGAAACGGATCTGGCTTTGGCAGGAGGGGCGATTCAGGTATAATCGGGGGAGATTTTTCCCGAGGAGGTCGTCGATGTCCGATTTCGGCGGAGCCGTCAAGCCGCTTTCCGAGAACCCCGAATACCGAATGGCCATCCTGGGCGTGCCGTTCGACGATAAATCGAGCTATCTCAAGGGGGCCGCCGGAGGCCCGGCCGCGATCCGGGCCGTTTCCACGGGCAAGTGCTACTGCGGTTACACCGAACTCGGGGTCAACCTCGAGGAGGATACGGTCCTGGTCGACCTCGGCGACGTCGACACCTCCGGCGACCCGGACAAGACCTTCGCCCTGACCGAGAAAGCCGTCGGCCGCATACTCGAGCGGGGCGCCGTGCCCATCGTTCTCGGGGGCGACCACTCCATCACCTATCCCGTCCTCAAGGCGTTCGCCCGCGTCCACAAGCCCCTCGACATCCTCCATTTCGACGCCCACCCGGACCTCTACGACGACCTCTATGGCGACCGCCTGTCCCATGCCTGCCCTTTCGCCCGGATCCTCGAGGACGGGCTGGCCGCCAGCGTCGTCCAGGTGGGAGTCCGGGCCGTCACGGCCGCCCATCGGGCCAAGGCCCTCAAGCACGGCCTCCGGATGATCGAGATGAAGGAGATCGAAGGCCCGCTCCATCTCCGGTTCGTCAACCCCGTCTACGTCTCGTTCGACATGGACGCCCTCGACCCGGCCTTCGCCCCGGGCGTCTCCCATCACGAACCGGGCGGGCTGTCGACCCGTCAGGCCGTCCAGGTCGTCCAGGCGCTCAAGGGCAAGATCGTGGGGCTGGACATCGTCGAACTGAACCCGGCGCGCGACCCCTCGGGCATCACGGCCGCCGCCTCTTTCAAGATCATCAAGGAGACCGCCGGGAAGATCGTCCGGCCGTCCTGAGAGGGGAAACACATGAAACGCTTTATGACGATCATCGCTCTGGCCGCTCTCACCGCCGTCTGCGCCCGGGCCCAGAAAGGCCCGGCCTTCGACGATTGGTTTGTCGACAAGACCATGCGCGTCGATTACTTCCACGCCGGCAACTCCGCCGAAGAGACGATCGCTCTGGACCGGGTCTTCGATCAGGGCATCTGGGCGGGAAACCGGGCCCATCTTGTCGACCCGTTCAACCTCGGCCGCTACCTGGTCAAGGTCTATGACGCCGCGAGCGGCACGCTCATCTTCAGCAAGGGCTTCGACAGCTATTTCGGGGAGTACAAGACTTCGGACCCGGCCCTCCAGGGCGTCCGTCGGACCACCCACGAGTCCGCGCTTCTTCCGTATCCCCGAAAGCCCGTCCGCTTCACGGTCGAAGCGAAAGACAGGCAGAACGCCTCTAAGGCCCTGTTCAGCCAAGTGATCGACCCGGCGGCCACGACGGTCATCCGGGAACGGCTCGTTCCCGGGGTCGAGGTCTTCGAGGTCTTCAAGTCCGGCGAGCCCCGGAACAAGGTCGATGTGGCCATCGTCGCCGAGGGCTACACGGCGGACGAAGAGGGGAAGCTCAAGGCCGACCTCGACCGTTTCGCCGCCGTCTTTTTCAAGCTCGAGCCGTACAAATCCCACCGGGACAAGTTCAACCTTTATGGAGTGTTCAAACCCTCGCCCGAAAGCGGCTGCGACGAACCGAGCCACGGCTCGTTCAAGTCGACGGCCCTGGGCGCGACCTTCGACTCCCTCGGCTCGGAGCGCTACCTCCTGACCGAGGACAACAAGAGCCTGAGGGACATCGCCGCCCACGTCCCCTACGACGCGCTGTATATCATGGTCAACCATAAAAGGTACGGCGGCGGAGGGATCTACAACCTCTACTGCACGTTCACGACCGACAACCAGTGGTACGAATATCTCTTCCTCCACGAATTCGGCCATTCCTTCACCGGCCTGGCCGACGAGTATTACACCTCCGAAGTCGCCTACAACGAGTTCTATCCCCGCGGCGTCGAGCCGGCCGAGCCGAACATCACCGCCCTCCTCGGGCCCGGCCGGCTGAAGTGGAAGGACCTGACGAGCCCCGGGGTCGAGATCCCGACGCTCTGGGAAAAGGCGGACTTCGACGCGATGGACGACGCCTACCAGAAGATCCGGGGGGAGATCAACGCGAAGATCGCCAAGCTGAAAAGGGAAGGGGCCGCCGCGGCCGAGGTCGCCCGCGTCGAGGAGGAGTCCGAGCGCCTGTCGCGCGAACACGCGGACAAGGTCGACGCCTTCCTCCGGGCGAGCAAGTATTGGGGCAAGGTCGGCGCGTTCGAAGGCGCCGGGTACGCGGCCCAGGGCCTCTACCGTCCCCAGCTCGACTGCCTGATGTTCACCAAGGGGACCAAACCCTTCTGCATGGTCTGCGAAGCGGCCGTCGTCCGGACGATCCTTTATTACACGGACTGAACAGCTGCGCCGGTCACGTCGAGGGCCCGCCCCCTTCGGTCTTACTAAGCCGGGCAGAAAATAGATGTCTTCAGATTTCTATATAGTCAGGCTAGTACTCGTGGAGCAGCAAGGATTATGCAAAATATTTACTGCTCCCCTTAGTAAGTGCGGGCTGTTGTCAGCAAAAGGGGGGTTGATGATGGGAACCAAAAAGGTGGGGGCTCTCGCCAGCCCGCACACGAGAGCCAATATTATTATAGCACCCCGCGGCGTCTTGTAAAGCCCTTTTTTCGTTTTCTCGGCAATTATTATTAACCGGGCTCAACCTATTGTCATTCAAGCTGTTTCGCCACACAATGGGAGGGACATCCGGACTTGGGAGGGATCATGGATCAGAAAACGGACCCGAAAAAGGTCGAGATCAAGGTCGACGAGGCGGTCGCGCTCGGCCATTATGCCAGCCTCGCCGCCATCCGGCATTCGCGGGAGGAGTTCCTTTTCGACTTCGCCTTCCTTTTCCCCGATGGGCCTTTCGGCAAGCTGGTGGCGCGGATCATCGTCAGCCCGGCCCACGCCAAGCGTTTCCTCGAAGCCCTGCAGGCGAACATCAAGCGCTACGAGGACGCCTACGGGACGATCATCCCGGCGGACCTGCCGCCCACGGTCGACTTCATCCAGTGACGCCGGCGCGGGCGGTTTCCCCGAGTCCGGCCTTGACATGGGGCGGTTTTTTTTATATTAATTGGACCAGATCGATATGCTGAGATCTAAACGCGTGCCGGTAATTTCATTCGGAGGTAATAGACATGGCGTATGAATTCAAGAATTCGAGAGGGGTCAGCTACTACCTGCACTCCAAGGACGTCCTGCTCAAGGGCGGCCGCAAGCAGACCATCTACTTCTTCGCCCGCGACATCCGGCCCGGCGCCCTGGACGCGGTCCCCGCGGCCTACGTCGCCCAAGAGACGACGAAGACCGGGATGCCCATCCTGAAGAAGAAGTAAGCTTCCTTTCCTAACGGACGAGAACGCCGGGGCCCTGATTCCCGGCGAGGGTGGGGAACCATCTCGGCGGTCTTCCCCGAAGGTGGTTCCCCTCCATTTTCTTCCGCGTACCCAGGGACATGAAATCCCTTTCCCTGAAAATCCTGACGGGATGTCTGTGCCTGGCGCTGGCCTCGTCGGCCTGCGCCAAAAAGTCCTCCGATGCCTCCGGCCCCCGGGCGGGCCGAACCCTCCAGATCGCCGTCATCCCCAAGGGCACGACCCATGAATTCTGGAAGAGCATCCACGCCGGCGCCATCGAGGCGGCCCGTGAGCTCGGCGTCGAGGTCATCTGGAAGGGGCCGCAGAAAGAGGACGACCGGGCCCAGCAGATCACCGTGGTCGAGGATTTCATCAGCCGCGGCGTCGACGGCATCGTCCTGGCGCCGCTCGACGACCGGGCTCTCATGCGGCCCGTGCAGGACGCCGTCAGGGAGAGGATCCCGGTCGTCATCATCGACTCCGGCCTCCAGGGAAGCGACTATGCGAGCTACGTCGCCACGGACAATTACAAGGGCGGCGTCCTGGCCGCCCGCCGGCTCGGCCAGCTCCTCGGCGGCAGGGGCCGGATCTTCCTCATCCGTTACCAGGAAGGCTCGGCCAGCACGGTCCAGCGCGAGGCCGGGTTCTACGATACCGTCAAGAAGGAATTCCCGGACCTCGCCCTTCTCGTCCAGGACCAGTACGCGGGGGCGACGACGGAAACAGCCTACCAGCTCGCCGAGAACCTGATCAGCCGTTTCCCCGACGTCCAGGGCGTGTTCGCGCCCAACGAATCGAGCACGTTCGGTACGCTCCGGGCCCTCCAGGAATCCCGTCTCGCGGGCCAGGTCGTTTTCGTCGGCTTCGACAGCTCCCCCAAGCTCGTCCAGGGCCTCCGGGACGGCCACATCCAGGGCCTCGTCGTCCAAAACCCGCGCAAGATGGGCTACCTGGGGGTCAAGACCATGGTCGCTCTTCTCCGGGGCGAGACCGTCGAGAAGGTCATCGACACCGGCGTGGTCCTGGCCACGGCGGACAACATGGACGACCCGGACATCCGACCGCTCCTTTCTCCCGACCTCTCCAAGATCATCGACCGATGAGCCCGGAACCCGCCGCGCCCCCGGTCCTCCGCATGGACGGGGTGAGCAAGAGCTTCGGTGCGACGCGGGCCCTCGACGGCGTGAGCTTCGAACTCGCCCTGGGCGAAGTCCACGCGCTGATCGGGGAGAACGGCGCCGGCAAGAGCACGATGATGAAGATCCTCAGCGGGGCCATCCCGCCCGACG
>Ga0315286_10001249_pt1 | contig 22953 bp, 20 predicted proteins | sample YL17G10_0_MG_FD_205038 | JGI IMG/M metagenome (GOLD analysis project Ga0315286, IMG submission 205038) | Sediment microbial communities from Yellowstone Lake, YNP, Wyoming, USA - YL17G10_0 | ecosystem: Environmental > Aquatic > Freshwater > Lake > Sediment | place: USA: Wyoming | collected...
ACATCGGGAGTAACATCCGTTCCTCCGGGAGTCACTCCTGGGAAGCTTGAAGCGGGTACCGTGTCTGTCACTTCACTCGGGGAAATTGCGCCTGGGATACTGCATGCCAGCATTGTCAATAATAAAATTGAAATTGTAGGAAATAATTTATTGCCCATTAATATCTCCTTTATCACATTATGATAGCATAAGCAGGGATTCTTGACCATAGAATACAAGGGGGCTACCGGTTATTTCTTAAGCTCGCCAAATAGCCCGATTGGATTAAATATTACAGGGGCGACCATCGGGTCGCCCCTGAATCCACCCCAGGAGAGGAGGGGGGAAAGCTACTTGCGGTTACGCAGGAAGGTCGGGATGTCCAGGTCTTCGGTGTTGAAGGTTTGCGGGTGGAATTCGAGGTTGGACTGACCGGTCTGTGCTTCCACACTCACGGTTTCGAGAGAGCGGTTGATAGGTTTGCCGTCCATGTTGCGGGCTACCGGGTGAGCGACGCGGCGCGGCATGCCTGTGCGCTCGAAACCGGTGGCGATGACTGTCACACGGATTTCGTCGGTCATATCTGGGTCAATCACCGCACCAAAGATCATGTTCACATCCGGGTGGGTGGTCTCCCGGATCAGGGCTGCAGCCTGGTTGACCTCGAACAGGGTCAAACTTGGACCGCCTGTGACATTGAAGAGCACACCCTTGGCACCATCAATCGTAATGTCGAGCAGTTGACTGGAGATGGCTTGCTCGGCAGCCAAGCGGGCGCGATCCTCACCAGAGGCCTTGCCAACTGCCATAAGCGCCGCACCGCCCTCGGACATGATGGTGCGTACATCTGCGAAATCCAAGTTGATTAAGCCGGGTACGGTAATCAGTTCAGAGATGCCCTGAATACCTTGCCTTAGTACATCGTCAGCTATCTTGAAAGAGTCATTCAGGCTCGTGCGCTTGTCCATGATCTGGAGCAGGCGGTCATTCGGGATGACAATGAGTGTGTCTGAATGTTCCTTGAGTTTCGCCATGCCGGTCTCGCAGGACTGCATCCTGCGGTTGCCCTCGAAGGTGAATGGACGGGTGACCACGCCAATCGTCAGTGCACCAACTTCTCTGCAAATCTGGGCCACGATTGGAGCCGCACCGGTGCCCGTACCGCCGCCCAGGCCGGCCGTGATGAAGACCATGTCTGCGCCTTTCATGGCGTTATACAGGTCCTCGGCGGATTCCTCCGCAGACTTGCGACCGATTTCCGGGTCTCCGCCAGCTCCGAGTCCGCGTGTCAACTTGTTGCCGATGCGAACCCGGGTGGGAGCCTTGGCCAGCATCAACGCCTGGGCATCGGTGTTGATGGCGACGAACTCAACACCCTGGATGCCTTCCTCGATCATCCGGTTGACAGCGTTACTGCCGCCGCCTCCCACTCCTACAACCTTTATTCGGGCAAATGTTTCGGTTTGAGTCTTTTTTGCGTCCATGTTACTGCCTCCTGAAAGAATAAAAAGGGTGACGAACCTTTGATTATGTGACGACTTTAGTCGTCCGACGGTAGCAACCGTTTGAACCAGTTCTTGACCGGATCCAGGTTCACGTGAATATCTCTCTTCCCGCTGCGTTTTTTACGGCCACGGGCGGATGAAAGGTCTTCATCTGTCAGAGCCGCAGCCCAGTGTAGAAGTCCGACGCTGGTGGAATATGCGGGACTCTTCAATTGGTCAACCAAACCAACCAGGTTTTCAGGCTGGGCGGTACGGATGGGTAATCCAAAAATCTTAGAGGCCAGTTGCCGAATACCTGGCAGGGCACTTGTGCCGCCTGTTAAAACCATGCCTGCAGGCAACAGCCCATCATAACCAGAACGCTTGATTTCCTGCAGGGTTAAGGTGAAAATTTCTTCAACTCTGGCTTCGATAATATGAGCCATATCTTGGCGACTTATTTTTACCGGCTGATCTTCTCCGAAGGCTTGCACACTGAATGTTTCCTCCGCTCCTACACCAGACTTCATAGCGAAGCCGTATTTTTTCTTTATCTCTTCAGCCTGTGAAAGCGGCAGGCGCAGACCGGTGGCGATGTCGTTGGTGATGTGGTTGCCGCCCACAGCCAGCACCATCGTGTGCCAGACGTGACCGTCCACATACAATGCCAGATCGGTTGTCCCGCCGCCGATATCGCAAATAGCTACACCCATCTGGCGCTCAGTGTCGGTCAGCACTACGTCACCTGAAGCCAGCGGGTTTAGCACGAATTGAAGAACCTCCACACCCGCAGCACTTACGCACTGACGCAGGTTCTCAACTGTCGCTTGGGCAGCGGTAATGATGTGGGCCTCCACTTCCAGCCGGAAGCCGCGCATCCCAAGCGGCATCGAGATACCGTCCTGACCATCCACGCTGAAACCTCGTTGGATGATGTGGATGATCTCGCGATTGTGAGGAATGGCCACTGCCCGGGCGGCTTCCAGGGCGCGGGCCACGTCTATCTCGTCAATCACTTCGTCGGAGATTCCGGCCACGCCACGGCTGTTAATTGACGAGACGTGCGCCCCAGCCAGGCTGACCATTGCTCCAGTAATCTCCACGCCCGAGGTCCGCTCGGCGAGGCCCACCGATTTGGTGATCGCCTGCGAGGCTGCAGCCAGATCCACGATGACACCCTTTCTAATTCCTGCCGAAGGCTCGATACCCACGCCCAGGATGCGGATGGCTTCTTCCTCGATCCGCCCTACCAGAGTGCAGACTTTGGTTGTGCCTACGTCAATTCCGACAACGATTTCGTCCATAGGGCCCTTGGGCTATTTATAGAACGGTGCGTTCAGATATTCCACGCTAATAAGCGAGGGCTGAACGCCCTGTTGGGTGAGAGTGTCCACAATAGCACGGTAGACAACATTTTTCATCGGAATATCCCGGCTGTCCTGGCCAAAATAGACGGTCCAGCCAAGCGGGTCCTGCCAACCCATACCGTAAATAGGGTCGAAGATCATCGGCATCCCGGCAGGAACATCGCGAGCTAGCACGGTCAACGCCTGGATCATTTCGGGGGCGATGAACTTCTGTTCGTAGAAGGGGAGCGATGGGTCCGGCTGGACCTGGGTCGGGGAGCCGTTCGCGGCTACTAGGACCAATCCAGGAACCTCCCCACGCGGCATAAAGGCTACGCCGCTGGCATCAATCCACGTTAAGACTCCTTTCTGATACCAAGCCAGGACAGGTGTCCGCTCAACTACATTCACAGTGATACGGTTCGGAAACTGCACGCTGACATTGACTGATTTCAGGTCAGAGAAAGCGGTGTGCAAGTTAGCCTTGATCTGGGCTGGGACGGCTTTGAAAATCGGTTTGCCAATCATGCCGAGCATGGCATTAATTTCTGCCGTGCCAAGGCGCTGGTTGCCGCGTACTTCGGCTGTAGTGACAGTGAAGGGTGACGCGGTCCACAAGATGAAAAGTAAAAAGCTCAAGAGCAAAGTCAGTCCAGCGGAAACCGAGCGGGGACCCAACTGAGGAATGTTCAAAGTTGGAGCATGGACAACGGCGCGCCCGAGAGTGAAGGCGATATCGTAGCCATTCCGGTGCACGTTTTTTGTGGCCCGGCTGGAGTACCTGCGTGTCACAGGCTGCGGTTCAACGGGCAGGGACACCGAGGCGGGGTGGTAGGTTTTTCGAGCGTTTTGTGTTATCCGGTGCAGGGTAGACAATGAGCGCGATAGAGGTGTGCTCGGCTGGCGGACAAAACTTGAGCGGGATGATTTCTGTCGAGTGGTCATGAGTTTCTCCGGAAGCGGCGTTCAGTGCGATCGCGGTCTGCTTTACGCTCGAGGGCTAGTTCCACCAAGCGGTCAACGAGTTTGGTGTAGGATAATCCACTGGCACCCCAAAGTTTGGGGTACATACTAATGCTGGTGAAGCCTGGGATAGTATTAACTTCGTTCAGAAAAATTTCACCAGTTGTTTTTTCCACAAAGAAATCAACCCGGGCCATCCCGGCGCAATCAACTGCTTTGTAAGCGGAAATGGCCATCTGACGGATTTTCTCAGCGATCTCGGCTGGTAATGGAGCAGGTATTAGCAGGCTGGAAGTGCCATCCATATACTTGGATTCATAAGAGTAGAACTCGCGGCTGGGTAATACCTCGCCGGGGATGGATGCCAGCGGTTCATCGTTTCCCAATACGGATACTTCGATCTCCCGGGCACTCACGCCGCGCTCGACCAATATACGCCGATCATAAGTGGCTGCTTCTTTCAGTCCCTCACCCAGGTCAGCGCGGTTGTTGCACTTGGTGATGCCGACCGAGGAACCCAGGTTGGCGGGCTTGACGAACAGCGGATAAGGCGCAACTGCTTCGGCCTGGCAGATGACAGCCTCGATGTTCTTTTCAACTTCGCTCCGCAGGACGATAACAGATTTGACCGTAGGGATGTCGTTGGCGCGCATTACATCCTTGAAGATGCCTTTATCCATACCGACTGAGGAGCCTGTCACGCCTGCGCCAACATAAGCCAGGTCGGCCAGTTCGAGCAGCCCTTGCAGGGTGCCATCTTCGCCAAAGGTGCCGTGTAGAATGGGGAAAACCACGTCCACGTCCGCCAGTGGCTCCAAAATTCTGGTGGAATCTTTAACCTGGATTTTCCAGATACGATTGTGATATTGGTCGGGGATGATGACAACTTGATTCAGGTTTTCATTCTCCGTCTTTCCTTTGACCAATGCTTCCAATACGTTTTCACCTGCCATCCAAACGCCGTCATTTGTAATACCGATTTGCGTTATCTCATACTTTTCAGAGTCGAGAGCAGAAAGCACTGACCTGGCAGACATGAGGGAAACCTCGTGTTCACCGGAACGACCGCCAAAGAGTACTGCGATACGTAGTTTTTTATCCATGCTTACCACTCACCAATAAATTCCACTTCAAGCTCAAGTTTTATGCCAAATTTCTCAGCGACAGTATTTCGAGCTAGGTCGATCAGTGCCTTCATATCTTCAGCACGGGTTTGTCCGTGGTTAATAAAAAAGTTCGCGTGCTGTGTGCTGATTTCAGCGTTGCCGATACGCCTGCCTTTCAGGCCGGCGGCTTCAATCAAGCGACCTGCCTTCTCGCCGCTTGGATTCATGAACATTGAACCCATGCTGGCTCCTGGCGATTGGGTTTCGCGCCGCTGTTCAGAAAATTGTTCCATTTTGGCTCGGATGGCCTGTGGGTCACCATGACTTAAAGCTAGTTGCGCAGAAAGGATGAGGGCAGGCGGGTGTTCGCGTTTGAAAATGCTGGTGCGGTAGCTGTATTTAACCTTCTCCACCGGCCAGACCTGGCGTCCGTGTTGACGGTGGATCAACTCAAGCGAGATCAGGTTCCCGGCGATGTCGCCGTCGAATGCCCCGGCGTTGCCATACAGAGCTCCACCCAGGGACCCCGGAACACCCGCAGCCCATTCGAATCCTGCCAACCCCAGACGCGCTGCCCGCTGGGTGATATCGTTGGGTGTGACACCTGATTCAGCCTGGACGCTGGGTGGTTCTGACTGCAAGTCGAATTTCACCAACCTTGCCCGATTAATTATCACTACACCACGCACGCCTTTATCGCTTACCAGAACATTCGAACCACCACCCAACAGAAGAAAGGGTACATCCATCTCCCATAATTTCTCTGCCGCTTGTGCCAGCTCGTCTGCAGAGCGGACGAAGACCAGCGCATCTGCCGGGCCTCCAATACGCGCCGCAGTATAGCCGGAGAGCGGAACATTCTCCTGCATGCGGTCGCCAAAGATAGAGCGTAAGTCAGATTGGATGGTTGGTTTCATAAGGTTTGCGGTAGCTACGGCTTTAGACTTTGTCTTCAACAGCTTAAGAGGTCATACCAGCTATTTCTCATCCTTGAAATGTGCAATCAGCCGCTTGACAGTACTTTCTATCTCCGGGTCTGTTTTCAGTCGTTTCTGACTGATTTTGTAACGCCAATCTGGATCTTGAACGGTTAAATCACCAAGTACCAGACGCATGGGGAGCAGTGACAACATTTCAGCCTCATATATTTCTTTCTTTTCAGTCATTGCGATCCTCCTTTAAACGAGTCAACACTTCGGTGCTGATTTGGTCGGCATCTCCAGCAGAAAGCACTAGCAGAACGTCGCCGGGGCGTAAATTATTAATCAGATAATTGCTTGCTTCCGACAGACTGGCAATAAAGTGCGCCGGCCGGGGCATGGCTTCCACTACCTGTTTGGACGAGAATACCTGCTTCGGCTCACGCGCGGCATAGATTTCAGTTACGATCACCTCGTCAGCGTCGGTAAAGGCGCTGGCGAATTCGCCAAATAGGGTCTGAGTGCGTGAGTAGGTGTGCGGCTGCCATACTGCCCAAAGGCGACAGGATGGGTAGCGACTACGGGCAGCAGCGAGGGTAGTCCGGATTTCAGTTGGATGATGCGCATAGTCGTCTATGATGACTATGCCATTCACTTCGCCGCGCACTTCGAACCTGCGTCTGGTACCGGAAAACTGATCCAGCGCTTGGGTTGCATCTGCGAGCGGCAAATCAAGCAGTTGGGTCACCGCCAACGCTGCCAGCGCATTGCGGACGTTATGTTCTCCCGGTACCTGGAGTTCAACTTTGGCTACCTTGCCAAGCACATTAGCACTGAACGTGAAACCGCCTTTATCATTCGAATTGAGCTCACTGGCGTATACCTTTACCTGTTCTCCGACCTCGGTCGTGAGATGCAGTCCGTAAGGGATAACGACTTTTCCGAGTTTGTTGGCTTTTTCCATCAAGTCACTTGCCCCGGGATCATCAGCGCAGGCCACAAGTTTGCCATTTAATGGTAGTTGGTACATAAACTCTACGAAGGCAGCTTGGAAATCAGCCGGAGTGGGGAAACAATCGGGATGATCGTGCTCGATGTTGGTGACTACTTCGATGGTCGGTTTGAGACCTAGGAACATACGGTCGTATTCATCGGCTTCGATAACGAAGGTATCACCTTTCCCGGCCCGGGCATTGACGCCCAGGTTTGCCAGCACGCCACCGACGATGAAAGATGGATCCTGGTTCATCGCTGAAAGAATCCAGGCAATCATCGCGGTAGTTGTGGTCTTGCCGTGTGTTCCGGCAATAGCGATGGCAGTCTTGCCGTCCATCAGACTGCTGAGGAAGTTGGCCCGCTTCAGGACCAGGATTCTGAAGGCGCGGGCGGCAATTACTTCGGGGTTGTCATCCATGATGGCAGACGAGCGCACTACCAGATCGGCACCGCGGACGTTCTCAGCTTGGTGACCGATGCTGATAGTCGCACCTGCAGATTGCAGATCGCGCGTGAAGGGTGATTCGACGCGGTCAGACCCACTCACCGTATGTCCCATTTCGAGTAGAACGCGGGCGATGGCCGATAGTCCAGTACCGCCGATACCGATCAGATGGATGCGTGTCATAGTCTAGATAAACACCACAATGACAAAGATAAAAGCGATCACAACGGCGAAGTAAATGCCGGGGATACCGAGCAGTTTGGGCGGCATGTAATGGAGCATAGCCTCAGCCATCTTGGCTATATCTCCAGTGGGAGCGCTGATGACTTTTGTGAAAGGGTAACCGCCATCGGCCATGTAGTACCAGATGGTTCCAGCGATCAGGTAACCATTAATCGCGCCCAGGAATGTCCCCAGCAAAATATCCTGAAATTTCTCACGGGTCATCTTTGCTGCAAAGCGTGCAAGATGAGGCGTCTGGTAGCCGAAGAAAACCAACAGTGCCAGGATGACGGTACGTAACCAGAAGAAAAGCGTAACATTGTCTTTTTGCAGAACATCCCGCACGAAGGGTACATAGTGTTCCAGCAGAGTGGTAAAGGAGAGCGCCAGGATAACGCTGAATGTGACCAGGAGTTCCTTGGCCCAACCGCGCATCCCGCCGATGATGCTGAACAAAATGACATACATCCAAAAAACGAAGGAGAGGCTAACCATGTTTTATCTCTTCTTCCCGGCCAATTCGAGCAAGAGATGGCCTATCTCAGTTGCAGCCTGTGGGTGGGAAAGGCTTTTCGCCGCCGTGCGCATAGCGCTGAGACGGGTGGGGTTTTGCAGCAACACTTTGATGGTTGGTAGGAGTTCGGTCTTTAGATTTGAATCGGTCACAATCAAAGCCGCGCCATGACGGACGAGGGTATCGGCATTCACTTTCTGGTAGTGCCAAGAGAATGGGTAAGGGACCAGCACAGCGGGCAGGCCGAAGAGTGGGTATTCACCCAAAGTGGAGGCTCCGGCGCGTGAGAGCGCCAGGTCAGCTGCAGCCAGGGCAGCCCCCATCTCTTCGTGTAGGTACGGGAAGGCATGGTAACGAGAAGTCTGTGCCTCGGAGAGTTCTTTTGTCTTTATCTCCACTTTCAGCCAATCCAATTCACCGGTGATGTGAATAACCTGCGCCAGTTCCAAAAGGGCGGGGAGGTTTGCCAAAACAGCGTTGTTGATTGATCGTGCTCCTCTGCTACCACCGTAGATCAGCAGGACAGGGGCGTCACCAGTCAGGCTTAGGGACCGGCGGGCATCGGAACGAGTCCACTTGGTAAGATCGGTGCGAGTCGGGTAACCAGTCAGGACCAGACGTTCCCGGTGGCTGAAATAACGGAACGAGTCTTGGGCGGTGACGGCAATTTTGTCTGCAAAGCGGGCCAGGGTCTTGAGAGCCAAGGCCGGTTCGATATCCGGGACGTAAAGAGCTGTTGGTATCCGCATACCTGCCAGCGCCAACGGGACGGCTATATATCCGCCAGTGAAGAATAGAACTTCTGGTTTAAATTCGTGCAGGATGCGCCGCGCCGCGAAGAAGCCACGCACTAACCGGATAACATTACCCGGCAGCGTTTTAAGACTCACACCATGGACTCCAGCAGCGGGGATCGTCTTAAACGGCACCTTCGCCCGCTCCACCAGCCGGGCTTCCATGCCGCCTTCCCCACCAACCCAGAGAACCTCGGCCCTATCTTGCATGGTTTGCAGGACGGCGAGTGCGGGATATACTCCGCCGCCGGTCCCGCCGGCGCAGATCAAAAGACGCACTGTATGTCTTCCTTTCTCCGTCTCTCCGGACGGTTTGCCCGGATTTACGGGAGATATTGAGGAGAATGCCAATGGCTGCAAGTGTAGATAGAAGGTTCGAACCGCCCGCACTGACAAAGGGCAGGGCATTCCCTGCAAAAGGTAACAGGCCAACCATTACAGCCATGTTGATGGCAGCTTCGATAACGATCCAGAAGGTAAGCCCGGCGGCCATAACGGAACCGAGCGAATCTGGCGCCTGACCAGCGATCTTCAGACCCCGCCATGCCAGGATGGCATATAGACAGGTTAATCCTACCGCACCGACCAGACCTAGTTCCTCGACGACAACAGCAAAGATGCTGTCGGTGGCGGCAAACGGGAGGCCGATCAGTTTCGTCGTGGCCCGTCCGATCCCGACACCGAAAAATTGACCTTTAAAGATAGCTTCCAATGACCATAGAACGTGGTCGCTTGATTTAAGCGGGTCCTTTAAACCCGCGATGTATGGACCGATACGGGCTTTACCGGTGTGACTGAATTGAACTACCAGCCATCCGGCAGCCAATGCTACAATGCAGAACAGGATGATCTGCCGAATGTCGCCGCCTGCGAGGAAGAATAACAACCCGCCCAGGATGAATATGGTTACCGCCGCACTCAAGTCAGGCTGGATGAAAATCAAACCGCCAATCGCACCCAGAATGAAAGCCAGCGGGAGTAACCCCAGTTGGATATCATGCAGGTGATCGCGTTTACTGTACATCCAGACCGACAAATAGATAATTGTCGCTAATTTTGCCAATTCGGAAGGCTGGACCGAGCCGCCAAAGAATGTGCGCACTGCGTTATTACGAACCTCGTTGTTAATCAACACAGCGATAAGTAGGATAACCGTTATACCCATCAGCGGCACTGCAAACTTACGCCAGAGATGATAATCAAGGCGGGAGAGAATGAATGCGATCACTGTCCCAATGACCATCCACAACACCTGTTTGTTGAAGATATAGATCGCAGAGCCATAAGTCCGCAGGGAAAAGTCGGTACCGGCAGAATACTGCATCAGCAAACCGAAGATACCCAGGGCGATGACGACCGCAACCAGGATCAGGTCACCGGTGGCAGCGCGGGCGCGCTTCTCAGCAGCTGCGGCAGGTCGAGCAGACTTGTTTACGAAAGTTCCGATACCCATTTTCGAAAAGCCTCTCCACGGTCTTCAAAGTCATGGAATTGGTCAAAGCTTGTCCCGCCCGGTGAAAGGAGGACAACCTCGCCCGGTTTGGTTAACAGAGCCGCAGACTGAACAGCCTCTTTCAAGTCCTTGCAGCGTTCAACTTTCTTCTGGAGCGGACCATGGGCCTTCTCCAGCGCTGCGGCAATCTTCTCCGTCGCCTCGCCGAAGATTACGACGCGCTCCACACGTTCGTGGACCAGGGTTGCCAGTTCTTCCCATGGCAGATTCTTATCTCTTCCGCCCAGTAGCAGGACGATTGGCTCGGTAAAGGAACGGATGGCAGCCATGGTCCGTTCAGGAGTAGTGGCGATGGAGTCGTTGAACCATTTGGCGCCGTTCCATTCACGGACTAACTCCAGGCGGTGTGCCACACCGCAGAAATGCTCGGCAGCTGCTTGCATGGCATCCAGTGGTAGTCCGGCGGCATAGCCGATAGCAAAGGCCGCCAATACATTCATCAGGTTGTGCTCGCCGCGCAACTGGATCTGGTTGCGGTGGAGCAGGGGTATTTCAACACCGCGTTCGCGCAGGTGCAGGATACCCTCCGAAAGAAAACTTCCATCCTGCTTGCCAGGGATTTGTCCAAACCCAAAGGATATTAGGCGACAGTTCACCTTGCCGCGCATGCGCCATGAACCTGCGTCTTCACGGCATAAAACGGCTGTATCTTCAGATGTCTGATAATTCAGGATGCGCTCCTTGGCAGCGGTATAAGCATCCATTGTGTTATGCCGGTCGAGGTGATTGGGCGTGATGTTCAAGACGGTGGCAACATTTGGTGAAAGGGTCATCTGTTCCAACTGAAAACTGGATATTTCCAAGATTGCAAGGTCTTCCGGTTTCATCTTGTCCACATAGTTGAGCAGAGGATCACCGATGTTGCCGCCGACGTGCACTTTATCGCCGAAAGCGGTATTTGCCATTTGCCCAACCAGAGTGGTGGTGGTGGTCTTTCCAGCGGAACCGGTGATGCCGACTGTCTGGCAGGGGACAGTTTCCATGAAAACTTGTGTATCGTTGGTTAATGTGATACCGCGCCGGGCAGCCTCGATAACGATGGGATTATCGAGCGGAACGCCACCGGATAGACAGACAATATCGGTCGTGTCGAGAATCTCGACAGGATGACTGCCCAGCACCCAGGTTACGGGTGTATCAGCCAGGGCGGACCGGGCGGCAGCCATTTGCTCGGTTGTGCTATGGTCGTTCACGGTCACACAGGCGCCGTGACGCGCCAGCCAGCGCGCTGCCGCCTGTCCCTGGCGGGCGGCTCCGAGAATGGTTACGCGTTTGCCGTTCCAGTCTGTTTTCAAGCGATTACACCATTACCAATCCAATGCCCAGCATTGCAGCCAGCAGACCGATCAGCCAGAACCGTTGGACAATCTGCATCTCAGACCAGCCGAGTAGTTCAAAATGCAAGTGGAGGGGTGCCATTTTGAAGAACCGCCGTCCGTGGGTGATCCTGAAATACACTATCTGGATCACGTCGCTCAGCGCCTCGCAGACCGGAATGACGGCGATAACAGGTAAGATAGCCCATTGACCGGTCATCAGGGCAATTACCGCGATAGTTGCGCCCAGCGAAAGCGAGCCGGTATCGCCCATAAAGAGTTGGGCCGGATGAACGTTGAACCACAAGAAACCGAACAGCGCTCCTACCATGGTGAAACAGAAACGGGCGATGAAGACCTGTCCTTGCATCAGAGCCACCCCACCATAGGCGGCGAAAATGGTGGCTGAAATCAGACCGGCCAATCCATCCAGCCCGTCAGTAAAGTTGACCGCGTTCGACATGGCGACAATGACGAAACCAGCGATTGGGATATAAAACCAGCCCAGTTCAATCTCGAAATGGATGCCCGGAATATATAGATCGGGTACACCCAGCAAGTATCTCAAGACAGCTGCCAGCCCCAAGGCAAGTAATACTTGGGCGATGAGTTTGGTTCGGATGCGCATCCCCTCGCCCTTACGTTTGCCTCGGATACCTTCCCAGTCATCCAAGGCACCCAGAACGGCATACCCCACCATGGCTACCAGAGGAACCAGCACCGACCTGCCGAGCATTCTCATACCAATTAAGCTGACAGCGTTAAGCAAAACCGTGATGAGTGCCACCGGTAGGAAAATCATCACACCTCCGATGGTCGGTGTACCCATTTTGACGAAATGCTTACCCGGCTCTTCGACACGAATCTGCTTGCCAATCTTGAAATGTCGCAGTATCCGCAACAATGGACCACCCCAAATGACCGTCATCATGAAGGCCAGCCCGGCCAGGCTGAGCGCCAAGGCAGAATTGCTCATTCGGGAACCTCCAAGGCGGTAACGATGCGGTCCATACGGATTCCGTGCGAACCTTTTACCAGAACCACATCTTCCTTGGTAAGAGATTTGCGCAGGTGAGCGATGGCCTCATCCTGGTTCTCGAATTCAGCGATCTTTCTAGATCCTAAACCGGCCCTCCGGGCTGCAGTGGCGATGATATGTCCGCGCGTCCCCACTGTGACCAGTGTATCGGCCACTTCGGCGGCGCGCACACCGACCATCTCATGTCCCTGTTTTTCATACTGCCCGAGTTCGAGCATATCACCCAGCACCGCCACCTTGCGGCCTCCCAGTTCAGCCAGCAGGTTGAGCGCCGAAAGCATCGACTCAGGCGATGCGTTGTAAGTGTCATCCAGCAACAACGCGCCACTCTCCGAGCGGATGGCCGTCAGACGCAATTGGGCGTGCCCCTGGCGCAGGCCGTCCAATATTTCCTGCCAGGTAAGTCCGTCTACCAAACCGACTGCCGCGGCTCGCAACGCTGTGTGAACCGAATGCTGTCCAATCATCGGGACTCGAACGTGCAATATCTCTTGCCTGTAATGGAAACGGAATCGGATTCCCTCCAACCCAAGGCCTTCCACTTCGTCGGCCCACAGGTCAGCAGTAGTGTCTAGACCATAATAGAAGACACTGGCACGGGTAAGTTCGGCCATTTTGCATACCCAGGGATCGTCTGCGTTTAGCACGGCAACTCCATTAGCTGGAAGAGCCTGTACCAATTCTGATTTGCCGCGGAATATTTCTTCCTGCGATCCGGCTCGCTCGGCGTGAACTGTGCCAATATTGGTGACAACACCAATTTCTGGCAGAGCGATGTCGCACAGCAATGCGATTTCGCCAGGGACATAGAATCCCATTTCCAGCACGGCGCGCTCGTAACCCGGACCGAGTCTCAGGATAGAAAGTGGCAAGCCAATTTCATTGTTCATATTTCCGGGGCTTCTCAAAGTGCGGTATCGCTGGTCGAGAACTTCCGCGATGACTTCTTTTGTCGTGGACTTCCCCACACTCCCGGTTATGCCGATCACGCGTAGATTCAGTTTTCGTCGCCAGAAATGGGCGATCTTCTGGAGTGCGATAAGCGTATTTTCTACCCGCAGGCAAAGCGGAAGATCTAAATCGGTGGGGAGATCCAAGGACTGACTCTGAGTCAGTTGCAGCGTCTGGAAGGAGTCGGGAATATCATGCTGGATTAATGCAAGGGAAGCCCCGCGCCGGAAGGCGTCAGCAACAAAGTCGTGCCCGTCCACGTGCTCACCGGGAATGGCTACGAACATCGAACCAGGGATGACCTGACGCGAGTCAATCGCCGCCTCAGTGATGACTGTTTCAGCCAGTGCAGGACGGGTATTCGTCAGGGCTTCGATTACATCAACCAGAGTTAGCATGACACCTCATCGTCCAATCATCTGCAGACGGACGGCATCTGGTGGAACATCCATCAAGACGACCAACTTTTCAACAACCTGTTTGAAAATAGGAGCGGCTACCACTGAGGCAGCCCTGTTACTCTGAGGTTTTTCAAGCCAGATGTAAACTATGAAACGGGGATCATCCACCGGACCCCAACCAATGAAGGATGCGTTGATGTCTCTTTCATCGTATCCTCCTCCAGAGAGAGGAATTTGGGCAGTGCCGGTCTTTCCAGCAATGCGGTAACCTGGCAGAAGCGCAGCGGACGATTCAGTCTCCAGGGCATTGGCCAGCATTTCGCTGATCGTGTGGGCGGTACTGGAAGAGATGGGATTGCCGATTATCTGCGTTCTAGTGTTACTTTGTTTACCATCCTGTATCTGGGCATAGAGCACGTGTGGATATACCATCTTGCCATCATTGGCGAGGGCAGAGGCGGCTACCACCATCTGGATGGGGGTTACAGAGACACCCTGACCATAGGCATTGGTGCCCAGTTCGACAGGGCCCCAGTCGCTATCACCGGGGATTTTCAAACGCCCGGAGGTTTCCTGTGCCAGGTCAATGCCGGTGGCATGACCGAGACCAAATCGCTGCATGTAAGAGTAGAAACTTTCACTTTCCATCTTGGTGGAGACCCAGGCGAGACAGACGTTTAGCGAGTTTGCCAGGCAGCCGGTCATATCCTGATTACCCCAGGCTCCTCCATTCCAGTTGACAATTCTAAATCCTCCAACCAGAATGTAACCCTCGTCGAAGAAGACCGTATCGGGTCGGACAGCTCCGCTATCCAGGGCACCGGCCATGGTCAGAATCTTGGCAACTGAACCGGGCTCGTAGGCCTGACTGATTGCCCGGTTGAATGGGGTTTCCCCGGGAAAAACTGTAGAAATACTCTGGTAGTCATTCAGGTTCAGGCGTGGCGTGGAGGACATCCCCAGGATTTCCCCGGTGCGCGGGTCCATGACAACAATAGTGCCGGAGGATGCTTTCGTACTCTCCAACGCCTGATCCAGAATTTTTTCGATAGCTGCCTGGATTTCACGGTCAATGGTCAGGATGATGGTCTGACCAGGTGGGATGGTGGGGTATTCAGTGGCACGCCGAGGATCGGCTGGGACTAATATTCGAACTGGGATGCCGGCTAGGATGTTGTCGTATTTTTCTTCGATACCCAGGTAGCCATGATTATCTTCCGTTACAAAACCAAGCACGTTGGATGCCAAGTCATTTTCCGGGTAACTGCGTGCGTAATGGGCTTTAAAGTAGATGGCATCCAGGTTCTTCCCGGTCGGATCGCCGTATGCAGCTTCCTGGAGGGTCATGAGAGTTTTGGCTTTATTGGCGGTAACAAAATCATCCAGAATGATGTACTCCGCATTGGCAGGGGCTAGAGAAATCCTGTAATTAACTTCGTTTATGTCCAAGCCTGACATCTGAAGGGCCAGCATAACTGTCGGCATATCCGGATTTACTGTCAGGTCCAGACCAATTTCATAGACGGTCTTATTCCCAGCCAACAGACTGCCGTGACGGTCGTAGATTTCCCCGCGCGGCGGGAAATAGTCTTTCCAAACATAATTACCCTGATCAATTACGCTTGCCACTTCTGGGCTGTTTTGAATGCGGATAACCTGTACAAGGATTGCGATGCCCAACACTGCCAGGAGGAAGGTGGTGCTCAGATAGCGCCAGGCATGCGGATGTTGTTTCAAGGCTGACCTCCACCAGAGGCGGAAGAAGCCTGCTGGTTAATGAAATAGTCAAACCAGGATTCCGTGTATTCGGGGAGAATGATAGGAACAGCGGGTGCAACCGTGCCCGGTGTGGACATGTCTACAGCCGAGTGCGCCATAAACCCGGGGACGGCGACGTAAGTAATGTCCTCCGGACTAGCCGGCAGGAAGCCTATGGTTTCAGCGCGCTGCTGCATGGCTACGACGGATGTTAGCCCAGCCAAAAGTGTTTCTGAATCGGCGTTGACACGTTGGTTGGTGGTGATCGTGGCCTGCAATGAAATTGTCTCTCGCCCAGCCAAAGTAGCCCCAACCGTGACGTTCAGGTAAAGGCTGGCCACCATGGCTACCATAACCAGTGCAAGCAAGAACAGGCCGATCCACTGGCGTTGCACCCGCCAGGGGGCTTGACGAACTTTTTGGACTATTTGCGTGACATTATTCATCTTATCCTGTCCGTTAAACTGCTTTCCGGTGGTTATCGGTGACGCTGCACCTCCGTTCCGAGCCAACACCCATTGGCTTGCCTATAATTTTTCTGCAACACGTAACTTGGCGCTGCGTGCGCGGGAATTCTGGTTGATTTCTTTCTCCGTCGGCGTGATGGGCCGGCGTGTGATTTCCTTGATGCTCGCTTTATGCCCGCAAGTGCACATCGGCTGACGGGGCGGGCAAATGCAATCCTTGCTTTCCCGGCGAAAATATTCTTTGACGATCCGGTCTTCCAGCGAGTGGAACGAGATGACTGCCAACCTGCCTCCCGAACTGAGAGCCTGCACTGCAAGTGGCAGGATTATCTCCACCGATTCCAGTTCCTTGTTGACAGCGATGCGCAGAGCTTGGAAGGTCTGCGTGGCGGGGTGGTGGTGACCGCGCCTGGGCTTTACTCGCTCGATGACAGCCGCTAGATGCCGGGTACTGCTTAAAGGCCGGGCAGTGGCGATGGCCAGGGCGATTCGCCGGGCAGCGGGTTCCTCCCCGTAGCGAAATAATAAGTCAGTCAACTCCTCCACCGGCCAATCGTTTACAATCTCGGCAGCTGTGAGCGAGTCTGAAGGGTCGAAACGCATATCCAGTGGACCTTCAGCCAGGAACGAGAAGCCGCGCACCGGGGTGTCAAACTGCATTGAGGAGGCGCCCAAGTCGAGCAAGATGCCATCCACCGAAACCCAGCCAAGTTCAACCAGCAGGTTGGGGAGGGAGGTGTAGGAGGCCTTCTTAATCCATGCACGCACACCGAAGCGAGCAAGTCTCTGGCGGGCAAGACTGAGAGCCTGCGGGTCCACATCCAAGCCAAGCAGTTCGCCTCCCGGTTCGCTTCCGGCGAGCAGACCGGCTGCATGACCGCCTGCGCCGAGCGTCCCATCCACATACCGTGCACCGCTTTTCGGGTTTAAAGCGTGTATAATTTCTTGGTAAAGTACTGGTTGGTGCGCAGGAAACATCTCAGCGGGTCTTGAGATCGAGTGCCGCAAAGCGTTGGGTATTTGCCTCGACGTCGCTGACCTGAACTTCCTGCTCTTTCCAGAGTTCGGGCGACCAGATCTCGAAATAATCGCCTTGGCCCACAAACACCACATTTTCTTTCAGGTCGGCATATTCTTTTAGATTCGGCGAGAGCAGGATACGCCCGGCGCCGTCGGGGACCACCTGCAGGGCGTTGCCCAGGATGATGCGTCGCAGAAGGCGGGCAGTCGGGTCAGTCAGATTCATCGCCATTAATCGGTCGTAAAGGAGTTGGAACACCGCCGGCGGCAATACCATCAGATTACGGTCCAGTCCCTGGACAACAAATAATCCTTCAGCTGGCAGATCCCGAAATTTCGACGGGATCGTCAGTCGGGCTTTATCATCGAAAGAGTGCTGGTACTGGTTTAGGAACATTAGTTCTACATGCCTTATATAACCAGAATGCCGGAATCACCGGCATCCCACTTCGTCCCACTTACTCCCACGGACAGGCTCATTCTAGCACATAATCGGTATGAATTACAAGTAGTATTTTTGACCATTCAGACTTACCATACTTTATGGTGTATGAAGTTTGTGTAATACTCATCCCCGGACATCAGACATGACTCTAATTATTAACCTTCTCACTTCTCCCAAATGGACAGACTACGAATTGCTCGACAGTGGCGACGGACAAAAGCTTGAACGCTTTGGGCCATACACCTTCATCCGGCCTGAAGTGCAAGCTTTGTGGACAAGAACCTTGTCCGTAGATACGTGGAAGGCAGCGCACGCCGTTTTCCAGCCCAGCGGGGAGGAGAGCGGGGGGCATTGGGCTTTTAGAAAAAAAATCCCCGAGCAATGGGAGATGAGTTACCCTCTCAGTATTAGTGCCTTGGCGAATTATCCTTATGGGGATTCCGAAGGTAAAGGTGAACTGCGCTTCTCGGTGATGACGACTCCCGGGCGGCATCTAGGTGTCTTTCCAGAATGTGCCGCACACTGGGACTGGATCGGGGAATTTATTCATAGTGCTAGCCAATCATCTACCCATACCGGATATCCTGTGAATGTCCTGAATTTGTTCGGCTATACCGGTTTGGCATCGTTGGCCTGTGCAGCCGCAGGAGCGAAGGTCACGCACGTGGATGCTTCGAAGAAATCTGTGAGCTGGGCGCGTGCAAATCAGAACCTTTCCGAACTCACGGAGAAACCCATTCGCTGGATCGTGGACGATGCACTGAAATTCGTGGAGCGTGAGGCGCGGCGTGGAGTCAAATACGATGGGATCCTGCTTGACCCGCCCAAGTTTGGGCGCGGACCTAAGGGTGAGGTTTGGGAGGTGTACAAGTCACTGCCGGAGCTATTGCAAGCCTGCAGGGCTATATTGAGTGACCAGCCCATGTTTGTGGTTTTGACAGCGTATGCAGTCAAACTGCCTGCCATTCATGCACACTTTGCGCTGGCAGAGATGATGAAGGGTTGCGGGGGAAAGCTGGAATGTGGCGAACTGGTGACGGAGGAAAAGAGCGCCGGTAGATTGCTTTCGCAGGCGGTATATGCGAGGTGGAATTCGTAGGGATCAACTTGGATGTCTACCCTTCCAATTGACCTCTGGGTACAGTCGTCTGGAAAAGCCGTTTCGCAATTATTCCTCAATTTGGCTTTCTGTAGTTAAGTTGCTGGCGGGGAATGTACGTACAACATGAGGATCGTCCTCAATTCCGAATCCTGATCTCTTCTTCTGGCTACCCGACCAATTCTTAAGGATTAAACCCATCAAAGCGTGGTTATTATTCATGAATCATCCTCATAAAACACAGGCACAGAAATTATTCAGATAATCGCCGAGGATGTTGCGCAACATTAGCACACTTTGTTTACTCTTGTCTTCATATCCAAAGGAGGTATTTATTGCATAAGCAGGTATTCACGGTATGGTTGGGATGGCTGTCCGCAAGAAGGTTGGAAGGAAGGAATGGCTTCTGCTCGGAATCATACTCGGCAGTTTTGTCCCTGATATGGACAACGTGGCTGTTGCGGTTGCGACGCTGATGAAAGCACCAACAGAGGGCATCCATCGCATGATGACTCACATTGTATTCTTCATGGCCGCGATAGTGATCGTCTTCTATCTCATTGGCCGTTTGAAAAAGGAGGAGCGTTGGAGTAACCTAGGACTTGGTCTCGGGCTTGGTATTATGTTTCACAGCTTGCTGGACTTGTTGATCTGGTTCAACGGCGTGAATTTATTCTGGCCACTCGGAGGCGAGGTAAATTTCTGGGCGAACACAACACCGCCCGTGTGGTTCTTGAAGTTCATGGACCCCGCTGAATTCTTATTTTTCGGTCTCTATTTATGGGCGTTGGGGAGTTGGGTGCGCAAGACCAGCACGGACAGCAGTTACATAAAAACTCATCGCGCTTGGCTGATTCTGGAGGCTGCACTCTTTGCCATTTTCACTCCCCTCACTTGTCTCATGACGAAAGGCTTTCATACGCTCTTCGGTGCGTTCTATCTGTTCTCGCTCTTCATGACATTTTTTGTGACGATACGGATGCGGAAGACGGTGGAAGCCGCGACAGGATGAGGAACAATACTCGGAGACGAAAGTCTCAGAGTTATTTGAATCTTTCCTTACAATTACCTCTCCCACTACAGTTGAAGAATCTGGATCTCTTTGGCGAAATCCAGATAAATGGTTTTGGGTCTATCAATCTCTGAGTAATGGCCACATTCGGTTTGGTCCCCGCGGGCGACCGAATTTGGTACAATAGCGGGAATGATGCCCATACCTAAAAAACCATCCCTCCTCGATATACCGCTCAATCGCTGGTTGCCGCTGAACATGGAAACCTTGCTGGTGATTCTGCTGCTGGCGGTTGCTGTCGTTTCACGCTTCTACGATCTGGGGGTGCGCACCATGAGCCACGATGAGATTAACCACGTCGTGCCTTCTTTCAGCCTGTATTCCGGAAATGGTTTCAAGGTCGACCCGATGAGCCACGGGCCAATCCAGTTTCACATGATGGCCCTCTCCTATGCGCTCTTCGGCGATAACGATTTCACCACCCGCATCCCGGCGGCTGTCCTAGGCATCGCCACATTATTAGTAGCTGTATTCGCCTTCCGGCGCTACCTGGGTCGCACCGGCGCACTGGTAGCGGGGACGCTGATCATCATTTCTCCATTGATGCTCTTTTATGCACGCTATGCCCGCAACGAGTCCTACATCGTCCTGTGGGGTATCCTGACCATTTACGCCATCCTGCGTTACCTTGAACGTGGCGAGGCTTGGGTATTGTTCCTGTTTACCGCTGTTAACGCGCTGCACTTCACAGACAAGGCCACTTCCTACCTGTTTGCGGCTGAAGAGTTCCTCTTCCTGGCAGCTTATTTTGTGGACCGGGTCACTCGCCGCGAATGGCAGCCGGGACGGCGGAGGATCTTCTTCCTGCTCGGCCTGGTCTTGACAGTGGTACTACTGGCCAGCGCGGCTGGATTCTATCTCTCCAATAAGCCTACGGCCGATACAGCCGCGCAGCAAGTGCGGACGATGATCATCGTGGTGAGCATCCTGGCAGCAGGCGGGGCAGGAACGCTGATCTGGTCGGGGATGGAACTGGTACGAGGTCTCGGCTGGGCCGCCATCAAGTCCGAGCGAGCGGCCGAAATGGTGATCTTGCTCGGTACACTCATCCTACCGCTGTTGAGTGCCATCCCGATCAAGTTGATGGGGTACACACCTCTGGATTACACCACCACGGGCATGCTGCGGGTGGTTGGAGTGGCGGTGGTACTGGCAGCCATCGGTCTTACGCTGGGATTGAGGTGGTTTGGACGTAAGTGGCTATTCCACGCTGCGCTGTTCTTTGGCCCGTTCATCTTGCTTTTCAGCACATTCTTCACCAACCCGCAAGGAATCATAGGCGGGTTGGTGGGGGAGCTCAGTTACTGGATGGAACAGCAAGGCGTGGCACGCGGCAGCCAACCCGGTTATTATTATCTGCTTCTGCTGATTCCGATGTACGAGTTCCTGCCTGCCTTGGGGACGATGGCTGCAGCCGGGATAGCTACAGTCGCTCGGCTCTGGCAGAGCCAACCTGGCCAGCCGTTTACCCGGCCTCATTCGGAAAGCGACCAGCCTCCAGTTCCGGTAGCTGCGCTGTTGGTCTTCTGGTCAGTGAGCAGCCTGATCGTATTCACCTATGCCGGGGAGAAGATGCCCTGGCTGACAACCCACATTGCCCTTCCGATGATCCTTTCAACGGCCTGGGCCATCGGCTGGCTGGTGGAGACCGTGGCATGGGAGAAAGTTGCTGCTTGGGGCTTCCGGAATTATTCCCGCCTTGCCATACTGGTTCTTTTTAGCCTTCTGGCCGTGCAAACATGGAGGGACGCCTTTCGGGCAGCATTCATAAATTTTGATTATGCCTCCGAGTACCTGGTTTACGCTCACGCTGCGCCTTTACCCAAGGAGTTGTTTAGCCAGATCGAGGAACTGTCCATCCGCACCACTGGCGGAACGGCCGATATCGTTACAGCCTACGACAACCAGGTGCGCTACCCGTACTGGTGGTATATGCGCCGTTTCGCCAACAAGATAGACTTCGACGTGAACCCTACCCGTGATGCGCGCCGGGCGCTGGTGATTGCCGTGGGGGATGAAAACCTAACCAAGATAACACCCGTCGTCCGGCAGGATTACTTTGAATTTGCGGGCATGCGCCTGTGGTGGCCCAACATGGATTACTGGAGCTTGAAATGGAACACGATTGAATCTGAACGCTTAAGTGCTATCCAGGCGGATAGTAGCGGGACTGATACAACCGTTTCGAAGATGAATATCTTCGGATACCTGAAGTATGTTTGGCCTCATATCAAACCTTTCTTCACCGATGCCAAGGTGCGCAACGCAGTCCTACAAATCTGGTTCAACGACAACTTTACAGAATGGGGCGCGCTGAAAAACAGTACTGCCTATACACTCACCGATTGGGGGGTTTCTGCCCGGATGCATTACTATATCCGCAAGGATATCGCCGCGCAACTCTGGCCTTATGGTGCCAGCGCCCAGGCGGTGATCACACCCGTAGATCCTTATGCCGACATTACCGCCCCGGCTTCCCCGGACCTTGTGTTGGGCTCGGCCGGAACTACACCGGGACAGTTCCAATCGCCACGCGCTGTAGCTGTGGCCGCGGACGGCAGCCTGTATGTAGTTGATTCGATGAATAATCGCATTCAGCATCTTAGTCAGGATGGAGAGACGCTCCAGGTTTGGGGCGCACACGCGGATATCTCCCAGGGTGAGGCTCCCGGCGGGACCTTTAACGAGCCATGGGGCATCGCGGTTGGTCCGGACGGCAGCGTATACGTAACAGACACCTGGAACTATCGCATCCAGAAATTTACAGCCGACGGGAGATTTGTGACCATGTGGGGCTTTTTCGGGCAGGCTGCCGATGGACCAGAAGCTTTCTATGGGCCCCGTGGTGTTGCTGTGGACACTCAGGGAAGGGTCTTTGTGGCTGATACCGGGAATAAGCGCATTGTCGTCTTTAACTCGGATGGGGAATACATCACCCAGTTCGGCACACCTGGGATGGGTCTCGGCGAGTTGGATGAGCCAGTAGCGGTGGCTTTGGACAAAGTGGGAAACGTCTTTGTGACTGATACTTGGAACCAGCGCGTGCAGGTATTCGCCCGCGCTGTGGACGAGGTGGTCTATAATGCCATTGCTGAATGGCCGG
>Ga0315286_10001250_pt1 | contig 22942 bp, 13 predicted proteins | sample YL17G10_0_MG_FD_205038 | JGI IMG/M metagenome (GOLD analysis project Ga0315286, IMG submission 205038) | Sediment microbial communities from Yellowstone Lake, YNP, Wyoming, USA - YL17G10_0 | ecosystem: Environmental > Aquatic > Freshwater > Lake > Sediment | place: USA: Wyoming | collected...
CCTCAGCCTTCGTCTGCGCGATGCTGAAGATCAGGAACTTGCCGTCCTCGGTAAACGTCGGCCCCGTGCCGCGCGGATGGCGGAACTCCTGGCCCCTCGCGAGATTCCGCACGATGAGTTCGCCGTCTTCGGCCTGAGACGTCACCGAATAGGCGAGCCACTTCCCATCGTTCGACAGGCGCGTGCCTTGAATCGACTTCCAGTAATCCACCACGTCGTAGGTGAGCGCGCGCTTGCTGGTGGTTGGCGCCTGCTGGGCCGAAACCACGATACCGACTACAGCGATGACAGACACGAGCAGGGCGAGGGTGCGCCACGGGAATCGCCGACGCATAGGCACTCCTTTGAAGACTGGTAACCAGCCACCGGGAGGGGGCAAGTTGGGCAGGCCTATTATGGACGGGCCGGTGTCGGGATGGTAGAGGAAATGCAACAGCAGTCAAATACCCAATCCGAACAGGATACGCGGCACTGAGATCAGCGCGACGCTGGCCGCAGCGCACCGCACCGGACTACCACACGACGCGCACCCGTCCCCACTCCGTGATGGCCGTATCGCGTGTGATGAGCGGCAGATCGAGCCGGAGCGCCGCCGCGCAGATCAATCTGTCGAACGGATCATTGTTGGGACGCTGCTCGTCGGCCAGAAACGCCTGCTCAGGTGTCAGGTCGAACGGCTGATAGGCGGAATTGGCGAACAGACCCTCAAAGAAATCCCTCAACGACTTGGCCGAACGGAAGAGCCGGCCGCCGAAGACGATTCCGAATTCGACGACGACGACGGCCGGCACGTAGATGATGGCTGAGCCCGCATCGCACGCGTCAAAGAGCGCAGCAGCCTGCTTGCCAAGCCGACCGGTGCCAAGCGCGTGGTGCGCGAGGGCGTGCGTATCACATACCGCAGCATTCGGAAACTTAGCCACGGCCGCTCCTCCGCCGTCCGTACGCGGGCGGCTTCTCGGCGACGGCCGTCGACCGCCGCGATCGCCCGGCCGCATAAGAGGCATCCGGCGCGATCGACGACGTTCCGTCGAATTCAACCAGCAACTCGTCCCACTTCTCCTGCCAGGCCTGCCAGATTTCAGCCGGCACGGTCAGGGCATCGATGTCGAGCTCAGGGGCAAGCGATGCCAGCGCGCCCTTCATGGACCGAAACGGCCGCGGCGTGTCCTGGCCGCACCGCGCCCGCGTCACCAGCCGGTCGAGAAACTCGCTGAGGCTGCCCGCTGCGACCGCCCGCGCCCGGCCCTTGAGCCACAGCAGGTTGTCGGGCGACAACGTCACGGAAATGGGTTGCTTGTTCATACGATAATTATCGTATGATGCCGGCGCGAATGTCAACATGGCCATTCCTCTCGTCGCTGCACCAGACTGCCGCGGCGGGGAATCCATACGCAAACGCGGCGCCACCTGCGATCGGACGAGATCGAGGTCCAGATATGGCCGAAGACCAGGGAATCTCGCGAATTGACGGCCTTGGCGCCCACGGCCTCGAACATCGGAGCGCAGCTTCTGCAATGTTACGGCTGGTTGGCGTACGCAGAAAGCTGATCGCCGGGTCTAAAGGCCCGGCCTACAGGACGCGGCCCCCGCCAGGGCGATGCCATTGCGATGCCCCCGCAAAGGCGATGCCATTGCGACGCCCCCGCCAGTTGGCCTCCAGTGCGAAGCCCCCGATTCTTCAAGCCCCACGTCGGGTCATGCCGAATGCAGGCCTGGGCTTCCTTTCGACTCCGCTCAGGGCTGGCAGCCCCGGCGGCTCTTACCGCCTCACGCCGATCGAATCGGCATTCCACAGAATCGGCGGGCGCGAGGGCACCGGGATCGCGCCGACGACGCGCGTGCTCGTGGCGACATACAGCCGCGGCACCGCAAAGTAGATCACCGGCAGATTGTCCGACAGAATCTTCTGCGCCTGATAGAACAGTCCCTGCCGCAGCGCGAGCGTCCGCTCTGCCGCCATCTCGAGAATGAGCGTGTCGAGTTGGGCTTCCCAGGGCGTCGACGCCTTCGGCTGCTCCATGTTCCACACGTGCGCGCCGCCGGAACTCAACCAGAAGTCCAGATTCATCGCCGGATCGGTATCGGACGTGAGAAAGCGGAAGTACAGTGCATCGTAGTCACCCTTCGTCATCCGATCGACCAGCGCACCCACTTCGAGCGGCACCACGTCGACGGCGATGCCGACCTTCTTCAGTTCGTCGCGGACGAAGGCGGCGCCCTTCTCGAGCGCGGTGTTCCCCTTCTGCGTCACCAGCGCGAATCGCACGGCCGCGCCCGATCCGTCTTCGATCGTGCCGTCGCCGTTGGTGTCGCGCAGGTTCATGCGCGTCAGTTCGGCCCGCGCCCGAACAGGGTCATACGGATGCCGATCGATCGCATTCGACGGAACCGGCGGGTACCAGGTCTTGTTGGATGGCGATACCGGACCCCACACCGGCTCAGCCGCCCCCAGAAATACCGCGTTGGCAAACGCCGTGCGATCGACGGCGAGCGACACCACCTTGCGAAACTCCACATTCTGCAGCCAGACCCGGCGCGGATCCCTGGCCTTCGCCTCGACCTTGAGGTTGAACCAGAACGCATCCGCATCAAACGACAGTCCCGCATCGACCAGCCGCACCTTCCCGGCCGTCGCCTCGCGCTTGAGCACCGCGTAATCGTCAGGCCGGATCTCGCTCTGCGTCAGATCCGCCTGCCCCGACTGCACGCGCAGCAACTCAGTGTTCTGGTCGGGCGTGATCTCAATCGTCAGCCGATCGAGATACGGCAGCTGCGTTCCGGCCGCGTCCTTCCGCCAGTAGCGCGGGTTGCGCGCAAATACGAGGCGCTCCCCCGCCTTGTACTCCTGCAGCACAAACGCGCCCAGTCCCACCAGTTCGCCAGGCGCGACGCTTGGTCCCCACTCCTTGCGGAGCGAGCCCGACTTGAGCGCCCCTTCCAGCTTGTGCTTCGGCAGGATGGGCAACATGTCGAGCAGCCGCAATCCGGGGCCAAAGCCGGTCGGGAACTTGATGACGATGGTGTGCGCGTCGGGCGCCGTAACACCAAGCGGCTTCCCGCCGATGAGCAGGGCGTCTCCCAGCGGGCTGCCCGTCTTCTCGTCGTAGACCACCTGGGCCGAGAACAGCACGTCGGCTGACGTGAACGGCGTCCCATCGGAAAACTGCACCCCCCGTCGCAGGTTGAGCGTGCAGGTCAGACCGTCGGCCGAACACCCGAACTTCTCTGCCAGCCACGGCTCGAGCTGTTGCGTCGCCTTGTTGATTCGGACCAGCTTCGCGTTGAGCAGCTGCGTCACCAGCTGCGTCGCGAAGTCGCGGCCGCCATGCGGATTAAGACTTCGCGGCTCGCTCCTCATCGTCGCCACCAGGCTGCCGCCCCGCGCCGGGAGCGCCGCCGGTGCGGCAGCGGGTCCGGCGGCCTGCGGTTTCGCCTGGGCCGAAGGATTGGCAGGCGTGGTCTGTGGGGCGACCTCCGCCGGGCACACGGATCCGGCGTCCGCATTCAGTGACGCCACGCTCGCCGCCATGCCGACGCTCAGCACCAGCCCGGCGACGCTCCAACCCGCAGCCATCAGCCAGTTGCGACGTACGCTCTGCATAGGTTCCTCGGTTTCTGGAAGTCCTGGCCCTCTCGACATCTTCTCTGGGCCGCATCCTGCCGGGGGCGAAAAAGGAGTCGGACCTGGTTCCAATTTCTGCGACCCCTTTTCCTGACGATCCTGACACAGATTGTCGGCGCCGGCGCGAACCGTCGGTCCGCGAACCGTTGGTCCACAGAACCGTTGGTCCGCGAACCGTTGGTCCACAGATCAGGCCTCCGCCGGCGCTCTCTGAGCAAGTATGATACGCCCGTGCGAATCGCAGCCAGAACGCTGGTGGTTGGCGTCGCGTGCCTGGTAGCGAGCGCGGACGCCGGAGCCGCGCCGCAGGGCTTCTCCGTCCGCGCAGAGACCAGCCTGGTGATGCGTGCCGGGCAGCTGGCACCCGTGTCGGTCGAGATTCGCCATTCTGGAAGCGACCCGTGGGCTGGCCGCGGGCTGACGCTGGAGTACCGCTGGATCGGCCCCGACAGTCGCGTGCTTGGTCAGGGCGCGGAGCTTCTGCCCAGAAGCCTCGCGCCAGGTGAGTCCATCGTCGTGTGCCGGCTGGTGCGCGCGCCGGATCGCCCGGGACGGGCCACGCTCGAGTGGTCGCTCGAACAGCGGGGCAACGTGGGCGTGCTGCCCGTCGCGACGCCGGACAGGGGTTCCCAATCGATCACGATTACCTCGGCCGATCGTCCAGTCTGGTCGTCGCTCAAGCTGGTGTTATTGTTTGGCGCGACGATTGGCCACGTGGTGCTCGTGGTGTTCTGGATCCGTCGGCTCCGCGGGCCACTGGCGAACATCGAAGAGCTGGCATTTCACTCGGCAGTCATCGGGCTCGGCTCGCTGCAACTGGTTCTGCACACGCTCGCGTTTACGGTTGGACTGTCCTTCTGGCGGGGGGTGGTCTCGATCGCGGCAGTCCATGCCGGCGCCGCCTGGTGGATCCTGCGCCGCAACGGGCATTCGCGCAGCCGCCTCGTCGGCGACGCATCGACACAACCGATCGTCGTTGACTCGACTCGCCGTCCGCTCACCCTGACACTGGCGGCTGGGGTCATCGTGCTCGCGGCTATCGTCCTGCAGTGGGTCGTGGCCTCCGCCGGATCGCTCGACGTGCCCGGAACCGATGCGGCGCACTACCACATTCCGAATGCGGTCAACATCAGTCTTGGGGCCAACCCGTTTGGATTGCCGGCAACAGGGCACTTCTACCCGATGGGCACGAGCGTCCTGATCGCGTGGTTCATCCTCCCGCTGCGCGATCCGCTGCTGGCCGATCTTGCCGCCGTGTTTCCCTTTCTGCTGACGTGGTTCAGCCTGCTGCGCCTGTTCAGGATTACGACCGGCGAGTCCGGGTTTGCGTGGGGCGTGCCGCTCGCACTCGTCATCGGTGCGATGCCCATGGTGCGCCTCAGCCTGTTCATCGGCTCGGATCTCGCCTACACGGCTGCGTTCCTCGCGGTCACGGTCATCCTGCTGGACGCATCCACACGCGGACGAGTCGCCTGGCTGGATCTGGTCTCGCTCGCGCTCGCCTGCGGCATGCTCGTTGGCACGAAGACGGCTGGCACATTCGCGGCCGTCACGCTGGTCGGCGTGTACGGCGCGGTTGCGCTGGTGCAGCGCATGGTCACGCGACGACCGTTTGGATGGCCCGAACGACTCGGCCGTCATGCGTGGATGCTCGCGACGCTCATGATGCTCTCGGGCGGGATCTGGCTCGTCAGAAACTGGTTGAGCTTCGGGTCTCCTCTCGCGCCCTCGGGGCTCACCGTCTTCGGCGTTCAGATCTTCGCGGGCGGCGGCTACGCCGACGGCATGTACTTGAATTCGGTCGCCGGCGATTTGCGATCGATTGCAGGCTACGACGTCGCTGGCCGGTTTCTGTACTGGCTGGGCGTGTGGTGCGGACCGTGGTTTCCGGCGGTTGGACTGCTGGTCGCGGGACTGGCGGCCGACCTGATTCGCGCGCGGCGGCAGCCACCATCGGCATGGGGCGATCCGCTTCGCGCGAAACTCGCGTTTGCGGCCGCAACGGTGATCATCACCGTCACCCATCTCCTGGTGATGGCCGGAGCGCCGTGGACATCGCTCGAGAACTACCTCGGCTTTTCCCTCAGGTACGTGCTGCCGTGCCTCGTGCTCTACGTGGTTCTTGGCTACGTCTGCGCGTTTGCTGAAGCGTTCGCGTGGTGGCGCCGCCGGCCGCTCATCGTCTCGTGCGCCCTTCTGTGCGCAGCCGCAGCGTGGTACGTCGGCCACCAGGGCGTCGATACCGTGGCGGCGGCGTTCACGCCGGGACGCATCACCTGGCTCTCGGCGGGCGGAGCCCTGCTGATGGCTGTCGCGGTGGCCTTCGTATGGGCGCGTCGTCCAGGCCTGCGCCGACACGCCGTTGCCGCGACCGTCGTCCTGCTTGCTCTCGCGGCCGGCATCGGGGCCGGCGTGTCCGACACCGCGCTCGTGCAGAAGCCCGAGGGGGCGTTCGCGCAGCAGGCGGTCTGCGCTATCGAAGCGAAACCGGGCATCTTCAAGGCCGTCTATTTCGACATCCTGGCGCACGAACGCGCGACGGCCGCCCCGTGTTCTGCCCGCCGGATATTCGCGACGATGAGATTGGATGCCCCGCTCGATATGCAGCCGCCCACCTACGAGAATCAGGTTCTGTGGGCGCGCGAGCCCGCGCTGTCGTCCCCGGCCTCACGAGCCATTCGCCCGGGCACCCGGCCGTGCGACTACGTCATCGCTGACCGCGGCGAACTGGCGACGAGCCGGGGCGTGCCGCTGGTCAATCACCTTGCGGCGCAGTCTGCGCTCCGCGAGATTGGGCAGCGCGGCCACCTGGTCCTGTATGCCCCCCGGTGACGCGGGTCGTGTCGCGCCCCCGCAAGCGTCTTTCGTCCGGCGTCTATCCCTCGCCGGGTCTGCCCGGAGCGAAATCGAAGGGACGATCCGGCCTGCACGTCATCTGCACTTCATCTGCGCCACGCGCGCGCTCCGCATTCGCTATAATGGCGCCCGATGTTCACGCCCGTGAGGTCGCATGGCCGCTGCTCAATCGCCGCTCGTTGACGCGCGCAACCTGACGCGCACGTTCGACAACGGCGCCGTCACGGCGCTGCGCGGCGTGAGCTTCGCGGTGGCCGAGGGCGACTTCGTGTCGATCATGGGTCCGAGCGGCTGCGGCAAGTCGTCGCTCCTCAACCTGATCGGCGCCCTCGACACGCCAACCTCCGGCGAGATCCGCTTCGCGGGCCAGGATCTTCGCGAGGTCCGCGACCTGTCCCGGTTCCGCGCGCAGACCATCGGCTTCGTCTTCCAGTCGTACCACCTGCTGCCGACGCTCACCGCGCTCGAGAACGTCCAGGTGCCGATGCTCGAAACCAGCCTCGGCCGCGCCGCACGCCGGGCCCGCGCCGTCCACCTGCTCCACGCCGTCGGACTCGAACACCGCTGTCACCATCTGCCGGCGAAACTGTCGGGCGGCGAGCGCCAGCGCGTCGCCATCGCGCGCAGCCTCGCCAATAACCCCAAAGTGCTGCTGGCCGACGAACCGACCGGCAACCTCGACAGCGTCAGCTCACAGGCCGTGCTGGATCTGCTCACCGAGATTCACCGCGAACGCGGCATGACGATCATCACCGTCACGCACGACACCGGCGTGGCGGGCGCCGCGCGCCGCACCATCAGGATGCTCGACGGGCAGATCGTGGCCGACAGCGCCCACGCGCCCGCCGGCGGCCGGTGAACCCGATCCATGTCACTCCTCACCATCGTCATCAAGAACCTGCGCCACCGCCCAACGCGCAGTCTGCTGACCGTCGTCGGCATCAGCGTGGGCATCGCGGCCGTCGTGGCGCTCACGGGCCTGGCGCGTGGATTTCAGACCAGTTGGGAAGATTCCTACCGGGCGCGGGGCACCGATCTGATCGTCGCGCGCGTCACCAGCCGCGACCCGCTGCCGACGGCGTTCTCGGCGAAGATCGGCGACACGCTGCGCGCGCTTCCGGGCGTAACGGCCGCCGGCGGCGTGCTGGCGGATCTGATGAGCATCGAGGAGTCGCCCACGATCCTGATCGGCGGCTGGGAGACCAACACCTTCCTCTGGACGCACCTGCGTCTCGACCAGGGACGCCTTCCAGCCGACGAGCACGAGCGCGTGATCATGCTCGGCGCCATCGCGGCCGAGGTACTCAAGAAGAAGGTCGGCGACACGGCGCAAATCGACACCGAGCGCTTCATCGTCTGCGGGATCTATACGAGCGACGCCCTCTCCGAAAACGGAGCGATTGTCATGCCGCTCGGCAGCCTGCAGGATCTGACCTCGCGCGACGGCATGGTCAACTTCGTCAACATGAAGCTCGATCCCGCGCTCGGGCCGGAGGGCGTGCGCCAGTTGCGCGAGACCATCGGGCGCACCCTGCCCGGCTTCCAGTCGTTTGATGCCAGCCAGGTGTCGCAAGCCAATATCGCCGTGCAGATATCGAAGGCGATGAGCCTCGGCACGTCGCTCATCGCGGTGGCGGTCGGCGCGGTCGGCGTGATGAACACGATGCTGATGAGTGTGTTCGAGCGAATGCACGAAATTGGCGTGCTGCTGGCCATCGGCTGGCGCCGCCGCCGGATCGTGACGATGATCCTGCTCGAGTCGATGCTGTTGAGCCTGATCGGCGGCGTCACTGGCATCGCAATGGGTCTGGCCTCGCTGCGCGTGCTCGAGTGGACGCCCATCCTGCGCGGCCGTATCGAGCCAGACGCCAGCCCGCTCGTGCTCCTTATCGCGTTGGTCGTGTCGGTCGCGCTCGGGATGCTCGGCGGACTCTATCCCGCCTGGGTTGGCGCACGGATGTCCCCAAGCACGGGGTTGCGGCACGAGTAGAAACGGGCGCCATCGGCTCCGGGCGTCGATGAGGACTGACAACATGGCGGCAATCGGGCGGCGCGAGTTCATCAGAGGCGTGGCGGGGGGCGCGTTGGCGGCGACCTGGTCGGCCCGGACCGGAGCGGCATTCGCGCCCGCCCCGCGCCCCAGCATTCTCTTCCTCCTGGTGGACGACCTCGGGTGGTCCGACCTCGCCTGCTACGGCAACACGTTCCACGAGACGCCGAACATCGACGCCCTGGCCGCGTCGGGTGTCCGTTTCACCCAGGCGTACGCGGCGTGCGCGGTCTGTTCGCCCACGCGCGCCAGCATCATGACCGGCAAGTACCCGGTTCGGCTCGGCATCACCGACTGGATTCCCGGCGAGCAGCACCCGGACAAACCGCTCGTCCTGCGTGACACACGATGCGAGCTGCCGCTCGGCGAGACAACGCTCGCCGAGGCATTCCGCGGGCACGGCTACCGGACGGCCTACGTCGGCAAGTGGCATCTCGGCGGCCGCGGCTACTTCCCGGAAGCGCAGGGCTTCGACGTCAACATCGCTGGACACGAGGCGGGCCAGCCGCCAGGAGGCTACTTTTCCCCGTACAAGATCCCGAACCTCGCCGACGGCCCGGACGGTGAGTACCTGACCGATCGGCTGGCGTCGGAGAGCATCCACCTGCTCGAAGGCTACGCCCGCGAGCCGGAGCGGCCGTTCCTGCTCTACCACGCGTTCTACACCGTTCACATGCCCCTGCAGGCCCGCGCCGACCTGAAGAAGCGGTACGAGGACAAGGCGAGCCGGTCGCCCGATCCGAGGTGGAAGAACACCACGTACGCGGCGATGGTGCACGGCCTGGACGAGAACGTGGGCCGCCTGCTCGCGGCGCTCGATCGCCTGAAGCTCGTGTCGAACACCGTGATTGTCCTCACCTCCGACAACGGCGGCGTGGACTACTCGCGAGTGACGACGAACTACCCGCTGCGGGCGGGCAAGGGCCGGTACTACGAAGGAGGTATCCGTGTCCCGCTCATCGTGAGACCACTGCGGGCAACGACGGCGCCGGGGCGCTCTGATGAGCCGGTCATCAGCAACGACTTCTACCCGACGCTGCTGGAGATGGCGGGCCTGCCGCTTCGTCCGGCCCAGCACCTGGACGGCCGGAGCATGGCGCCGCTTCTCGCCGGCCGCGGCGTGCCACGGCGCGACGCGTTGTACTGGCACTACCCGCACTATCACGGGAGCGGCGAGACGCCGTCGAGCGCCATTCGCGTTGGCGATCTCAAGCTGGTCCGGCACTACGAAAGCGGCCTGCGGGAACTGTTCGACCTGCGGCGTGACGTGAGCGAGGCGACCAACCTCGCGGCATCGCAGCCGGCCACGGTGCGGGATCTGGACGCCCGGCTCGACTCCTGGCTGGCCAGCGTGGGCGGCTACGTGCCGACGCCGAAACGCCCTGGGGCCGCCGACGCGCAGTCGTCATCCGCTTTCGCGTGTTTCTGAAGATGTGACGACTGACCGGGGCGTGCTATTCTCCGTCGTGAGAGTGAGCGCAAGCCCCCCGAACACATTGCGAACCAGCACACACTTGCGAACCGGCACATAGAGGAGACCACGCATGAGCAGGACAGCACGGCGAGTGATCGCATGGATCTGTTGTTTGGTACCGCTGGCGATGATGAGCGATGCGCGGGCACAGGTGCAGGCTCCCAAGGAAGGACAGGCGAAGTTCTGGACCGTGCCAGGGTATCGCCATGGTCCGAGCGCCTTTCGACGCAATTTCCTGGTCGAGACCACTCCGCTCCAGGAAGGCGTCATGGACTTCAAGCACTATCACAAGTACACGGAGACGGTGGAGTTCTTGAAGAAGTGGGAGAAGCAGTACCCGAACCTCCTGGATCTCTACGTCGTGGCGCAGAGCTTCGGCGGCATCGACATCTATCAGGTGACCGTCACCAACAAGAAGACGGGCAAGGACACCGACAAGCCCGCCATGTACGTTGAAGGCAACCGCCATGCCGGGGAGGTGACGGCAGGGGAATCGGCCCTGTGGATGCTGAACTACATGCTCACCAACTACGGGAAGGACAAGGAAGTCACCCGCCTCCTCGACAACTTCACGTACTATTTCCGCCCGGTGAACAACCCGGACGGCAGCATGCTCTACCTGGAAACGGCCCAGACGCTTCGCAGCACCATCCGCCCGCATGACGACGACGGGGATGGCCTGCTCGATGAGGATCCGGCCGAAGACCTCGACGGCGACGGGTTCATCCGCCAGATGCGCGTCAAGGTGGAGATGGGCAAGGGGGATTCCATCGTCGATCCCCGCGATCCCAAGGGCCGTTTGATGAGGAGAGTGGGAGCGGGCAAAGGCGATTACCTGCTGCTGACGGAAGGCTACGACAACGACAAGGATGGCCGGGTCAACGAAGATGGCATCGGCGGCCTCGACCTGCACCGCAACTACCCGGAGAACTGGCGGCCGGAGACCGAAGAGACCCAGCGCGGCTTTACTCAGGGTGGCGCCGGCGAGTATCCCCTGTCGGAAGTGGAGACCCGCGCGGTGGTCACCTTCCTGTTCGCGCATCCGAACGTGTCGGTGGTCAATACGATGGACACCACCGTCCCGATGCTCCTGCGTCCGCCGTCCACCTCGCCCAGCGAAGAGCGGATGTACCCGGAAGACCTTGCGCTGTACAAGGACTTCGACACAAGAGGGAAAGTGATCACCGGCTACACCAGGGCCGGCGATGTCTACGGGGACTACGGCCGCAACAGCCCGCTCTTCGGCCACAGCCCGGATTTCGGGTACTGGCAGTACGGCGCCATCTGGTACGGGGACGAACTCTGGAACGGCGGCAATGTCGGCGACTACGACAAGGACGGCGTGGTCAATGACGAGTGGGACCGCCTCCAGTACAACGACAAGGAGCTGAAGGTCAGCCGCTTCCAGCCGTGGACCAGGATCATCCACCCCGACTACGGCGAGGCGGAAGTGGGCGGTTGGAATCCCAAGTTCTGGAGCCAGAATCCGCCGCCGGAACTGCTCGACATCTGGATCGAAAAAGAAGCGCGCTTCAACCTGATGCTGGCGGCCAGCTTGCCCAAGGTCGTGATGGCGGAGCCGAAGATCACCGGCCAGGGTGATGAGTACACGATTGAAGTCTCGGTCGAGAACCAGGGAGTAATCCCGACTGCGCTGAGGCAGGCCCAGCTGGTCAAGATCGTGCGCCCGGATACCGTGTCGATGGTCTTCCCGGCCGGCATGACCTCGATGCAGGCAATGGGCGGCCGCGGCGGCAGAGGCGGGCGCGGCGGAGGCGGAGGCGATGTCGCGGGGATGGGTGGCGGCGGAGGCCGGGGTGGACGTGGCGCCGAAGGGGCTCAGCCTGAACTGCCGACCGTCAGCAAGGACAAAGTCGTCATTGTCGAGCCACCGGGCCGGCCAACCGTGACGATCGACCGTCTCGCCGGCAACGAAAAGAAGCCGGTCACCTTCAAGATCCGTCTCAACGGCATCAGCGGCACCGAATGCACGCTGCGGTACTCGTCCACGCGCGGAGGCGTCGTCGAGCGAAAGATCTTTATCGGCAAGAAGTAGGCGGGCGCTCCGGCCGGCGTGGATTCGCCAGCGTGCTCACCGGCTGCCCAGCCTCGTGAAGGACGCTGCCCGGACATGCCAGGACTCGAGTGTCCAGAACGAGAAGCGCTTAGACTCCCGATCCCATGTACTTGCGGATCGTGGCGGCGATCCGTTCGATCTCCGCCAGCGAGTTGTAGAAGTGAGGCGACAGACGCAGGCCCGGCCGGTCTGCTCCCGACCGCGCCGAACAGGCGATGCGTTCCCGCTCGTAGAGCGCGGTGGCCAGCTTCGCCGGGTCGAGCGCGCCCGGCTGAAACGTGACGATAGCGGCGGAGTGCGCCGGGGCTGTTGACGTCCACATGCGGACCCCGTCGATGCGGCGGAGTTCTGTCGACAGGAGCTGGGCGAGGCCGCGCGATCGCGCCTCGATCGCCGTCCGGCCGATGGTGGCCTGCAGCGTCATCGCTTCGGCCAGGCCCAGGATCCCGGGTTCGTTCCGCTGGCCCAGTCCTTCGATGCGCCGCGACACGCCCACGGCCCCGGCGTACAGGCTCACGACGCTTGGCCACAGCTTCGCTTCGATCTGTTTGTTGACGTAGAGCACGCCGACCTCGCGCGGGCCGCAGGGCCACTTGTGCGCGCTGCCTGTGAAGAAGTCGGGTTGCATGTCGGCCAGGTCAATATCCAGGATGCCGAACGACTGGGCGCCGTCGACAATCGACAGTACGCCGCGTTCACGCGCCAGGCGGCAGATCTCGCGGACGGGAAACACGTCACCGGCAGAAGAGGTGACATGCGTAAAAGCGACGATGCGCGTTGCGGGCGTGAACGCAGAGCGGAAGGCGTCGATAATCGCCGCGTGGCCCGGGTGCGGATTCGGATGCGCCACCCGGCGCACCGCGAACCCAAACCGTTTCGCCTTCTCGTCCCAGGCGTTCAGCAGGCTCGGGTGGTTCTCGGCCGACACCAGCACCTCGTCGCCGGCTTTCAGATCGATCCCGCTCGAGACGAAGTTGTTGCCCTCACTCGTGTTGCGCGTGATGACAATTTCTTCTGGCGTCACGCGCAGCGCCTCGGCCACTATGCGCCGCGCATGTTCCTTCGCTTCGCTCATCTTGCGCCGGTTCGGCATCGACGGGTCCGCGTCCACGTCGCGGGTGGCGCGGTAGACCGCTTCGATGACGGGGAGCGAGGTGGGGCAGAGGTTCGCGGCGTTGACGATGGTCAGGCCCGGCGGCATGAGGAACTGTTGACGAACCTGTTGCCAGTACGCTTCGTTGGCCGAGGGCGGGGCGGCAGAGAGCGGGGGCGTCTGGGATGCGGCCCACGCCGGCAGTTCGAGCCATCCGAGGGTGCCGGCCAGACCGGCCAATCTCGCGAAGGAGCGGCGGCTGATGGTCGTCCGGCTCGTACAGTGCTTCGTGCTCACAGGTTTCCTCCAGCCAGTCATGCCGGCAGCGACGCCTGACCAAATGCCCCGGCTCAGTGCGCGGCTGGCTCGCTCTTCTTCCGCGTCAGCAGCAGCGCGAGGAACACCACGGCGAGGATCGCCGGCAACACCGCCACCTTTCCGAGCGTTTCCAGACCGGCCGCCGCCTGGATCTTCATCCACTGGGCCGCCAGTTCGCTGCCCGCGACGGCCGCGGATAGATCCGCCACCGCCTGACCAGCCGGCACACGGGCGACGATGCCCTCGTCAAAGACGCGGCCGATGACCGGCAGCACGAAGCTCACGCTCAGCATTCCGGCGCCGCCCATGATCGCGAGCCCGAGCGCCCCGGTGGAGGGAAAGCGCTCGTTCACGTACCCAAGCATCGTGGGCCAGAAGAAGCAGACCCCGAGGGCAAATACCGTGGCGGCGCCAAACAGCATGAGGCCTGTCGCGTGACTCATGGCATACAACCCGAGCCCGCTCAGCACCGCGCTGCAGAACAGCATGCCCAGTGGCGACAACCGGTGCACGAACACACCGGCAAATTGCCGTCCTACCGCCATTAGGCCGGTGATCCACACCAGCACGAGGATGCCGGATACGCCGGCGTTGGTGAGAATGTTTGGAATCCACTGGCCCGGCCCGAGCTCGGTCGACGCCGTCAGGAGCATGCAGGCGACCATCAGCAGGAACAGGGGGCGGAAGCACGCCGCAAACATGGCACCCGTGGACACGCCCTGCTGCACGCGCTCGGTGCGCGGAAATTTCTGGCCAACGAACATCAACCCGTAGATCGCCGCCGGCACCAGCAGGGTGGCGAACTGCACCTTCCAGCCCAGCCCGGCATGGCCGAGCGCAAACGCCAGCAACCCGCCGATGACGATGCCGCCGGGGAACCAGACATGAAAATGATTCAGCTTGGTGGTCTTGTCATCCGGGAACAGGGTAGCGATCAGCGGATTACAGGCGGCCTCGACCGATCCGTTCGCGATGCCGAAGATCAGCGTGCCGAGATAGAGGCTCCAGTAATTCCACGCAAAAATGGTGAGCAGGATGCCGGCGACATGCCCCACAAATGCCAGTCCGGCGATCCGCTTCATGCCGACTGCGTCGCACAACGGGCCGCCGAACATCATGGCCAGCGTGAAACCCCAGAAGGCGGTGCCGTTGATCCAGCCGACCTGTTCGTGGGAGAGCGCGAACTCGGCCGCCCAGGCGCCGGCGGCTTCGCCGCGCAGCGCAAAGCTCATGGCGGTGACAATCAATGCGACACAACTTGCCGTAAACAGACGCTTGGCGTTCATAAGGGAATCACCTGGGTTGAGGGTGAATCGGCACGAGGGCCGGGAAAACTGTGCGTCATGAAGAGCCGGAATCCCACTCGCTCTCGACCCGTCAACGTCTCGCCCCCCGGGTTCCGGCGCGAGACAGCCCGCTTGTCCACGCGGACAATCTGGTCCAGACGTCGGAACAGTATCGCCGCGGTCTCGTGCGCGTCAAGCGATTCGTCAGCGCTTCCCCTCGCCCGGCGGGATGCGGCAGAAATCAGCGACTGGCAGCCTACGATCCTCAACAATCTTCTGGAAGCGAGGATCCTCGCGAATGGCATCGAAGTCAGGCCAGTCCAGGAGCGACATGAATACGTCATTGCCCTTGGCTGCCTCCTCCAGATAGCCGAGGGCCTTTTGCTTCTCACCCCTGCGGGCGCAGTTGGCCGCAAGGAATCCTGGGACCCAGCTTCGCGGCTGGCCTTCGAGGAAGTGGTCCTGCCACTTCTCATATGCCTCCCATGAGAGGTTCGGCGGCGGCTTGAAGGCATCGCCGAAGACCACCGCCCATGCTTTGCGGGACTCTTCCTGGGCCTCGATCAGTCTTCCCTGTCGGACATGGATGCGCCAGAGCTGGTCCCAGGCCCAGAACCAGTCGGGATCCAGGTCCAGGATCTTGCGGGCCTGGGCCTCGGCCTCGGCATATCGCCGCTGGCCGTAGAGCCAGTCCTTGTAGTTGCAGCGGGGAAGTTGGGCCAAGGGGTCCATTTCGATGGCCTTTCGCTTGAGTGCTTCCCCATCGTCTCCAGGCTTCAATCCCCGCAGAAAGAACACGTACCACGCGTAGTTGGAAACGGCAGCGGAATCGCCAGGGTCGAGCTCCATCGCTCGATGGTAGGAAGCCATCGCACCGCGGGGATCCCGTTCCGCCCAGAGCAGAGCACCCTTGGCCAGATGGACCGGGGCGTAGGAAGAGTCCAGAGCCATGGCTGTGTCCACTTCCTTCCGAATCTTCGGGTATGACTCCCAATAAGGAGCGAACCCGAATCCCGCGAGGGCCTGGAGGGCGTTGGCGAGTCCGGCGTGGGCCTCTACGGATTGAGGATCCCGGACCACGGCCTTCTCGAACAAGGCGATCGCCCGGCGGAAGGCATCAGGGCCCCCTCCGCTCTTGATAAGGAACATGCCCTGGAGCACAAGGTCGTAGGCCTCGGGCTTCACCTTTCGCCGTTGCCCGGAGCGGCTCGCCTCCTCCGGACTGAGGGCCGCCCGCACCTGTCCTGCGATCGCCTGGGCGATCTCACTATCCAGGGTGAGGACATCCGCCTCCTCACGGTCGAAGTTTTGAGTCCACAGCTGCTCCTCCGAGGCGGCGCGGATAAGCGTGGCCGCCACCCGCACCCGGCCACCCGATCGCGCCACGGAGCCCTGGACAATCCCTTCGACGCCGAGCAGTCTGGCGATTTCCGGCAGCGCCTGATCGCCCTTCTTGAACCTCATGACAGAGGTCCGCGATCTCACCTTCAGGGCTTTGATCTTCGCAAGCTCCGTGATCAGCGCGTCCGTCATCCCGTCCGCGAAATACTCCTGCCCCGCGTCGCCGGTATTGTTCGCCAGTGGAAGCACGGCCAGCGAGGCGATGGGTCGGCCCGCAGGGGAGGACGTGTGGGAGTCGCGCCACTGTTTCAGCGCGAAGAAGCCAATGACGGCCACCACCAGCAACACCGCGGCCGCCCTGAGCCACCATGCCGCGAACCGCCGCGGCGCGGCTGCCGCGGGTGTCCGCAGCGCCCCTGAGCCGCTCCCGGAGTCCAGGTCCCGCTTCAAGGTCCCGAGATCGACCACCAGTTCCCGCGCCGACTGATACCGCCGCTCGCGATCCTTCTCCAGGCACTTGCGGATAATCCGCTCCAGCTCCGCCGGCGCCTCGTAGTTCAGCCGGGCGATCGCCATCGGCTGGCTGTGCAGAATCAAGTCGGTCGTCGCCGACGCACTCCCGCCGTCGAACGCCCGCCGGCCCGTCGCCATCTCGTACAGCACCGCGCCCAGGCTGAAGAGGTCGGAGCGTGGGTCCACCTCCCGCCCCAGCGCCTGCTCCGGGCTCATGTACGGCACCGTCCCCAGCGCCGTTCCCGCCCGCGTCGCCATCAGCGTCGACGCGTCCCCGTCGGCGTCGTGCGGGGCCAGTCGCGCCAGGCCGAAATCCAGCACCTTCACCCGGCCGCGCGGCGTCACCATCAGGTTGCCCGGCTTGATGTCCCGATGCGTAATCCCCCGCCCGTGCGCCTCCTCGAGCGCGTCGGCCACCTGCAGCGCCAGATCCACCAGGTCGCGCGTCTCGAGCGGCTGGCCCGCAATGCGCGCGTCGAGCGGCTGGCCCTCCACCAGTTCCATCGCGATGAAGGCCCGCCCTTCCGACTCGCCGCATTCGTAGATGGTCGCAACATTGGGATGCGACAGCGCCGACGCCGCCCGCGCTTCGCGCTCGAAGCGCTCGCGCCGTTCCGCATCGTCGGTGAACGCCGCGGGCAGCACCTTGATCGCCACCTCGCGCCCGAGCTTCGTATCCCGTGCGCGATACACTTCGCCCATTCCGCCGGAGCCGAGGGGTCCGAGGATCTGATAGAAGCCGAGCCGTGTGCCGGGCGCGAGGCTCATGTGCCAACCTCACGCGAAGGCGCCCCTCGACCAATCTCGGGACGACCCTGAGCCTGTCGCCGTTCGACCAGGCTCATGGCGACCCAGGGGTTCGCAAAAGGTCGAAGGGTCGAGGGGCTCGCGCCCAGCGGCGCGAGGATCTCATAGGCGCCTAAGCGGGTGCCGGGGGGCATCTTCATGGTTGTGGCCGACGTGATTGTGCGGATTCTACACTACTTTACCCAGCCGGCGGGTCCGGGAAGCAGTCGGGAAGCATCCGGTGGATCACATGCGGTCCGTCGGAGTGGAGAACTTGTGTTATAAGAAGACACACCAATTGTAAAATGTCAGGTGAGTCACTCGTCTTCCGCCGCGCTCTGCTACCTGACCGTTGACGGCTGGAGCGAGTGGCCCGAGCGGCCCCATTCCATGGGCTCGGCCGGCACTTCTCCGATACGGCCAGTCCCCGATAGGAAGGTATGTCCGAGTTTCCGAAGATTATTCAGGGCGGGATGGGCGTGGCCATCTCGAACTGGCGGCTTGCCCAGACTGTTTCGCGCCTGGGCCAACTCGGCGTCGTGTCCGGCACCGCCCTCGAACAAGTCCTGGCCCGTCGCTTGGAAGATGGCGACCCCGGGGGCCACATGCGCCGTGCGTTCGACGCGTTCCCGTTCCGCGCGATGGCCGAGCGTGCCTGGAACACGTACTTCGTCCCAGGCGGCAAGGCGCCCGAGACTGCGTACACGCGCTTGCCCGCGCACGGCAGGGAGTGCCCGCGGCCCCTGGCCGAAATCGGGATCATCGCGAACTTCGTCGAGGTCTTCCTGGCCCGCGAAGGCCACACCAACCCGGTCGGCATCAACTATCTCGAGAAGATCCAGACGCCCCATCTCGTCGCCATCTATGGCGCCATGCTCGCCGGCGTCGGCTTCGTCCTGATGGGCGCCGGCATCCCCCTGAAGATCCCGGGGATCCTCGACGCATACGTCAACCACCAGCCAGCCTCGTACCCGCTGTACGTGGTCGGCGCGCAGGAGGGTGACGACGCCACGATGCACTTCACGCCTCGTGACTTCATGGATGTCGATCTGCCCCCGCTCACGCGGCCCCGTTTTCTCCCGATCGTGGCCTCCAACACTCTGGCGGTCACCATGCTCAAGAAGGCCAACGGCAAGGTCGACGGCTTCATCATCGAGGGCCCGACCGCCGGCGGCCACAATGCCCCGCCCCGCGGCAAGCTCACGCTCAGCGAACTGGGCGAGCCGATCTACGGCGAGCGCGACCTGGTCGACCTGGAGAAGATGCGCGAACTGGGTGTGCCCTTCTGGCTCGCGGGCGGGTACGGCGCGCCTGATGTCCTGCAGCAGGCGCTGGATGCCGGCGCCGCTGGCGTGCAGGTTGGCACGCCATTCGCTTACTGCGAGGAATCCGGGCTCCGTGAAGACTACAAGCAGTCGCTGCTCGAACAGGTCGTCAGAGGCGAAGCCCGGGTGTTCACCGATCCGGTCGCATCTCCCTCGGGCTTCCCTTTCAAGGTCGTCCAGCTCGGGGGCACGATCTCCGACGAGTCGGTCTATCTCGATCGGCCCCGTATCTGCGACCTTGGCTACCTCCGCGAAGCCTACCGCACGCCCGATGGTGAGATCGACTTCCGCTGCTCGTCCGAGCCCGTCTCGATCTACGTCTCGAAGGGCGGCACCGAAGAAAAGGCGGTCGGCCGCAAGTGCATCTGCAACGCGCTGGTGGCGACGGCTGGTGCACCGCAGGCACGCGCCAAAGGCAGGATCGTGGAGGCGGGTATCGTGACCTCCGGCGATGACCTGACGGGCATCGGCCGCTTCATGCGACCCGGTTCGACCAGCTACACCGCCGCCGACGTCATCCGGGTGCTCCTGAACAAACCTGACGCCTCGTCTCGCACGGACGGGCAGGCGAACGGCGGACCCGTCATCTCTGAGACCAGCCGTGCCTGATTAGTCCCGACCCCGATACGAGGCCCTACTTCACGGCCGGGACGATGATCCCGGAGACTCCCTTCTCCTGCAGGACTCGGTTAAAGGCGGCCAGGTCGGTCCTGGTGAGGTCGGCGAACCGTGCCTGCTGCGCGTCCAGCCGCCCCTTGAGCACGGCCTGGACCTCGCGCTGCTGCGCGTTGGGGGCGAAATCCACGTTGCCGCCCACATCTCCAGACAGCACCGACAGCTTCTCGTACACCTTCTGCGGATCCCGGAACGACTTGGTGTCGCCCTCGGCGATGGTCGGCTGGAACAGCTCGTCCTCCACGGCCTGCAGCTTCTTTCCAAACGCGGCGGCCGCTGCCTCCACGTCGCGTGCATTGCGCCCGGCCAGCGCCTCGGTCAGGTCCACCAGCTGCTTCTTCATCCACTCGATGCGGCTGATCATGTCGGAGGAGGCATTCAACTGATCGCGGAGCTCCAGCTGCATCGCGACCTGCGCCTTGATGTTGTCCACCGTGCCCGCCGAGCGCGGGTCTTTGCGCACCTCGAGCTTCTGTGCGTACTCGCGCCCGCTCACCTTGACCGTCACGGTGTAGGTGCCAGGCGCCGCGAGGAACCCGCCGAATCCGGCCGACGTGCCCCAGCTCTGAATCGGATACCAGCCCTCCCGCTCCCACTGCAGGTGGAAGCGCTTCTCCTCGACGACGTGCGGGTTGCCGGGCGGCCTGGTTCGCAACTTCGCCACACGCGCGCCCGGGTATCGCATGTTCCAGGTGACGCGGTTGATGCCCGCTGTCCGAGTCCCGGGCAGCGTCGCCACCTCGCGGCCTTGATCGTCGGCAATCGTCACCGTCACATCACCCTTCGGCGGGTCCTTCAGGAAGTAGTTGATGTAGGCGCGCTGCACGCCTGGCGCGCCGCCGGCCACGCTGTGCAGCCGATAGGCGGGCCTGGGCTTGAACAGGTGCATCTCCGATCGGGCCACCTCGTCGGTGAACTGCTGGAGCGGCGTGACGTCGTCCATGATCCAGAACCCGCGCCCGTAGGTGCCGACCACGAGGTCGTTGAACTCCTTCTGCACGACCATGTGGTGCACCGGCGCATGGGGCAGGTTGTTCTGGAGCGGCTGCCAGTTCCGGCCGTCGTTCAAGCTGAGGTAGATGGCGTTCTCGGTCCCGAGAAACAGCATCCCCTTGCGCACCGGGTCCTCGTGCACCCAATGCGCGTAGCTGAAGACCGACTTCGGGATGCCGGCGCCCAGGAAGGTCCACGACTTGCCGTAGTCGCTGGTCTTGTAGACAAACGGGTCGCGGTTGTTCACCTGATGGAAGTCGACGGTGATGTAGGCGGCACCGGCATCGTAGCGCGAGGGTTCGATGTTGCTCACCGTGCCGAGCGGCGGCAGGCTCGGAATCTGTCCCGTCACATTCGTCCAGCTTTTGCCGCCATCGCGAGTGAGCTGCACGAGGCCGTCGTTGGTGCCGGCCCAGATGAGCCCCTTCTCAACCGGGGACTCCGCAATGGCGAACACGACGCTGCCGTACTCCACGGCCAGATTGTCGTAGGTCAGCCCGCCCGATGGCCCCAGCCTCGAGGGGTCGTTGGTTGAAAGGTCCGGGCTGATGACGGCCCAGCTCCGTCCTCCGTCCGTCGTCTTGTGGATGAACTGGCTTCCCACGTAGACCGTGTTGTGGTCGTGCGGTGAGATGGAGATCGGGAAGGTCCAGTTGAAGCGGTACTTGGCCGCACCGGCGTGCGACCCGTAGAGCGATTCCGGCCAGACGTGCGCCGTGATGATGTGACCAGTCCGGTAGTCGACCCGCTCGAGTGACCCGTTGTAACACCCGCCCCAGACAATATTGGGATCGACCGGGTCCGGCACGACGAATCCGCACTCGCAGCCGGCGGTCGACTGCCAGAGCGACTCGCCGCGCCCTCCGGCAGTGCCTGGGCCTTTGTAGGCGTTCCCGTCCTGCATGCCGCCGTACACGTAGTAGGGGATCTGATTGTCCACCGCCACGTGGTACATCTGGGCGTTGGGGAGGCTGATCGACCTCCAGCTCCTGCCGCGATTCAACGAGATCTGGCCGCCGCCGTCGTCGCTGAGCATCAGGCGATTGGGGTCCTTCGGGTCCACCCAGATGTCGTGGACGTCGCCGCTCCAGTCCACCACATCCGAATCGTATCCGCCGTCGAGCGTGCGGCTCATGCTGTTGGCGGCGAAATACACTTCGTCCTCATCTCCCGGGTTCACCGCGATGCGCGACGCATAGTGCGACCGCTCGTTGAGCAGCCTGTTGTAGCTCGTGATCCGCCAGTTCTCGCCCCCGTCGTCCGAGCGCCAGAGGACCCCGCGGTTGGGCGAGCCGGTTTCGATGAGGGCGTAGACGACGCTCGAGTTGCTGTGCGCGATGGCGAGGCCGATCTTCCCCAGTGGCGGGTCGGGAAGCCCGTGTCCGGCCAGCCGACGCCAGGTGTCGCCCCCGTCGGTCGACTTCCAGATCCCGCCGTTCGGCCCGCCCGATTCGCGGCCCCAGGTGTGGATGACGAGCGGCCACATGCCGGCGAACAGGATGCGCGGATTGTTCGGATCCATCGCGATCTCGAAACACCCGGTGTTGTCGTCGACGAACAGGACGTGCTCCCAGGTCCTGCCGCCGTCTTTCGTGCGGAAGACGCCGCGCTCCTTCTGCGGGCCGTAGCTGTGGCCCATGGCCGCGACCAGCACCACGTCGGGATTACGGGGGTCGATGGCCACGCGGCCGATTCGGCCGGCGCTTTCGAGGCCCATGTGCGTCCACGTCCGGCCGGCGTCGGTCGAGCGGTAGACGCCGTTGCCGATCGAGACGTTGCTGCGGATGAACGCCTCGCCCGTCCCGGCCCACACCACGTTGGGATCGGAGGGCGCGATGGCCAGCGCCCCGATCGACTGCGCGGGCTGCGCGTCGAAGATCGGGTCCCAGGTTGTTCCGCCATCGCTCGACTTGAAGATGCCGCCAGACGAGGCGCCGACGTAGTAGGTGAGGGGATCGCCCGGCACGCCGGCCACCGCTGCTGTCCGGTTTCCGGACGGGCCGATGTAGCGATACCGCAGCGCACCGAACGGGTCCGGCGCCACCGATTGCCCGGTCGTTGACACGCCGCCAGACACCAGCCACAAGACTGCGACGAACGCGAGCGTCCTTGCGCGCGCGACGTGTGAGCGGAACTGCGTGCATGCCATGGCTGTCCTCCAGATCGTTGGGATGTGATTCCGAGTGCGTGGCGACTATATCGAGTTTCCCGGGTCATGGGTAGACAGCGGTCTCGGCGTTCCTGGCCTGGCTCGCGGTGGAGCGACGGGTCAGCGGGTCGACGCAGAATCAGGCGTTGGGCGCGCTGTTGTTCCTGTACCAGGCCGTACTCGCGATCGAGATCGCGGCGATTCCGCCCGTGGTGCGCGCGCGTACGCCTGAACGGTTGCCCGTGGTGCTCAGTCGGGAGGAGATCGGCGCGATCCTGAAGCAAGTCACCGGCACGGAGCGACTGATCGTCATGGTGCTGTACGGGTCGGGGGTCAGGCTGGAGGAGTGTCTCGATCTTCGGGTCAAGGACCTCGATTTTG
>Ga0315286_10001252_pt1 | contig 22937 bp, 21 predicted proteins | sample YL17G10_0_MG_FD_205038 | JGI IMG/M metagenome (GOLD analysis project Ga0315286, IMG submission 205038) | Sediment microbial communities from Yellowstone Lake, YNP, Wyoming, USA - YL17G10_0 | ecosystem: Environmental > Aquatic > Freshwater > Lake > Sediment | place: USA: Wyoming | collected...
GTGATTGTGACGAAAGGTCAACCAGTTGAAGTTGTTCAAGCAGCTATCATGGCAGGTGCCAAAATTCTTGGGGAAAATTACGCTGAAGAGGCGATCGAAAAAAAACTTGCTCTGGAAGCAAATTATTCTGTTAAGTGGCATATGATCGGGCATGTCCAGAGTCGAAAAGCAGACCTGGTGGCAGGGAATTTTGGAATGATCCATTCTTTGGATAGTCTAAAGCTGGCAGGCAAATTGGAACAATACTTGAAAAAGATCGAGATCACGATGCCTGTTTTATTGGAATTCAATGTTGGTGGAGAATTGACCAAATTTGGTTGGCAGGCAAATGAGCCTGGATCCTGGGATCAGTTGGTCCCTGTCGTGGAACAGATCCAGGGGTTTCCTCACCTGAAGGTATCTGGTTTAATGACCATGTCTCCTTATCACAGAGATCCCGAAAGATCCCGATCGTATTTTATTAATCTGAGAAGACTTCGGGATTTTCTTTCATCACAATTGGGTATAGAGTTGAAAGAATTATCGATGGGAACCAGTTTTGATTTTGAGATCGCCGTAGAAGAAGGTGCAACTTTGGTCCGTGTCGGTGAAGCAATTGTTGGAAAACGACACAATCAATGAGGTCACTTTAAAATGATTGATATTCTAATAAAATTGATCAGTATCCTTTCCCAATTGATGATTTTCTTGGTGATTTCTTCGATAATCCTTTCCTATTTATTGTCACCTTATCATCCTGTCCGAAGGACGATTGATCAGGTGATCGAACCTCTCCTGGCTCCCATTCGCCGAGTTGTTCCCATGGTGGGAATTATCGATTTCAGTCCCCTTGTTCTAATCATATTAATCCAATTGATCTCGTACGCAATAACCAGGCTTCTGACCACTTTGAGATAATATTGTGACAGGTCGTAAATTCCATTTACACGACGGGAAGAACGGATCCGCCTTGGCTATCAGGGTAACCCCTCGAGCCAGTCAAAACCGGGTTGTCAAGATACTTCCTGATGGTACGGTTAAAGTCCATCTCAGAACAGAACCATCTGGACAAAATACAAATGAGGTATTACTTAAATATCTTGCTTTGGAGCTTGAGATCACACAGGATCGGTTGGAGATCGTGGCAGGTGCTACTGGGCGGGATAAACTTGTCTCTGTATTGGGTATGGACGCAAACACTCTCCAGGAGAAGCTCCGGGGAATGGTCAACTGACATTATTTCACAAGCAAATTTCCCGGGTTAATCATGCCGGGTTATTAAGTGAAAATAAGCTGGGAACAAAGTTGGATCGATAGGCACTTATTGGTTGATACTGTATATTGATCGGTAGACGATGTAGATCTCGTAGATATTCCAGATGTAGTCATATGGATCGGAATTTGTGAATCTCACCACTTCTAAATAAAGATCAGGGTCGCTTCCAGCAAGGTTTTCCCATGATAGCGCAAAACCAGGACCGGCATTATAGGCTGAAAGAGCCGCGAAATAATCGCCATTAAAATCATATAGATTCTTGGAAAAATAGGATGCACCCAAGCGGATGCTGATATTTGGGCGATATAGATCGTCCGATGTGAAATTCATTGGCCAGCCAAGTGTCTCTGCCCGTTCCTGTCCGGTGGCTGGCATGATCTGCATTAGTCCGCGTGCACCCGCTGATGAATGAACAAAACCTTCAAACGAACTTTCTTCTGCGATCATGCTAAAAAGGAACAGCGGGTTAATATTGAACTCGTGTGCATATGGGACAACCAGATCATGAAAATAAACACCATAATTGATATGGTTAAAGAACTGGGGTGCGACAAGCATCTGCGTGTACGTTTCCAATCCGGCGAGTTTCAATAGTTGACGGGAAGAAGCAATGGCCATTCGATACAACCCGAGGTCGACCATGTAATTTACCAGGCGATAACTATCGACGGGATTACTGGCTACTGCCAGTCTAAGATCCTCAAATTCATCGCGTGCCTGATCAAATAGACCCAATTGCCAGAGTTCTGTACCACGAGTTAAGCGACCATCAGATGAAAGACCACCCAAACCCGTCAGGTTGGTGTTCGCTGGAAGATTGAAAGTGATTCGTATCCATGATTCAGCTTCAGATCTTTCCTTTACGAGATCGAAGTTTAGATTGTAGCTTGAAGGAGCTTCAAAGACTGTTTTCCCCATGAGCAGGTCACGAGCACGTTCACTGTAATATCCTGTTGGATCCAGGCTTGCAGCCAATTGCCAGGATTGTTGGGATGAATCTTTATCTGCTAATGCCAATTGAGATTTTCCGATCCATAAATAGGTTCGAGCCTGATCAGCAGGTAGGTTAGAGAGGATCAGGTCTTTCTGGAAGACCACCATTGCCTTATCATAAGCAGCCAATCGATATAGTTCTATTCCGGCATTGAAAAGTGCATCTGGAACAAGGTCGCTCCCGGGGTATTCCTGTGCCAGGCGCTGCCAGATGTCTGCTGCAAGTTGTAACTGATCGTCCCAATCCAGGATACGTGCTGCATAGTTTAGGTTGAATGGAGCATTGGAATTGTTGGGATAATAACTCACATATTCCAAAAGGGTTTGTGCCGCTCCTTGATAGTCGTTCATATTTGACCACGTGGTCTTTGCACGGTCTGTCCAGGCAGATTCCCAGAATCGGTTTTCAGGATAGTTATTAATTAGAAGTGTCCAGTTATCTATTGCTTGTTGATATTCCCCATTTTCCCTTAATGCAAGCGCCAAATATTGAAGCACGGTTCCATCATTTTCAGGATGATCTAATAAATAACGGTTAAATGCATCCAGGGCGACCCCATATTGCCCTGCAAAATAATCCACCAGACCTCGATCCAGGTCATCGACTGGGATACCTGCCTCAACCAATGCAACCAGTGAAGAATAGGAATCGTATGAAGCAGGATATTTTGAGACTGTGTCTTGGAAATAAGCATAGGCTTGTTCAGACTGGCCCAGAATTAAATACGTCTGGCCAATGAGAAAATCCATCTGAGCTTTTACATAATCTGACGAGGTCGTTCTTAATATATCATTATAAATAGATAGGCTCGAAGAAAGATCCCCGATGGCAGTGTACATCTGGGCTTCCTTGAGTTTTAATTGAGTATCATTGCCAACGCGTGGTGCCTGGATGGATGCCTGGTACGCTATCAGGGCAGAGGAATAATCCCCGGAGTTTGATAATGAATTACCCCGCAATTCACTTACATACGAATCGATTAACCCCGAGTTAGCAGACAAATACTTCGCGTAAGATTCGGCTGCATCCGCATACCTTTTTAGAGAATCATAACATTGTGCCTGTAAAAAATATGCTTGGTGATTTCCGGCAGCCGATGGGATCTCGATCAATAATCTGTTCAAGTAATTCAATGATTGGTCGAAGTAACCATTTCTGAATTCCACCTTTGCCAGACCCCAATAAGCTGCAGCCTTGATTTGAATTTCGCTACTTGAATTAAGGGCTGTCAGGTAATCCTGTCGAGCCAGATCGAAATCACCATTAAAAAATGCCCTGTCGCCATTTTCCACTCTGAGTTCCGGTGTTGGGGTTGGAGCAGGCGTTGGAGAGGGTGATGGGGTCTGTGTTGGAAAGATTGTCTGGGTAGGTGTAGCGGAAGTTATCATTGTTGGATTTATTGATGCGGTTGGCATCGTGCATCCGACCATCGAAATCGTGAGCAATAAACCGATTGATTTGTATATCTTAAGCATCTGACCCTTATAATGCTGAATTTAACCGATGTCAATGTTTTGACAAACCATAATTCCCGTGTTAAACTCCTTGACTGAGCATAAGCGCTCTCCCATGAGAGCGCTTTTTCCTGTATGGTTTTTTGGTTTGACTTAATATGAGAACTATTTTTTGGGATTATGAAAATCAACAAATTAAGATGATCGATCAGCGAAAACTTCCAGTTTCGATGGAAATTCATATTTGTCAGACAATTGACGAGACGGTAACCGCCATTCGGGAAATGGTGATTAGGGGAGCTCCTGCAATTGGAATTTGTGCAGCATTTGGGCTTGCTTTGGCAGCTCAACGATCGAAAAGTCAACAGGTCAGCGGGTTGGTGGCAGATCTTGAAATAGCCAGTTTCAAGCTACAAAAAGCCAGACCTACAGCGGTAAATCTGACTTGGGGTATCACTCGCATACTGGATGAAGCCAGGAATTTCACGGGGAATGCAGATGAATTAAAGGGTTTAATCCTGTCCAAAGCACAGCAGCTCGCGGATGAAGATGTGATGATTAATCTGAAATTGGCAAGTTTTGGAGCCGACCTGATTGAAGACGGCGATACTATTATTCATCATTGCAACACGGGAGCTTTGGCAGCAGTTGATTGGGGGACTGCCATTGGAGCGATACGAATGGCGCATGAGAGAGGGTTGCATCTGCATGTTCTGGTGGATGAAACACGCCCTCGTTTGCAGGGTTCCCGATTAACAGCCTGGGAATTGGATCGGTACGGCATTTCCTATGAGATCATAACTGACAATATGTCAGGCTATTTTCTTCGATCTGGGATCGTGAACAAAGTATTATTTGGAGCAGACCGGGTGGCAGCGAACGGTGATGTTATCAATAAGATTGGTACGTATATGCTTGCTTTGGCAGCAAATGAAAACAATGTCCCGGTATTTTCATTTGTCCCAACTTCTTCGATAGATATTTCCGTTGAAAACGGTGACCAGGTACCAATAGAAGAACGTCCGCAGGAAGAAGTGTTGAATATATCCGTGTTTAATATCAAAGCAACACCTGAAGGGGCACATGCACGAAACCCGGCTTTTGATGTGACCCCTAATGAATTGATTAATGCAATCGTGACAGAGAAAGGCGTTTTACATCAACCCTATGCCCTTACCATTGCTGAAATATTTAATTGATCAGGTATCGGATAGGAGATTTCCATAGGACCAGTATGAGAATACTATTGACCGGTTCAGTCGCTTATGATTATCTGATGACCTTTCCGGGAATATTTAAGGAACAAATTTTACCCGAAAGGTTGGATTCGATCAGCCTGTCCTTTTTGGTGGATTCCATGAGCCGTCAGCGCGGCGGGGTGGCACCTAATATTGGTTACACCCTGGCGATGCTTGGCATTCACCCCTTTTTGATGGCTACAGTCGGTGAAGATTTCGCAGAATATCGAGTTTGGCTGGAAAGTAAAGGTATTGATACCTCACTGGCTGAAATCATTCCGGGAGTTTTCACCGCTTCTTTTTTCGCGACCACCGATCAAGCAAATGCCCAGATCGCCAGTTTCTACCCAGGCGCGATGGCATACGCATCTCGACAATCCTTAAAGAAATTAATTGAGCATCCTGATTTGGTCGTTGTATCACCAAACGATCCGGAGGCGATGAAGAACTTTGCGGCAGAATGCAGGATTTTGGGAATTCCTTACCTGTACGATCCAAGTCAACAAATTCTGCGATTGTCCGGTGATGAAATATTAAGAGACATGAAAGGTGCACAATTCCTGTTTGTCAATGATTACGAATGTGGTTTGATCACAAAGAAAACCGGATTGGATCTGGATGAAATATTAAAAGTCGTCAAGGTGGTCGTGGTGACTCGTGGAGAAAAAGGGACAAGTATTTTTACCGACGGCATGGAAATCAAGGTGCCGGTTTTTCCTCCAACTCAGATCTTGGATCCCACTGGGGTTGGAGATGCATTCCGGGGAGGATTTCTGGCAGGGTACTCATATGGCTGGAATTGGGAGATGTGCGGCAGGATGGGAGCTCTGTCCGCGACCTACTGCCTTGAGAATAAGGGTACTCAAAATCATATCTTTACCAGGCAGGAATTTGTTTCTCGATTTCGTGTACACTTCGACGATGGTGGTCTGCTGGATAAATTGATCTGATTGCGTATAATTGACCTGTTCCCTGCATTTCAAAAATTAACTGGGTTTGCATTTGAATTAACAGATTGATTGTTGATTAGGAGATTAAGAATGAACAATTTCGATATAAAAGATCCTTCACTTGCTGAAGGAGGTCGAAGACGAATTGAGTGGGCTGAAAGAGAAATGCCAGTTTTACGCATAATTCGCGAACGTTTTGAAAAAGAGAGACCATTAAAAGGTTTACGGGTTTCGGCTTGCCTGCATGTCACATCTGAAACTGCCAATCTGATGCGTACCTTGCATAGTGGAGGAGCAGATGTGGTACTGACTGCTTCCAATCCGCTTTCTACCCAGGATGATGTTGCTGCCTCGCTGGTAAATCACTTTGAGATCCCGACTTTTGCGATCAAAGGCGAGACCAACACGATTTATTATAGGCATATAAGTTCCGCATTGGACCACAAGCCACATATGACCATGGATGATGGTGCCGATTTGGTTTCCACCATCCATAAAAGCAGACGGGAATTGTTGGATGGGATTGTTGGTGGAACCGAAGAGACGACCACAGGTGTCATTCGTTTGCGCGCCATGGCTGCTGATGGCATGTTGAACTTCCCGGTTATTGCTGTTAATGACGCCATGACCAAACACTTTTTTGATAATCGCTATGGTACCGGGCAATCGACTATTGATGGAATTATTCGGGCAACCAATATCTTGCTTGCAGGAAAGAACTTTGTTGTTTCCGGTTACGGTTGGTGCGGTCGTGGGTTGGCGATGAGGGCTCGAGGCATGGGTGCGATCGTCATCGTGACAGAGGTGGATCCATTAAAAGCTCTTGAAGCCGTCATGGATGGCTACCAGGTCATGCCCATGAATCAGGCTGCCCGGATCGGTGACATTTTTGTCACTCTGACCGGTGATATCAACGTAATAGATAAAGAACATTTTGAAATTATGAAAGATGGCGCGATTATTGCAAATTCCGGTCATTTTAATGTGGAGATAAATATTCCTGTACTTGAGAAATTGGCTACATCAAAGAATCTTGTTCGTCCTTATGTCGAGCAATATGATCTGCCGGATGGTCGCCGGTTACATATCCTGGGTGAAGGCAGATTGATCAATCTTGCTTCAGCTGAAGGTCATCCAGCTTCAGTAATGGACATGTCTTTTGCTAACCAGGCTTTAAGTGCAGAGTATATGGTTAAGAATTCTAAAAATCTTGAAAAGAAAGTGTATTCTGTGCCGGCAGATATCGATGCCGAGATCGCTCGCCTGAAACTGCACGGAATGGGAATTTCGATTGATACCCTGACAGAAGAACAGGTTAAATACTTGAATTCCTGGGAAGAGGGAACATAACCATAAAAGAATCCCTTCAGGAACAAGTTTCCTGGAGGGATTTTGATTTAAACACAGCACTATATTTCTTTAACAGAAGCCACCTTGGCAGATGACATGGAAAGGAGATCGTCTGGAGTTAACTTAAATACTGCATTAGGTGTTCCTGCAGCTGCCCAAACGAACTCATACTGGAGTAGATCCTCATCCATGAAGGTGATGATGGGTGTGATATGCCCGATCGGAGGAATGCCTCCAATTGCGAAACCCGTGCAGCTTCGAACGAATTCCGGGTCTGCCCGATCGATCTTTTCACCAAGCAAACTTGTGATCTTCTTAATATCAACCCGGTTGGCACCGCTTGTTAGCACAAGAACGGGTTTACAGCTGGTTTTTCCTTTAAAGATCAGGGATTTCACGATCTGTCCCAATGTGCATCCAACACGGTTGGCAGCATCGATCGATGTTCGGGTCGTTTCTTGAAATTCAATGACTTTATATGGATAACCTAACCTCTCCAATTCATCCTGTATTTTTCGAGCAGAGGAATTTGAGCTTTTGATCATTATTTACCTCGAATTTGTATCAACCTATCTTTTGCTTTTTGATTAATATTTATTAATAAGGTGAAAATTTCGTGAAACCCTGCAACCCATGTGTTCCAGCCAGCCTTCCTAAATAATCATGGGATTATTTCGATCTGGATGCTGAGCAATTCTCCAAAAGGTTGTCCTGAGGGGTCAAACGCCTGCCATATCGCTTGATATGTCCCTGTCTGATCGGAAACTTTAATATCAACTTGAATGATAGCTTCTGTACCCGCTTTGGCAGGGAACAGAACAGTTTCAAATTCACTTCCGAAGTTATCACCGGATATCCAACGAAATTTGTAACGGGCATCCCAGTTACAGGATCCATTATTTTTGACCCGCCATTGTTTTATTATTGAAGTTCCTGCTTTTACCGTAGTTCCATCTGGATATGTCATGTCCTCGATATATAACAAATCATTAATGCAATGGATGTCGATTGTCGGTGAAGGCGATCCTATAGGGCTAATCTGATCCGTCGCGCCTTCTTTAATTACTGGTGGAGATGTTGGTTGGACAACGACGGTGGGGGGTAAGAACAGGGTTGGATTTACGACTGTTCCCGAACAACCAGAAAAAATCACGGAGACGATTCCTAAAACGAAAATGGATACACCCAATCCTTGTTTTGATCGAGGTGCATCCATCATTTTGAATCTCCAGATGTTCAGGAAATTACAGCTGCTCTTCGGAAACCCCTGCTGTATCTTCATCTGCGTCAGATAACGGAAGCATAATGGCACCACCTGAAGCCTGGTTGCGGACTGCATTTTCGATCTCTGTGGCAAGATCAGGATTCTGTCGCAGGAATTCTTTTGAATTCTCGCGCCCCTGACCGATACGAACATCACCGAAAGAGTAAAATGCCCCTCGTTTGGATATGATCTCAAATTGAGTTGCCAGGTCAACCAGGTCCCCTGCTTTGGAAATGCCCTCATTATACATAATGTCAAATTCCGCCGTCCTGAACGGAGGGGCTACTTTGTTCTTAACCACTCGCACTCGGGTCCGATTGCCGATGATCTCAGCTCCAACCTTAATGGACTGAATGCGGCGTACATCCAGTCTGACTGAGGCATAGAATTTCAAGGCATTTCCACCTGTTGTGGTTTCCGGGTTTCCAAACATAACACCGATCTTCATACGGAGTTGATTGGTGAATATTACAGCTGTTTTTGTCTGGTTGATGGCACCTGAGAGTTTGCGTAACGCTTGTGACATGAGACGCGCCATTGCCCCCATTTGAGCATCACCCATGTCACCTTCAATTTCTGAACGGGGTACCAGTGCTGCCACTGAATCAATAACGACCAGTTCAACCGCACCCGAACGGACCAGTGTTTCTGTGATCTCCAAAGCTTGTTCGCCGGTATCAGGTTGTGAAACTAAAAGATTATTCACATCCACACCGCAACGGGCAGCATAGAGGGGGTCAAGGGCGTGTTCCATGTCAACATAGGCACACGTACCACCCATTTTTTGGGCTTCTGCCACAATATGTTGGCTGATGGTTGTCTTGCCGGAAGATTCAGGTCCAAAAATTTCGGTTATTCGCCCACGCGGGATCCCGCCAATTCCTAATGCCAGATCAAGCGATAACGACCCGGTGGGAATCGCATCCACTGCCATACTATGGGCTTCTCCTAAGCGCATGATGGAGCCATCCCCATAACGTTTTACAATATCACCAACTGCTTTATCGAGCATTGCCCGACGCGCTTCAGTCATTGGACCACTCGGGTTTGTCTCTAGAGGTTTCCTAGCCATGATCATTCTCCATTTGATTGAAAAAATCAGGGTCTGCGGCTGATAATTATTGAGTATAGCACAGATGTTCGATGCGTCAAGGAGTTCAGAAGGAAAAGACTTAAATAATATTTTAAATAGAACAATCCGGTTTTCAATATTATTCAGGAAATTTAAGGTATCGGGGTCAGATAGAAATCGGTCCGGTCCGTTGGAGGGGGCGTCATGCCAAAGCCATACAAAAGACCTCGATATGCTCGATAAGTGATCTGCCCTGGGAGGATCTGGATTGTAATTTTTTGTTTCCCGTAGTAATTAAAAGTTATTGTATAAGAACCTGCAGGGAGATCGCTCAGGGTCAAATTTTCCTGATAATACGAATCCCCAAAAACACCAAAAGCAGGGTAAGTGTTCAAGACCCATTCAGTCCTGGTTACCTCGGACCTGAGGTTGACCTCCAGGTCTGGCAATGGGTTGTTATAGGAATCTGTAATTCTCATCACCATGATTCCTAATCCTTGGGGAGGTACAAGCCATAATTCCGGGTTACTTGTGGTGAAATATGAATTCTCTCCAATTCTAACTTCAAAGTGAAGATGCGGTCCTGTTGTATATCCGGTCTCTCCAACAGTCCCAAGCGGATCGCCAATCTTTACTCTATCACCAGGTTCTAAATACACTTTGTCGAGGTGTGCATAAACCGTGAATAATTGTTGATCCTGATACCCAAAATCATGAAGAATGACAATTGCCAGCCCATATGGGTCTTGCTTATTGGCAGAATCTCCTGTATATAACCCCCAACCCGCCCAAATGACTTCACCGGCACCCGCTGCATGAACCGTGGTTCCAAGGTCTGCGGGGATATCTATCCCGGTATGGACAGCACCAGGTTTGAAAAAGACTCCACCATAACGGTAATCTGCATCGGGTTGGTTCATTTGATCCACGGAAATGGGACTGGTGAAATAGAAATGGTCAAATGGAGAGACTGCCCACGGTACCGGATACAGAGGTGGTCTCCATGCGGTTACTGGTTGTGAACCCGGAGTGGGGAGGGAGAAACGCATCGCTCCTGGGGTGTTCTGTAAGGTGGGTTCAGCTGTGTCTCCCACCGACAGCAAAGGTGTTGGTGTTCTGGTCATGACACCAGTAGAAGGAGCGCTTGTCGCTGTTCTTGATGTTCTTATTTCCTCATCAGTGTCGCTTGTGGTCGCACATGCCGATAGGATTAATATTAATATGCAAATTATGAAAATTCGGAGAACCAAAGATTTCATGGTCGCGGTGTCAGAGTTGGGCGGGGTGTGAGAGTTGGGGTTGGTGAAGGGGTCCGATAATGCCATGGAGTTTTAGTGGGTGTCCTGGATGGGAGAACAACAGGGGTCGGTGTGAAGAAGATCTCTGGTGGGTAGATCTGGAGCATGGCAGTGTACCAATCCAACCCTGATGTGGAAATAAATTCACCAAAACGGGTTCCACTAAAATAACTGGGCCAGTTTGATAAGGAAGGTATACGCTCCCAGCCATATGCGTTGGCAAGAGTCGTGAAATCCAGCCAGAATCCGGATGGAATATTCGCAACTAATTGACCACCCTGGTCATACGCCATTGGAGTCCCGCTAAAACGGGAGTAAATATCCCAAGGAGTTTGTTTCAACGGTTCTCCCTGCGACCCATCCTGGGCACGAGTTCGCATAAAAACTCGCCAATATGTCTGCTGGCTAATTTCCTCTTTTACGATAGCTATCCAACCTGCCTCAATGAGAATTGGGTTGAGTGAAAATGCCCGTCCGGTATATAACCAGTCTTCCGCCATACCCGGGTTGAGCGGGACAGTAATGGGAACAAATGCATTATCAAGGCTGGCGAGGGCATCCCAACCGGCCTCGAGGATTATTCTTTGACGTAATGCGTTAAAAGATTCGTCCAGGATGTCCAATAAGCGGGGGTAAGGCGCCTGAACATCGGGTAAATCGATTAGATTCAGAAGTTCACCTGGTACGTTAGGGAATTGGGAGGGAAAATAATTGAAGGATGGAGTGGGGTTTTGGCTGGTGTTGAAGATGAATAGATCCGCCAGAGGAGTGGAAAATTGAACAAAACCGAAATCAATGCCTCGCAAGTTTCCAGGAAACAAAGTTGGAGGAATTGTGTAATGTCCGGTCCGGTCAAATTTCTCGAGATAAGTATTGTTTGGTGCCAATAACAATGAAATGATGTGGTTTCCATCCGGATCCCATAGAGGCCAATCTCCACTGCTTATCCAACTTTCGGACGCGGAATTTTGCTTATTCCAAATATATATTCCCTTTAGAGAGGAATCTAAAGGAGATGATGCCCAGGCGATCGATTGCCCATCCGATGACCAGCATGGATGAGTCTCGCTCGCGCGATCATTGTGACTGATAATGGCAAATCGTTCATTCCCAATTTTAGCCAGCTCTGCGATCCAGACTTCGTTTTCGCCTGTCCTGTTTGAGATAAAAGCTATCTGGCGACCGGGGGGGGGAGACCAGGCTGGGGAGTGGTCTGCAGAAGGCTCATCAGTAAGATGAATGCGATCCTTTGGATTTTGAACCGACAGAATATCGAGATCGAGATTGCCGTTTCGGTAGGTTTCGAAAACCAACCATTGTCCGTCAGGTGACCAGGATGGAGAGCTTTCATAATCCATAGTATCAGTGAGACGGGATGATGAACCAGTAGCCAAATTCATCAGGTAAAGGTCCCAGTAACCATTGCGTCTTGAGGCAAATGCGATCTGCGAGCCATCCGGACTGATGGAAGGGGTGATGTCATCCCATGGATCGGCAGTCAACCTGGTTAGAGGTAACCCATCAGGGGAGAAAGCGAATAAATGCGCATAGCCATTATCTATCATGGAAAAGATGAATGCATTTTGTGAGCCGGAAACTGGTCCGGATGTTTCTGTAACCACAAATGGTGTTTGAGTAGCAAAAATAGTTGGTGAGTTTGTTAATGTGGGTGAATTTGTTTCAGAAGGATTTACTGTAGGAAGGGATGTTTCTTTTTCCCCTTTGCATCCAACCAAGATGGATACAGTAATTAATGCAACTAGGAAAGTTGGTAGAACGTTGTGGGATAAAAATGGTTTCATTCCTTGGAATTATCCGGTAACTCGAATTGGATGGATCGAATATCCTGATCGTCTCTTTCGCGATAGAAAAGGCAGGCAGTAAGGTTGAGACGTCCTTTCACCTGGTTGGAATTTCTTACATGCATGATTAATTCCTGCTTATTGAAAGGGGGTTCGATAATATTGATAGAGCTGACAATATTCCCATCATCATCCATTAAATTTAATTCTATGCATGGAGATTGTTGAAAAGGGGTTATTTCCATTTGAATATGGATTCGACGACCATCAGCGTCAGGCTCAGCCTGCAGTGAAGTAAATCGAATTTTCTCGGGGGGGAGTTTTTTCACCTTGGGGTCAATATTAAAATAGTCCATTAGTTTATTATACTTCCGTAATAAATAACGAAAAAATGATTTTAATCATGAAATCGGTTCCTGAGGATCGGTTCAAAAATTGGAAGAATGTCTTAAATTGAATTTGATCTTGATGAATTTTGAAATTTGAAATGGAGTCTGCGAATAGCTTCGACAAGATCCTCAGGATATGGAGCGGAAAATTCCACCGGTTGTCCGGTACCAGGATGGTTAAAAATAATGCGATAGGCATGAAGGGCTGGACGTTTTATCATATCTGTGATCGGTGAGCCGTATAATCTATCCCCTAAGATAGGATGTCCCAGGGCAGAGGCATGTGCCCGGATCTGATGAGTCCGTCCACTTTGAGGAACCACTTCAACCAGCGAATGATCATCTGCGGTGCTGATGATTCTAAAGCGTGTCTCAGACTTCTTACCATTCGCAGGATCGACAACAGTTCGGTGCGAGTGACCGGCGTTTGATCTGAGAGGATGGGAAGCTTTAATTTCTATCCAATTTGATTTCCCAACCAGAATTGCATGATATATTTTTGTTATCACGTGTTGTTCGAACTGGGTATTCAACGACCGATGGGCGGTTGCATTACGAGCGAAGGTCAAAACTCCACTGGTAGTTTTATCCAGGCGGTGAACTGTCCACAACTTGCCATAATCTTGAGCTAAGATATTTAACAAGAAAGACGGGCTCCTTTCCCAACCTTCAGGTAACACGGACACACCTGCAGGTTTATTAACAACCAGAATTTGTTCATCTTCATACAGAACATCGATTTTCATAAGTAAAAATCATCCTCAATTCATGAATAATTTCATTTGAAGACATTACTGATTTTACAATATAAATTCATGATGATTACAATTATTAAACTCTTGACATTAACGTTACGTCATGGTTTATTATGGTGCCATGGTTTACACAGTTAATCAACTTGCAAAATTAGCCGGGGTGAGTGTTCGCACGCTCCATTATTACGACCAGATCGGTCTGCTAAGCCCCACTTCTTACGGAACCAACGGATACCGGCAATACGAGAAAGATGCCCTCCTCAGGCTGCAGCAGATCTTATTCTACCGGGAGTTGGACTTGAAACTGGAACATATTAAGGAATTGTTGGATAAGCCAGGTTTTAACCTTCTTACCGCACTGGAAGAACACAAGATCACTATTCAAAAAGAAATTAATCGCAAGCACAGTTTGATCACCACAATTACTGAGACGATTGATCATTTGAAAGGAAACACAGAAATGAAAGATAATGACTTGTTTAAGGCTTTTTCGGATGAAGAACAGGAACAGTATGCCATGGAGGCAGAAAAATTGTACGATCCATTGATCGTTCAGGCATCCAATCGAAAATGGAAGAATTATTCATCTGAAAAGAAGGCAGAGATCCTGGCAGAAGGAAATAGGATTTATACTGACATCCTATCTGCCATGGCATTAGGAGTAGATTCCTTTGAAGTTCAGGCATGTGTAGAACGCTGGCGAAAACACATGGATTATTTTTGGACACCTACCCTGGCCCAACTGGTCGGGCTTGCAGAAGATTACAACAATCATCCAGGTTTTAAAAGGAATTTAGACAAGATCGATCCATGTCTGGCTGAATTCATACTGGAAGCTGTGAAAGTGTATGTCGCACGGGCAAACAAGAATGGATCGTAATTCAAGTATTTAATCCAATCCATGCAAAGGGTTAAATAATGCACGATTTATGATTCAGGTCACTTCTGGTCGTGTCTGAATGACCTTTTCATAACGTTTTTCAGCAACTACTATGCTTGTGCGTTCAATCGCCTCCCATATATCCAAATAAGAGGTATAGAGAGGTGACAATCCAAAGCGAATATTATCCGGATCACGAAAATCAGGGATGACCTTTGTTTCATCTATTAGAACTCGATTTATCCGATAACCTTCCGGATGACGTATGCTTACATGACTGCCTCGCTCGGATGAATTCCTGGGTGAACCGAGTATAAAACCGAGAGGTGCCAGTTTGAGGTCTGATAGGAAAATGAAGTATTCTCCCATTTGTATGGATTTCTTACGGAAAGCAATCATGTCAGCCTGTGAATATTGATCGAGGGCAGCCTCGAGACAAAGCATGGAAATCATCGGTTGTGTCCCAACCAAATATTTTTCCATTCCATCTGCAGGGATGTGATTCAATTTAAAAGAAAACGGTGTTTTCTGACCCCACCAACCCCAGATCGGGGAAGTGCTGATCTTGTGGAGGCTTTTATTCGTATAAATGAAAGCTGGTGACCCCGGTCCTCCATTGAGGTATTTATATGTGCAACCAAGCGCAAAATCGACCTTGCAGGCATCCAATTCGATCGGCACCACACCAACTGAATGACAAAGATCCCAAATGACCAGGGCACCAACTTGATGCGCTTTCCTGGTGATTTCTGCCATGTCATAGAGATAGCCACTTTTAAAGGCAACGTGCGACAGAGTTACAATAGCTGTATCTTGATCAATCGACTGATATAGCGCTTCAAGGTTTGGAGTGATGTCGTTATCTAGTGACTCTATGTAAGTAATCTTATGCTTGTTTCCCAACGAATTTACACATCCTTGAAGGATGTAAAGATCTGAAGGAAAATTTAATTTATCCGTGATAATTTTTGATCGTCCAGAACGCATGGAGAGGGCTGAAATAACGAGTTTGAAAAGGTTTACCGAGACAGCATCGCAAACGATTGTCTGACCAGGCGCAGCCCCAATGATTTTTGCGATTTTTTCCCCAACACGCTTCGGGGCATCCCACCATCCTTCATTCCAGGAATTGATAAGATTAGTCCCCCATTCTTTCATGACAATTGAATTAACCCTATCAGCCACAGCCAGGGGAAGACGCCCTAGAGAGTTTCCATCCATGTAAACAAGATCAGGATCTCCGATGACAAATTGATCCTTAAATGGAGCCAATGGATCCAGTTTATCAAGCTCAAGCGCGAAAACTCTGTCCTTTCTAAATTGTGGAATCAATAATCGACTCCAATAAAGCCTGCGAAAATAGTTAGCGCTAAATGCCTCAATTACTATGATTCTTTAATCAGCGTGCTTGGCTGGTACCTTGCTCATGGCAAGTTCCGCCAAGGCAGTGATTGTCAGGCTGGGGTTTATTCCCGGATTTGCTGGCATTACCGAGCCATCCACAACGTATAGACCCGGATAATTATGAATCTGAAAATCCAGGTCGATAACACCGTCTTGATCACTTAGGCCAAATGGAACCCCTCCCATGATGTGGGCGGTTGTGGGAAAATTGAACAGGCTGTCTGTAAACGCACTGGCTGGAATTCCATTCATTTTTTCAGCCATCCGGCGTGTCACCTGGTTGGCGATTGTGATCTTGCTGGCAGTATGTGCTTGTTCAGGTCTTATAACCAGACCTCTTCTTCCGAATGTGAAAAAATTCTTACCAAGTCTTAATCGCGTAAGGTTTTCTTCTGTTTGCATGACCAATAATATGGTTGTGTACCGAGCCCAGCGGGAAAAGAATTTGCCATACAAAAAATCCCATGGATGTCGGATCATTTCCCATAGAGTTTTCAGGATTCGGATGGGAATATTGGGACCGGCATCGATTAATGGAGCCGTCAGGAGACGAATAAATGAAGAACCGTCTGAGTATCTTACAGGTTCGACGCGAGTAATATCATTCGCGTTGAACACAGATCCAATAGCTATACCCTTCGAGAGGTCTTTATCATGATTGCGCGATGTAACTCCTAGAATATTCTCGTAATTAGTACGTGTTCGGTCGCCAAGACGATTTGAGATCTTGGGAAGAGAACGGGTTATTTCTTTACAACGGAAGAGAAGCTCCTGGGTTCCAAGTGTACCAGCTGCGATTATGACTTTTTTTGCCAGAACACTGTGAATAGGTTTTAAAAGAAAAGAAGTGGAGGAGGTATATCTGATCTCGTAACGGGCATTGTTCTCGGCAGATATTAACTCTGGTTTATCAGTATCGAGCGGGTGGATGTCCAGAACTTTTGTTTCAGCTTGAATTCGAACTCCCATCTTCTCTGCGAAAAAAAGATAATTCTTTAACAATGTGTTTTTTGCATTGTAACGACAGCCGACCATGCAGCCTCCACAGAAATTGCAGGTCGTTCGTTCAGGTCCTTTTCCACCAAAATAGGGATCCGGGAAATTCTGCCCTTCCTGATCAGAATTTCCAAAAAAAACTCCAACATCGGTTGGAATAAAAGACTCTTGTTGACCTAGTTCGTCCGCAATTTCATTCAACCAATGGTCAGAGTGTACCAACCGTGGATTTCGGACAACCCCGAGCATTTCTTTCGCTTTGCTATAATGTGGTTGTAATTCCTTTTTCCAATCTGCCAGGTCTTTCCAGGCTGGAGCGCTGAACAATCGGTCATCTGGCTCCATCAGTACATTTCCGTAGGTAAGACTTCCTCCTCCAACTCCGCTGCCATGCAACGCCAGGAGACCATTCATAAAGGTCATTTCAAAAATACCAAAACACCGTACTGCCGGCAGCCAGAGAAATTTCCATATATTCCAGTTGGTTTTGGGGAAGTCCTTGTCCTCGTATCGTTTTCCACGCTCAAGTACCAGGACTCGATATCCTTTCTCAGCTAGGCGCATGGCTGAGACCGAGCCTCCAAAACCTGAACCAATGATCACATAATCGTAAACGGTTTTCTGCATGGAATTGTCCTTTGGAAAGATGATTTTTATTGTCTTAAGGGTTGCGACATGCTGATCATTTCAACCCGTTGTTCCCATCCCAGTTTTTTCCAAAAATTGATCCCATCCTGGTTGTCCCCCTCAACATAAAGATGGCAGCGGTGGATCCCCAGTTTAATTAATTCGAACATGCAGCGACCTACTAGTGATTTTCCGATACCTTGCTTGCGATGTGTCTTTTTTACTGCCAGGTTGTGTATATATCCATGTCGACCGTCATGCCCACACAAGGCAGCCCCGACTAGATTACCCTGGTCCAGGGCGACAAAACTCAAGGCAGGATTCCTTTCCAAAAAGTGGATCACGGATTCACGCGAATCATCCGCGTTCAATTTTAAACCTTCGCTTTCTTTCCATAGGGCATACACCAGATCATAATCTTCATTTTTCATCGTTCGAAGTTCAATATTCATGCAGGACTCCTCTAAATTTTAGCCATGGAAAACAGTACTTATTTCAATATAATTTGATTATGTTTGACCTCAAGTTTCAGTATTGGTAAAAACCTCGACCGGTCTTCCGACCAAGGAAACCAGCCGCGACCATTTTTCGAAGAAGGTAGGCGGGACGGTACTTGTCATCACCCATATCGCGTTGCAAAACTTCCATCACAGATAGAACTACATCCAGACCTATCAGATCGCACAGGGTAAGTGGACCCATGGGGTGATTCATTCCAAGTTTCATCACATTATCAATTGCTTCAGCTGTCCCAATTCCTTCTTGTAAGGCAAAAATGGCTTCGTTGATCATCGGGCATAAGATACGGTTCGAAATGAAGCCGGGAGCGTCATTTGCTTCGATGGGAACTTTACCCATTAAAGTACATACATTGACAACCTCGGTTGTTGTTTCATCAGATGTCTCAAGTCCTCGGATTATTTCCACCAGCTTCATGATTGGAACTGGATTCATAAAATGCATTCCAATGACTTTTTCCGGTCTTTTGGTGACACCAGCGATTTTTGTGATACTGATGGAAGAGGTATTGCTCGCCAGGATCGCATCCCCTTTGGCAACTGTGTCTGCTTCACGGAATAGTTTCAATTTTAGTTCGGGATTCTCAGAGGCTGCTTCTATGACCAGGTCTGCCTGGGGAAGGGTATCGATATTATAGACATAATCGATTTTTAGCGCAGAATAGCGCTGTGATTCCGAGATAAGATTCTTTTGGAGAAGTTTTTCAATCGATTTACTGATAACGGATTTTGCCTTTTCAACCGCTTCAGGAAAGATATCCATGCAGGTGACATCGAAGCCTGAGACTGCTGCAGTCTGGGCAATTCCATTGCCCATTGTTCCTGCTCCCATCACAAAGATATGTTTTATCACCATCGGACCTCCTGAACCCTTTCTTTTTCACTACTTCCTATAGAGATATTGTATCTAAGAAATATTCTTTCCAGTGAATTACTCTTTTTTTGTTTCGATGTTTTCGTCGGGAGGACCTGGATTGGACAATAATTTCGAAAGTTTTTCGTCACGTTCACGGATCCCTCCCAACAACCGCGCTTGCTCTGCATGCAATTCCCGGTTTTCCTGCTCAGCTTGTGCCAGACGGATCGCCCCGGTACGACCCAGGGCACGTCCTCCCGTCAGGTCAACCAGAAGAGCCAGGAGATAGCCTATAATCCCCAACGATATTACCCAAAACTGGTGAATGATTAATGCAGTGATGACGCCAAGTGCCAGAACCACCCAGGCATACACATCAAGCAGGAACCAGAATGGACGGGATTTTTGCATCAGCTGAAAACTCCTGTGATTAATCTTTTTATCTCATTGTTCAGCGGAGATGGCGTTATAAATGCTCTCAATACTTTCTGGGTCACCAGTAAATGTTTTTCCATTCGTACGGTTTGCAATTCGCAACATCAGATCCACGTCAGCATCACTTCCGTATGCGATTGTAAATATCTTAACACCTTCAACGCTTTCACCGCTTGGAAGGCAATTGAACATCTGATTTTCTGTAATACTGCTGGCAGTATCCATACCATCGGATAGGACCACTATTCCGTAAAGTCTCTTCTCCGCCTTCATTTGATCTTCCGTCTGTTTGGTATCGATCATATTGACGGCCTGGCAAACTGCGTCATATAAGGGAGTGTTCCCATCTGCATATAAACCATTCAATTTGTTGGTCAAGGCTTCAGCCACGTCCCCGGCGCGCCCGCCACCCAGATCATAGACAAGATTCTCACCACCGAAGCCAGTCAAGTAAATCTGATCATTTGTATCCAACCGGTTGACAAAATTCACCGAACTGGCAATTGCATTACGTATTTTATCGCCTTCCATGCTTGCAGATGTATCCAATAAAAGGATGATCGTTGCTTTTTTCTTTGTCAGGTGAAAAACATCCTTGACCGCAGCTGCCACTTCCGCGGAAGGGCTCTGTAGGGCAGGAACTACCGATCGCTTCACGTTTGGATCAGTACCGCCCTCTAAGGCGATCGGTGAGTGTAATGGGATGGTTTCATCCACTGGGCGAAGATAATATTGTATTGCCATTTCTTGTTGATTTTTGTTGAGCAAATACTCTTTGAATATCTTAGCTCCCTGTTTTTGTTCGCTGGAGACCCAACTGGCGTTCAGGATGCAATATGGTTGTTCACTCCAATATGTGCCTTTGGAAGGAAAGATAAAAACAAGCGGATACGGCAGAGTGGACGAAAATTCAGCATTGGCTTTGAGAACTTCAGCTTCACTACTGGTAATGGCATGCAGGTATCCAGGTCCTCGTAATGCAAGGATTTGCATTAGCGGGCGATTTTGGATGCCGTAATGATAAGTATTCTGTTCCAACCCTCGGAATGCCTGAACGACTGCATCGGAATAGACCTCGTTCGAAGTTAATCCACTCGTTTTTCCTTCTGTTGAGTAAGCCAGAGCAGTCAGCATTAGCAATCCAGTATTTGAAAAATCCGGATGGGTGTGACCGAATTTGAACTGTCCCCATTCGCTGTGATCAAGACTGGACCAACCAGCCGGATTTGAAGATAACGAAACAAGATTATCCCAACTGATGGGTTTATCAGGCCATCCCAGGGTTTCAGCCATTGGTCGCCACATCGCAAAGCCAATCGGAGCCAGGACAGTGGGGGAGCAGGGTTCCGGGATGAGAAGACTGCCGTTGCGGTCGCGCCAAACCTGGTTTGCGCCATCTATCCAGCTTTGGTCCCCCGGGCTCCACACTGTTGGTTGACTTTTTCCATCCAGAATGGCTGTTTGTGACCCGCCAGATGTGACATGGGAAACTTGAACGAACAATACCTCCCCGGTTGATAATTTATGTTCTTCTTTGTTAAACTGGCTTACCACAGCATTCATCCAATCTTCTTTGGTGTTTGAGGAGGAGATATCAATGACAACTGCTCCTTTGGGCGGCTCAGGGGAGGCTGCATTGGTTCCTTCAGATGATGATCTGTCACTATTTAGGGAATTTAGGCGCGGGATAATTAATGCTCCGGCGATGATACAACCAAAAACGAGCACTGCTGCCACAACCACCAGCGCCCCCCAGGGAATTTTAGATTTTTCAGAGTACATTTCGTCCTCCTGAAAGGATCAATGATCTGTAATTACAGCTCGAAAACCCAAAAAAGCAAAGAAGAATCCCGGTGGATAAGCCCGACGATAGGATACGCGCGACCCATAGGCAGAATCATTGAATGAACCTCCCCGGGCGATATAGAGTTTCCCGGGAGGATAATTCTCGTCAGCTAGTGGAATGTAAATACCAGATGTCCATTGTTGGACATTTCCTGCCATGTCCTTTACATCATAAGGACTGGCATCCGTTACAATACTGGCAGATTCAACAGTATCAAATCTTCCACTTTCAAGGGTGTTGGTCAGCGCTGGATCGAATTCCTCACCCCACGGAAAAGGTCGTCCGTCTTCACCGCGAGCTGCATATTCCCATTCAGGTTCATTGGGCAAACGAACGGTTTTCTTTTTTTGGTATGACAGCCAATTGCAATACGCATCAGCTTCGTACCAGGTCACACCCACTACTGGATGAGATTCCCGTCTCTTTTGAATGCTCCACGCATCGGGTTGCGATCGATCCTCTCGTCCCCAGCTATCGTCATTTCCCTGTCGCCAATCCCAGCCATTTTCACTCCACCAGTTTTGCTGCTGATAAGCCCCAGATTCTATGAATGTGGAATATTGTCCGATCGTAACCGGTATGTTGGCAATATCAAATTCAGGAACAAAAACCTGCCTGGTGGGTCTTTCGCGCGGATGAAAACGGCTGCCCATATAAAAAAATCCACTCGAAATTCGTTTTGTTAATCCAATGGAGGCTTTTGATGAATAATCGGGTGAGTTCATGATCTCTTCTCTGGAAATATAATTCATGCGATCTCAATTGCAATGGCTACTGCTTCAGATCCACCAAGACAAAGAGATGCAAGTCCACGCTTTAATCCGCGGTCTTTGAGTGCATAGATCAAAGTTGTCAAGATACGGGCTCCACTGCCTCCTATAGGATGCCCAAGTGCAACTGCACCGCCATTGACGTTGACCTTGGACCAATCCCAGCCTTGGTCTGCCAAAGCGTACCCATTGGCTAGAACCTGGGCTGCAAAAGCCTCGTTTAACTCGATTAAGTCGACATCTTTCAATACCCAACCGATTTTATTCAGAAGTAATGGGATGGCTTTCGCAGGTGCAGCGAAGAGATATTTGGGTTCCATTGCTGCCTGCGCATAGCCAATGATCCTTGCCAGAGCTTTTACTCCATTAGCATTTGCGTACTCCTGACTGGAAATGACCAACGCAGCCGCACCATCGTTCAGTCCAGGTGCATTCCCGGCTGTGATTTTGCCATCTTTTTGAAACGCGGGCTTAAGTGAGGCGAGAGCCTCAAGCGTGGTTTCACGCCGCGGAGACTCATCTGTATCAAATAAAGTTATCCCTTTTTTGGTTTTTAATTCAATGGGGACGATTTCACTTTTGAATTTACCTTTATCAATTGCAGAGAGAGCTTTTTGGTGGCTCTGAAATGAGAATTCGTCCATCGCCTGTCGTGTCACGTTATATTCACTGGCGATGAATTCAGCCGCATCACCCATCCCCCAGTTTTCAAGAGAACACCACAATCCATCAAAAAGAAGTGCATCTGTGAGTTGAGCATGACCATACCGCAGGTTTCCAGTCC